>Ga0315295_10001569_pt1 | contig 19607 bp, 15 predicted proteins | sample YL17G14_0_MG_FD_204453 | JGI IMG/M metagenome (GOLD analysis project Ga0315295, IMG submission 204453) | Sediment microbial communities from Yellowstone Lake, YNP, Wyoming, USA - YL17G14_0 | ecosystem: Environmental > Aquatic > Freshwater > Lake > Sediment | place: USA: Wyoming | collected...
GCCCGTGGTGAGATCGCCAGCGGCGTCGATCTCGAGACTGCTGCTCGCTACGTCCATGCGCTCACGCTGACCCTGGGCGACAGCTACTTGCTGCCACATCTCGATGTGTACTTCCGCCAGCTCGATGGAGCCACGCTCGCGGAGCGTGCGACGACGTTGGCTGAGTTCGTCACCATCGCGCTGCAGAGCGGGGAGACCGACGCGTCTTCCGGAGAGGAGTGACCATGGCGGCGGACGTTCTGATCCTTGGAGGCTACGGCACGACAGGCAAGGTGGTGGCCGAGCTCGTGCTGGCGCACAGCGACGCCACCGTTGTTGTGGCGGGGAGGAACCTGCAACGCGCCGAGCGCGCGGCGGCGACGCTGAACGCGCGCTTCCCCGGCAGGGCGGCGGCACGCTTCGCTGACGCGGCGGATCCGGCGTCGCTGACCGCGGCGTTCGCCGGCGTCGGCATCGTCGCCGTCGCCGCCAGCGTCATGAAGTCGGCCGGGGTGGTGGCCGAGGCGGCGCTGCAAGCCAACGCCGACTACTTCGACCTGTTGCTCAGCGCCCCCGCGAAGCACGCCGTCCTCGAGCGGTTTCGCGCGCGGATCGAGCAGCAGCAGCGCTGCTACATCACCGATGGCGGAATCCATCCCGGCCTGTCGGCGGCGATGATCCGCGCGCTGGCGCCGGCCTTCGGCCGGCTCGAGCGCGCGGACGTGGCCGGTCTTCTCAAGCTCGACTGGAGCGCCTACGACTTCGGTCTCGACACGATCTACGAGTTCGTCGAGGAGCTGGCTGCGTTCCGCCCCGAAGCGCTGCGCGATGGCGCCTGGGTGCGCCTGCCGTGGAAGGCGGCGATGAAGCGCTTCGACTTCGGTCCTCCGTATGGGGCGGAGCGCTGCACGGTGATGGGCCTCGAGGAGCTGCGGCTCTTGCCGCGGGAGATCGCCTCGCTGCGTGATTGCGGCTTCTACGTCTCGGGATTCAATCCGCTCGCCGACAACGTGCTCGTGCCGCTCGGCCTGGTGGTGATGAAGCTCGCGCCGCGAGCGATGGGACGGCCGTACGCCCGGCTGTTCGCGGTCGCCCTGCGGCGGTTCGCCCGCCCGCCCTTCGGCGTGGTCTGGCAGCTCGAAGCCGAGGGTGTCGCCGCCGGCGAGACCGCCGGAGGCGAGGCCACGCGGAGCCGCGTATCATCGGGCACCCGGCTGCACGCCGGCTTGCGGCTCCGCCACGAGGACGGCTACTGGTTGACGGCGGCCACCGCGGCGGCGTGCCTGCTACAATACCTCGACGGCTCGCTGCGCACCCCCGGCCTGCATCTGCAGGCCCTGGCGGTGGCGCCAGGGCGGCTGCTGCGCGATCTGCAGCGCATGGGCGTCGTCATCGACAGCCGTGGCGTCGACCTCGGCGCCCTCTTGCGCGCGGCTGAGTGAAGGGCCTTGAGGCGCTCTCGGCGCGGGTCGCAACCCGCCCCGCGGGCGCCTCAATTATGGAAGTCGTGAGGGCGACGATGTAGAGTCCGCGAGAGACCGGGATGGGCTATCGGGCCCGCGCAGACGGGGAGCCGTGGCTGCTACTTGCGGATTGCACCGCGGCACTCGTATTCGGCTGCGAGCCGGATCGTCAGGGGGGAGCGATGAAGAAGCTGCTCTTGGTCGTCGCAGGGCTGACCGTCCTGCTGTCCGTCACCGCCGCCGCGGCTTTGGCGTACGGCGCCGCGGCAGGCGGCGGCTCGCCGTCCGTCGCGGCCGCCAAGAGTGCCTCGTCCCACCGCTGGTGCAACTTCGTGCTCGCGGGCAAGGACGCCACGGCTGACGGGTCGGTCATGATGGGCTACAACAACGACTGGTCGGCGAACAACTACGTCTACCTGCAGGTCGTTCCTGCCGCGAATCCCAGCGCGCACCGCTACCTCAAGATCCTCACCAAGGGCGGCATCCAGGAGGGCGGCATCAACCAAGACCAGCTCGGCGTGAACTACGGGGCGTTCACCGATCTCGACAGCGCCGTGCTGGCCGCCGACCCCTACCTGCGCAAGGGCTACGGCGGCGAGCTCTGGGACATGCTGCTGGAGCAGTGCAGCAACGTCGACGAGGCGCTCGACCTCTTGGAGGTCATGGCTGACACCAAGGGCTTCAGCGCCGGCGCCGCCGGCAGCTTCGGGCTTGCCGACGCCGACGAAGCGTGGGTCTTCGAGCTCCTCGGCGGCCGCCACTGGGTAGCCGCTCGCGTGCCCGACAACGCGTTCCTCGCGCATCCCAACTGCCTGGTCGTGCGCCAGATCAACCTCAGCGACCCGGCGAACTTCCGCGGCTCGGCAGATCTCAGGCAGCACGCCATCGACATCGGCCGCTACGACCCCAACGAGGAGCCTTTCGACGTTGCATGGGCGTACGGCGACCGGACCGAGCTACAGAGCTACTACGACACGAACCGCCTCTGGGGCGCCTTCAATCTGGTGGCGCCCTCGCTCGAGCTGCAGCCCTCGATGCCCTTCGCGACCCGTCCCGTGTGGGTCGTCCCCGACGATCCGCTGACGCGGCAGGACCTGATGGCGATCGACCGCTACCACTACGAGGGCACGGTGCTTGATCAGACGCAGAACTACACCGTGCTGAGCCCGCACGACCAGACCAATCGCCCGATCTGCTACGCGACCACCGACTACGGCAGCGTGTGGCAACTACGCGACTGGCTGCCCGCCGGCGTCGGCGGAGTGGTTTGGATCGCGCCCTCGCGGCCCTGCTCGAGCACCTTCGTCCCGTTCTACGCTGGTATCACGAGTGTGCCGACCGCCTGGACGAGCAAGACGGCGTTCAACGGGTTCCGCGCCGTGGCCGAGAGTCTGGACGCGAACGGCACCATCGGCGGAGTGACTCGCTACGCGTACTACTTCCCGCTCGTGCGCAGCGTCTACGGCGCGTACGAGGCGGAGGTGAGCGCGGCGCAGCTCTGCACTGAGCGCACTGCCGCGCGCCGTGACGACGCCGCTCAGTCCGTGTACCTCACCGACTACAGCGCCCAGCGCGCGACGCAGGCGTACAGCCTCGCGTTGTCTCTGCCCGCGCAGATGCCGTGAGCGCGTAGCTCTGACGGCAGGACGAAATGACGGGGCGCGGCGATTGCCGCGCCCCGCCATTTCACCGGCAGCTTCTTCACGGCCGCCTTGCTGGAGGCATTGCCGCTCGGGTCGTGCGCCGAGACGTGCTACGTGTACGTGCCTTTGGCCAGCGTATGGGTGAAGGACTGCGTCAAGTCGGTGTTGGTCTTGGGGTTGCGGATGGCGAACGTCTTGACCGTTGTGGCGGCGTTGTCGCTGCCGCGACAGCGGAGCGCGGCCTTCTTCCCCGGCGTCGCGGTCGCGTCGGCGAGGGCGGGGGGCAGCGGCGTTGTCGTGTCGCTGCCGCCCGCCACACAGAGGGTGCTCAGGCCGCAGCCCCGGGCGAGTCTGTCGCTGAGGGGCTCAAGGCCCAGGAATGGCACGCACGTCGTGGGGAGCCCGATGCTCTTCTTGGTCCGCGCCGCGCCGCCGTTGCTCGTCACGAGATAGTGGGTGACTGGTCCGACCGCCCAGCCGTGCTGGGCGTCGGGGAACGTGGCAGCGCGAATCTCGCCGGCGAAGGGAGGCGTTACGCGGGTCCAGTCCGCTGCGGCTGCCGCTCGCTTCCCTGCGCGCGACTATCCCAGCGCGAGGCAGATCACGCCGGCGAGGATCAGCGTCGCGGCGAGCCACTGCAGCGGACGCAGGCGTTCGTGCAGGATCGCCCACGCCCAGGCGATGGTCACCGCCGGCGCCAACCAGGCGAGCACGCCGACCACGCTCAGGTAGCCGATCGCCGTGGCGGCCGTGAACAGCGTGTTGGCTGCCACCAGGAGGAGGCCGACGACGATTAGCGATGGCAAAGCCCTGGGCAGGACGCGCAGGGCGGGTCGCCAGGCCAGAACGACCGCGACCAAGCAGACGGCCCCCGAGCAGCGCAAGGTCGTGACCGCCCAATACGGGTCTGCCTCCCCGCCGTAGTCGAGCGAGACCATGAGCAGGCCGTAGGCGACTCCGGCGAGCACTGCCAGCGCGACGCCTGTACGGTTGGTGTGCGAGCGTTCGCCCTCGCGTGCGGGCCCGGGACGCGAAATGAGCACGATGCCCAGAACGGCGAACCCAATCCCCACGAACTGGATGACGCTCGGCTGCTCTCCGCGCGCGATGCCCCACGCGACGGGCACAAGCGCGGCGGCCGCCACGACGGGCGCAACCACGCCCATCCTCGTGAGGGTCAGGGCGCGGTACTGGGAGAGGGCGCCGATGGCGCTGGCGACCCCTCCGAGGAGCGCCGGCACGACGGCGGCGGCCGACGGGGGGGCCGGCCACACGACGAGGAGCACAAGCGCGGCGCCGCCGGCCGCCGCGATCTGGCTCACGACGGCGGCGCCCAACGCGGTGGCGCGCCGCGATTCCAGCCCGGCCAGGAAGTCCGAGCTACCCCACGCCAAACTCGACAGCAGGGCGTAGACGGCGGCGAGCAAGCGGCGACCTCCTTGGGCGGCGAACGACGTTCCCACGGTATCACGACCGACTCAGCGGAGGGCGGCGCGGCAGGACCACACGGGCCGCGGGACCATCGCGAGCGCGGCGCCCGAGGAAGCATCATTGCCGAGGGTGTGGCCACCGTGCTCAGGTATACTTGGCCGGCGTGCTGACTCACTCTGACATCGGTATCTCGTCGGGTGCCTACGCGGGCCTTCCACTCGCGGACGCGCTGTCGCGCATCGCGGAGCTTGCGCCGTCCGCCGAAGTCTGCTCGTATGGCCGCCATTCGCTGCTCAAGCCGGAGAACGTGCGCGCAGTTGAGGCCGCTGGCCTGCCCTTCGCCGTCCACGGTCCGTTCACTCACGCCGAGTTCGGCAGCCGCTCGACCGGCAAGCATCGCGTCGCCGTCGAGGTGCATCGCCGGCACATGGAAGCGGCGGCGGCGCTCGGCGCCCGACTGTACGTCGTCCATCCGGATCTGCGGGCTTGGCCGAGTCCCCGGGACCGCAAGGTCGTGGCGCTGCTGGAGCGGTCGTTCGCGGCGCTGCGCGTCCTCCAGGACGAGTACGGCCTCTGCGTCGCCGTCGAGAACATGCCGCTTGCCGACCATTCCCATTTCACGGCGCCGGGAGATCTCGACTTGCAGGGGTTGGGCGTGACGCTGGATGTCGGGCATGCCGCACTCACCGGCACGCTGGAGGCATGGCTCACTCACGCGCCGGGCTTGTTGCGGCATGTACATCTGCACGACAATCTTGGCGTGTTGGCGGGCGACTGGCATCAGCCGCTCGGCACAGGCGTCGTCGACGCGGCGCCGATCCTGGTGGTGGCTCGGGAGGCCGGCGCGACGATCGTCCTCGAGCACGTCAACGAAGTCGACGTGATCGCGAGTCTCGAGCATCTCCGCGCTCGCGATCTCCTTTGGGCGCCGGTCGGATAGACTACCGCCAGCATTCCTCATCATTGACGCGACCGAAAGCGAAGACCGCGATGACCGAATTGCAGGAGAGAGCCAGCTTCCTTGCTCGCCACGAGTTCTTCGGGGCGCTGTCGCGTGACGAGCTCGAACGCATTGCCGCCTCGATCGTGGTGAGAAACGCCGTTGCCGGTGAGGCCGTTCAGGTGGGCGGCGGCGCCCCCGGCAACGACATGTTCGTGGTGCGCGACGGCTCCTTCGACTTGCTCTACAAGGACGTCGCGGTCGATATCCTGGGCAGCGGATGGACGTTCGGCCACCCCTCGTTGCTGACCGGGTTGTCGCCGGAGTTCACGGTGCGCGCTCGTGAGGACTCGCTGCTGTACTGCATCCCCAAAGACGTCGTCCTCGACATGCTCAGTCGTCCCGACGGCGTGCGTTTCGTGGCCCGCCAACTGCACGACGACTTGCTCAAGGTCGCGCTCACCATGCGCTCCCTCCCTGACATTCGCTCGCGCCCGGTCACCTCGCTGATCCGGCGCGCACCCGTGTTCTGCGAGCCCGACACGACCGTCCGCGACGCCGCCAAGCTGATGCGGGACGAGAACCTCTCTGCGCTGCTGGTGCGCACTCGCGACGGGCTCGGGATGGTGACCGATGTCGACCTGCGCGACAGGGTCGTGGCGGACGCGGTGTCGCGCGATGCCCCCGTGAGCGCGGTCATGACGACGCCGGTCAAGACCGTGAGCGCCGCCGCCACCGCGCCCGAGGCGAGCATCGAGATGATGGCCTTGGGCGTGAACCATCTTCCGGTCGTGGATGCGACCGGCAAGGTGCTGGGCCTGCTGTCGGCCAGCAGCCTGATGTCGCTGGACTCGCACAGCCCGTTCGCCCTGCGACGCATGATTCTCGGGGCGCACACTGTCGACGACGTGGTCGACACAGCCGGGGACGTGCCCAAGCTCTTCGTCGAGCTGCTCGACGCCCACCTCGATGCGCCGGCGCTCACGCGCATCCTGACGGTGTTCTCCGACGCGATGACGACGCGGCTCATCGATCTCGGCGTCGAGCGGTATGGCCCCCCGCCGGTCGACTTCGCGTGGCTTGCTCTAGGAAGCGCGGCGCGCAGCGAGGTCAATCCCCTCTCGGATCAGGACAACGGACTTGCGTACGCCGACACGGACGACCCCTCCGTGGACGAGTACTTCCGGCTCCTGGCGGAGTTCGTCAATCAGGGGCTCATGCGTTGCGGCTACGGCTACGACGCGCACGGCGTGCTTGCGAGCACGAGCGACTGGCGCATGTCGATGTCCGAATGGTGCAACGTGTTTCGCCGCTGCCTCGAGGGGCGCGAGCTCGAGCGTCTCTCTCGCGCCAGCATCGCGTTCGACTTCCGCCAGGTCGCGGGCGATCTGGCCGTGGTCCCTCCGCTGACGGAGATCATTCGCGAGGCGCCCTCGCACGCGATGTTCCTCAAGGGACTGGCGACGCTCGGCTCGGAGATCCCGTCGCCGCTCGGCTTCCGGCACCGGTTGATCGGCCCCATCGACATTAAGAAGAGCGGCTTGCTACCCATCCAGAATCTGGCGCGGTACTACGCCTTCTCGCGTGGGATCACCGCACCCGGGACGCTTGATCGCCTCGTTGCGGCCAAGGAGGCCAGAGGCAGCGACCCGAAGTCGTCGGAGATCACGCTGCGCGATGCCTTCACGAGCATGGTGCGCCTGCAGCTCCGCCATCACGCGAACGCCATCCGTGCCGGTCGCCCGCTCGACAATGTCATCGACACCGACGACTTGCGGCCGTTGACGAAGGTCGGCCTGCAAGGGGCGCTGCGGCTCGTGGCGGAGGAGCAGAAACGCTTCCCGCGGGTGTCGATGCTGCGCTCGCCGATGTCGTCGTGGTTCACGATCGAGGATTGACGCCGCGAGGACGGTCGGATCTCCCTCGCGACGAGCTGACCGCCAGGCGGAGCTGCTAGGACTCGAAGGTGCCCCGGCGGAGGGCCTCACGGTCGCGGACCATCCATTGGCCGCGGGCGATGACGTGCCTCAGGCAATGGTCGCTGTCGAGCATGATCAGATCGGCGTCGCTGCCGGCTGCGAGGCGCCCCTTGCCAGGCAACTTGAGGATGTCGGCCACGTTGGTCGAGACGACGCGCACCGCCTGTTCGATCGCCAGGCCCTCCTCGACGACGGCAGCCAGCATCTCGTCGAAGATCGACGCTGGCCGGCCGACCGCCAGCTTCACAAGGACGCCGGCGTCGTCGAACGCGGGGAGCGAGCCGCCGGCGTCGGAGCTCATCGTGATATGAGCGGCGGGCACGCCGGCGCGCAGGAGCCCGACGATCGCCGTCGACGGCTTGATCTCGTCGTCGGGGAAGTAGGGGTAGGCGCTGGCGGTGATGTCGACGTAGCCGGTCTGGCCGTAGACCTTGGCGTCTTCGTAGATCGCCGCGTTGCGATTGACGTGGGTTGGGAGGAACTGCGTGGGCAGAAGCTCGCTGCGGCGCACCGCCTCACGGACGATCTCGAACGGTCGCTCGGCGTCGCCCATGTGCAGATTCACGATGCCGGCCTTGCCGCCCAGCATGCCGCCCACGCGGGCGTGGGCGGCGAGGTGGATGAGCTCGTCGACGGTCGGCCCCGATGAACGGTGGTCGGCGACGGCGATCTCGCCGACGCCGACGACTTCGTCGATGAGGGCCAGGTCGCGGCCGACATCGCCGAGCAGCGTCGGCGGCGGCACCTGGTAGGCGCCGGTGTAGATCCACGCCGACACGCCCTCGGCGCGCAGCGCTTTCGCTTTCATGAGGAGGGCCTCGAGCGAGCGCGTGAAGCCGTCGGCGCCGAGCGCCCCGACGACGGTCGTGATGCCGCCCTCGAGCAGTTCGCTGAGTCGCAGTTCGGGGGTGCGCGTCGCCGGGCCGCCTTCGCCGCCGGCGCCGGCGATGTGCGCATGACCGTCGATGAGGCCGGGCAGCGCCAGCAGGCCCCGGCCGTCGAGCTCGTCGACAGGGACGCCTCCGGGCGGAATGATCCCCGGGGCGACAGCCACTATCCGCCCGCCGGCGATGAGCACGTCGTTGCGGCCGAGCGCCTCGGGCGCGTACACGTCGACGTCACGTAGCAGGATCACGGTCACCTCCACGGGGTCTGTCGGTCGCAGCGATGCGCGCCGATGAATAGTAGTATTGCAGGATACAGGCCACAGGGTCGGCGGCGCCAGCCTCCATGACCCTCGTCATACAAGGAAGCGCCATGGTCAAGCTCATCGATTCGCGCGCGCTCCGCGGCGCCAACTATTACAGCTACCGCCCGGTGATCGTCCTGCAGGTCGACCTCGAAGAGTACGACGAGGTCTTCACGGACAAGATCGACGGGTTCACGGACAGGCTGCTGGCGCTGGTGCCAAGCCTCGAAGAACATCGCTGTTCCGAGGATGAGCGCGGGGGGCTCATTCGTCGCATGCGTGAGGGCACGCTGCTCGGCCACGTCATCGAGCATCTCGCGCTGGAGCTGCAGTTCATCGCCGGTATGGAGGTCGGTTTCGGCAAGACCATCGACACCGATACCCCCGGCGTGTACCAAGTGATCTACAGCTACTGGGTCGAGGAAGCGGGCGTTGCGGCGGGCAAGCACGCGATCGCGATCGTCAACGCGCTGCTCAAGAACAAGCGTAAGCGCATCGATCTCGAAGCCGCCATTCGCGAGCTCGAGGACATCAGCGCCGACCACTATCTGGGGCCGTCCACGGCGGCGATCGTCGAGGAGGCGGAGCATCGCGGCATCACCGTGCTCCGCCTTGACGATTACAACCTCGTGCAGCTCGGCGAAGGCAAGTACCAGCGGCGCATCGAGGCGAGCATCACCTCACGCACCAGCATGATCGGCGTCGAGACGGCGGGCAACAAGAGGCTGACCAAGCACATGCTCGACGACGCCGGCATCCCGGTGCCGAAGGGGACCGTCGTACGCCGGCTGGAGTCGGCACACGAAGATGCCGAATGGCTCGGCTACCCCGTCGTGGTGAAGCCCCACGATGGCCATCACGGCAAGGGAGTCACGACGGGCATCCGCGACGCCAGGGACCTCGAGGAAGCATTCACCCGCGCCAAGGAAATCAGCGACAAGGTGATCGTCGAAAAATGCCTCGAGGGACACGACTACCGCATGCTCGTCATCGACGGCAAGTTCGTCGCCGCGGCGATGCGCGAGCCGGCGGCTGTCAGCGGCGATGGCAAGCACACCATCAAGCAGCTCATCGACCTCGAGAACCGCAACCCGATGCGCGGCTACGGTCACGAGAAGGTGATGACGCGCCTCTCCACCTCGCCGGTCACCGACTACCTCCTCGAGCGCGCCGGCTACACGCTGGCGACGGTGCTCGCCGACGGCGAGGAGTTCCGGCTCGAGCTCACCGCCAACCTCTCGACGGGGGGCTCGGCGGTCGACGTGACGGGCACTGTGCACAAAGCCAATCGCTTCATGGCCGAGCGCATCGCCAATATCGTCGGGCTCGACATCGCCGGCATCGACGTCATCGCCCCGACGCTCGAGCAGCCCGTGAAGAAGATGGGCGGCGCCGTGATCGAGGTCAACGCGGCGCCCGGACTACGCATGCACATCGCGCCCGCCAAGGGCAGACCACGCAACGTCGCGGCGCCGATCGTGGAGATGCTGTTCCCCCGAGATGCGCGCCACGACATCTGCATCATTGCCGTGACGGGCACCAACGGGAAGACGACCACGGTCCGCCTCACGGCTCACATCATGCAGGGCGACGGCTACAGCGTGGGCATGACCACGACCGACGGCATCTACGTGCGCGAGCACCTCGTTGCCGAGGGCGACATGAGCGGCCCGTATTCGGCGCAGGTCGTGTTGCGCGACCCGCTGGTGGACTGCGCCGTCCTGGAGACGGCGCGCGGGGGCATTCTGCGCTCCGGACTCGGCTACAAGACCGCCGACGTCGGCGTTGTCCTCAACGTGCAGCCGGATCACATCGGCCTGCAGAACATCCGCGACCTCGACGAGCTGGCCAAGGTCAAGGCGGTCGTCGCGGAGTCGGTCCGGGAGGGCGGCACGACGGTGCTCAACGCCGACGATCCGCTGTGCGTCGCGATGGCGCAGCACTGCCGGGAGCGCGTGATCTACTTCGCCATGCGCGCCTCCAACCCCGTGGTTCTGGATCACGTCGACCGCGGCAACACCGCCGTGGTCTGCGAGCAGGGGTATGTGGCCGTCCTCGACGGCGACCTGTTGGTTCCTGTCGCGCGTGTCGAGGATGTCCCGCTGACGATGCAAGGTCGCGCCGCGTTCAACGTGCAGAATGTGCTGGCTGCGACCGCGGCAGCCTATGCCTACGGGGTGAGCCCGGACGCCATCCGGCGGGGGCTGACCTCGTTCCTTCCGTCGCCGTTGCAGACGCCAGGGCGCCTCAATCTGATGACGATCGGAGGCGTTGACTACCTGCTCGACTACGCGCACAACGCGCACGCCTACAAGGGCCTCATCGATCTGGTGAGGGCGCTTGGATCACGTCGGCGCATCGTCGTGTTCGACGTCGTCGGCGATCGCCGCGACGCCGACATTGAGGAGATCTGCGCGCTGGTCCAGCCGGCCTTCGACATGGCCGTGCTGTACGAGGCCGAGGACCTGCGCGGTCGCCAACCCGGCCAGCTTATGGACCTTCAGGAGCGCTTCCTAGTGGCGTCGGGCTTCGACGCCGCAGCGATCGAGAAGGTGGCGGAGGAGTCCGACGCCATCCGCCGCGCCACTGAACTGGCCAAGCCGGGCGACCTCGTTTGCTACATGACCGGGCGCGTCGCGGCGGGCATCGACTGGCTGCAATGCTACGAACAGGCGACCCCGGTGCCGACGGTGGGCGCGTGAGCGCGCCGAGCTCGGGATGGACGGTTCTCCTCGGCGGTTCCGGCCGGGAGGGGATGGACCGGGGCATCGTGCGTCGCTTCGTGGAGCTCGCCGGCGGTCCGATGGACGCGCGCGTGGTCATCGTGCCCACGGCGAGCGAGCAGCGCAAGCAGACGATCGAGCGCTACCAGAACGCGTTTGAGCTCGAGGATCTGCAGCGCATCGGGGTCCTCGATATCCGCACGCGGCATCATGCCGACGAGCCCGAGTCGCTGCGTCGTCTGCGCGAGGCCACGGGGGTCATGTTCACCGGCGGCGATCAGCTGCGGCTGTTGACGATCCTCGAGGGCACACGCTTCGCCGATGAACTGCGCCAGCGGGGCTGTCAGGAGGGGCTCGTCGTGGGGGGCTCGAGCGCGGGCGCGATGGCGCTCGGTGATCCGGCCATCGTGCGCGGTGACGCGAAGCGTTTCTACGAATCCGGCGCGATCAGCCTCATGCCGGGGCTCGGGCTCACCCCCGGGGTCACCGTAGACACCCATTTCGTCGCCCGCGGGAGGCTCACGCGCCTTCTGCCGGTGGTCGCCGAGCATCCTGAGACGCTGGGTCTCGGCATCGAAGAGGGCTGTGGCGTGACCGTCTCGCCTGAGGGCCTCCTGACAGCCCACGGCGGCGGCGTGGTGTGCATCGTGGACGGCGCCGGCGCCACCTCGGCGGGAGGCGCTCTCGCCGACTCGTGCGGGGCCTTGTCGATGATCGGTGTGCGCCTGCACGTGCTCGCGGCCGGCGATTGCTTCGACCTTCGAGCCCGCCGCGCGGCGCGACCGTGACGGTCGCGCCACCGGATTCCCACCGATCTTCATCGCGACGAGAGGAGCCAACTGCCGTGGAGCGCTCACGACCGTTTGAAACCAGCCGCCTGAGAGCCTACCCTGGGCCGAGCGTCCAGTTGCCCATCGAGGGCGTCGTGTTCGAGCTGGCGTATCGCCGTGACGTGCCCGTCGAGCAGCTCTGGGCCGTCGTCACGCAGCGTTTTGCCCACCTCGCCGCAGAAGCGGCGCCGGCGTCGTTCCCCGAGCTGTTCGCGCGCGCCGTGCTCGCCGTCCAGCAGCTCGATCTCGGTCTGTACGCGACCCGCTGGTCAGTTGACGAGATCGCGGCGGATGAGGCGACGGTGGCGGTGCAGTACGTGGACCCAGACGTGTGTCAGCGGTGCGTTGAGCTCGTCGGAGACTGGCTGCGCGACGCGCTCGGTGCGCGCCGCTTCGACTTCGAGATACGCTTCGCCGACGTGCTCAAGCGTTTTCTGCGCAGTCGTTTCGGCGGACCGACGATCTACTCCATACTTGAGGCCGGCTACAAGGCCGGACTGCCGACCTTCTACCTGCAGAGCGAGGACGTCATGCAGTGGGGCTATGGCCGCAAGCAGCTTCGCGGCCGCTCCACGGTGCTGCACCACGACAGCATCAAAGACACCGAGCTGACGACCTACAAGGATCGCGCCAAAGCGTTTCTCGGCGACCTAGGGCTGCCCGTCCCGCAAGGGGCGATCGTCTTCTCGGCCGGCGAGGCACGGCAGGCGGCGGAGCGACTTGGCTACCCTGTGGTCACCAAGCCCGTCGCGGGCCACAAGGGGCAGGGCGTGACGACCGGGATCGAATCGGCAAGGGCGGTAGACGACGGCTTCGACCTTGCCGTGAGGGCGTCGGCGAACACCGACGACGGCGTCATCGTGGAGCAGCAGATCACGGGCACCGACCATCGCCTGCTCACCGTCAAGGGTCGTTTCGTGGCGGCGCTGCAGCGCATCCCTGCCTACGTCGTCGGCGACGGGAAGCACAGTATCGAGGAACTGATCGAGATCGAGAACGCGCGCCCCCAGCGCGCCGACACGCCGCGCTCCCCCTTGGGCAAGATCGTCATCGACGACATCCTCGTCGGTTTCGTGTGCGAGAAGGGCTACCGGCTCGGCGACGTGCTGGAGGCGGGCGAGAACCTCGTGCTGCGTCGCGTCGCCAACCTCTCCGCTGGGGGCGTGTCCGTCAACGTCACCGACGCCATCCATCCATTGAACGCGAAGCTGGCCGAAGACGTCGCCAAGTTCTTCGATGTCCATGTCCTAGGCATCGATCTCCTCGCCGACGACATCACCAAGCCATGGACCGAAAGCCCTTGCGCGATCATCGAGATCAACGCCGGGCCCGGTGTGTTCATGCATCTGGCGCCGGCGCAGGGCTCGTCGATCGACGTGCCGGGTATCGTCCTCAGTGGGTACTTCCCGACGTCCGAGTCGGCACGCGTCCCCGTGCTGGTCGCCAACCGGCTCGACGCCGACGTCGCCTCGCGACTTGCGGCGGTGGCCTTGGCGTGCCCGGGGGTGCGCGAGGTCGGTGCGGCGCGTCTCGACGGGCTGTGGCTCAACGACGCGTTCTTCAGCAGACGGCCGGCGCACGTCGACGACATCCGCAACATGATGCGCGATCCGCGCCTCGACGTGGCGTTGATCGAGTACGACGAGCAGCATCTCCTCGACGAGGGCCTCTACCACTGGGGCGCGGACGTCGTCGTTCTCGACCGCCCGACGGCCGTGGAGCGGGCCACGCTGACGCGCGATCTGCTGCCCGGCGGCGTGGTCGTCGAGATCGTCGCTGACGGCCAGCGTCTCGTCGTTGTCGAGCGGGGCCGGGAGACGACCTCAGTCGAGGTCGAGACCAATCTCGCTGACGCCCTCGCCGGCGTGCTCGAGCCCGTCCTTCGCCGCGCGGCAGAGCTCTACAACATCGAGAACGCTCTCAGTGAATGAGGGGTGTTTGGGGAGTGCGTCGCTGGATCTGAGGGGTCGCGGCGGTCCTGAACGCGCGCACGCGGCCGGCCGACTCTAGATCCGCTGCGCCCGCGCGTAGGCCAGCAGCGCGAGCCCGAGCGCTGCGACGAACAAGACCACGGATGCGGTGCGCACGGCGCCCGCGAGCTGATCAGTCTGCTCGAGCCACCCGAGCTGGCCGAGGATGTTGTGCCAGTCGTGTCCCGCCCCCGAGCCGTCGTCGCCAATCAGCGGGAGCTCCATCGCTTGCGCGTCGGCGAGGTACACCGACACGTTGTTGAGCGATTCCGCCGCCCAGGCGAGGAGGACGATGGCCGCGAAGTGATCGCGGCGCCACCAGAAGTAGCCTACGAGGACGAGGGGTAGCGCAACCTGAGCGATCGAGCCCGCCAGAGAGCATAGGAGTGGCGGCGCCCATACGGTCACCACGTGCCCGGTCTCGTGTACGACGAGGTCGAAGGCGGAGAGCACCGGGATCCAGCCGTGCAGCCAGAAGGTGAGCGTCATCAAGAGGGCGGCGACGGCGGCCGCGACCGCCCATTGCCCCGTGCTGCGCCAGAGCGTCGGCGCGGGCGTGCGAGCGCTGGCGCCGGGGCTGCGCGCCAGGTCGAGCGTCGGCGCGACGCGTGAGCGAGGGTCATGTGGTGCGGAGAGGTCCATCGTCTCGATCCATGCCTCGTTCTCCATCGGCAGGCGCCGCGCCGCGCATGAGCGGCGCGGCGGAGCTGGTCGGCTGCGTGTCCAGTCGTCGTAAGACGGCGCCAAGCTGTCGGGAAACGGGATGTGGCAGGCCTACGCAGCGATTCGTTCGAGCGCGGTGTCCCTACCTGGAGCTCGCCGGAGGCATGCCACGACCGTCCACCATCCAGCGACCTGCCAGGCCACGACCACACAGGCTCGTGGGACAAGCCCGAGTGCGTCGGCGTCTCCGATCGCGGCCAGCGACGAGAGCATGGCGTCCGGAAACGCTAGCCAGAGCAGCTGCAGCGGGACGGTGTGGATGACGGCGAACAGCAGCGGCAGCGTCCACAGTGCGGTGACCAGCCGCCAGTCGAGCCGTCCCAGCGCAGCGAGCATGAGGACCAAGGGCAGCACGAGCACCGCGTTGGGCTCGGCCAGCCACGTGCGCGTAAGGAGGAAGACGAGCACCAGGGCCGCACTGTTCCCGAGCAGGGCGCCGAAGTCGCCGTCTCGTCGTAGACACAGGAGGCCGACCACCAGGGCGATCACCCACAGCAGGCCGAGCAGCCACCAGTGTCCCGGCAGCACGAGCGGGTTCCTCACGAGTCGTGCAACCGTGGTCGGCGACATGCCGCCGATCATCAGGAACTGGGAGTTGGGGCGGTGCCATATCGCCGCCGTCGGCCACTGGAGCGCGAGCACGGGAACGACGACGAAGACCAGCGCCCACGCCGCGAGCACGGCGCCGTAGCGTAGCGCCTGCCCCGGGGACCGGAGCACCAGCCAGGCGAGGACGACGAGGACGATGGGCAGCGGCGTCGGCTTCGTGCAGACGGCGAGCGACAGCAAGGCAGCCGAGCTCGCCCAGCGTCCTGACCATAGGAGCACCAGCGCCGCCACGGCGAGCAGCGTAACGATGATGTCGATCTGGCCCCACGCGGCGCTGGCGAAGAGGATCAGAGGGTTTAGAAGGAGGAAGGCCCAGGCTCGGCGACACACCGACGCCTGAACCCCTGCGTTGCGCAGCGTCGCCGCCACCAGGTAGGCGAGCCCCACGGTGGCGACGATCACAGGGACCTTGAGCGCCAGATTGTAGAGGAAGAGGTTCGGCACGACGGCGTAGGTGGAGCGGTACAGCAGCCCCGTCACCAGAGCCCATGGCGGCGGGTATCCGATCGTCGTCAGTCTGCTGAAGCCGATGTGGTGGAACACCGCCGTGAGGTCCAGCGGGGAGTAGGCGCCGTGGCCGGTGGCGACGAGGTAGCCGGTCGCCATGTAGATCCGCGTGTCGTAGGGGTGCGCAAAGAGCACGCCGAGGACTACCTGGACGGAGAGGCTCAGCGCCAGAATCAGCCAGCTCGGCGTCTCGAGCCAGGCCCAGCCGCCGCTCGCCAACGCGCGAGACCGAGTTGAGCTGCCGATCACCGTCGCCGCGGCTGGTGGGTCTACCTCAGCTGGCAACGACGGGCTACGCGTAGATGGCGACGTAGGTCCAGACGCCGAGCGCCGTTCCCAGCATGTACACGCCGTAGGCCGCGCGCATGAGGTTCTTGTAGCGCGCGAGGCTCTCGTGTCTAGCTTCGAGCTGCGTCGAGCGGACCACAACGAAGACCCCGATCGTCACACCGATGATGCCGACAACGGCGTGGACGCTGGTCACCAGGTACGCGCGTTGCGCAAGAACGCCCGGCAGATCCGGGAGGACATACAGCCATAGCGAGCGGATCATCCAGATGGCGATGGGAGCCGCGCTGACGCACACCGCCAGCGTCTGCACCCAGCGGTGGGCGGAGTAGCGCCGCGATTTCGCGAGCACGACGCCGACACTGAGGAGCACCGCGGCCGCCAGCATGATGACCAGCGACGCGTCGGCGCCGACACTGCCGTGCGTGCCGAGGAATCCGGAGCCATCAAGGTAGTCGATCATCCAGACCTCGCTCATCGTAGGAAGACCGCCACGACTGTGCCGTACTCATGCCGGCCTGCGCATCGAGTACGTGTGGCGACAGTAGCTTCCCCCTGCGCTTTGGGCAACGTTGGCGGCAGTCAAGCCGGCGGCGGAACCAGTCTGCTGCACCGCCTAGTCATCTGTTCTATGCACTGTTCGGGGTCAGGTGCTGATACTGGTATGGGGCGACGGCGCACCGCCACAGAGTGCGCAGAGAGTGTCCGGGAGGGGAGGAGAGATGCAGCTGCTCGTGGCGCATGGCAACGATGCATCGAGGCGCGTGCTGATGAGGCTGGCCGAGAGCCTCGACAAGGGTGACCTCGAGGTCATCGAGTCCGACGACGGCCTCGAGACGCTCGAGCTCCTGCTCGGTTCGGAGTCGCCGGCCCTTGCCCTGGTGGACTGGGACCTCCCCGGGCTCGACGGGCCCGAGCTCTGCCGGCTCGTGCGCGAGTACCATGAGGCCGGCCCACCGTACATCATTCTGCTCGCTCGCAGCGACTATCGTCTGGCCACGGGTCTGGAGGCTGGCGCCAACGACTGCGTGCACATCCCTGCCGACGGCGCCGAGCTACGAGCACGCATCAACGGGGGGCGGCGCTTCGCGGCGCTTCCTTGGGAGTACGCGATCGAGTCGGCTAACCTTGCCGCACGGCGTTCGCCGCAGGACGACGAAGGCGAGGAACCGTCGAGGTACGCGGCATGCGCGAGAGTCGAACTCGAGGCAGTGCTCACGCCGCAGTGAGCGGCTGAGGGAGCGACCACGCGGCCGACTCCCGCACGTTCAACTCCTCTGGCGACTTGAGCGGCCGTCGCGTGTCTCATTCTGATGGCGGCCGTCCGTGCGCTCGCGTGTGTTGTCTCGGCAGCCCGAGCTGGGCCCCTTCGGCATCCGATGCGAGCGGCGGCTGCTCCTCCGCCTCCTGTCTCCGCTGTCAGCACGTCACTCGGCCGGCGAGCCGCTGTCCAGTACGCCTGGGATTAGGGATGGTTACCGACCCTATCGACCTCTGCAGCGGGACGTGGATCTGACCAAGGCTCCGACGATCGGAAGCCCGTGCGCCACGGCGGTGGTGTACATCGGCTTCCAGTTCAGGAGTGGCGCCGACTCCGGCAATGGCTTCCCGGGTGCGTTCGCCGACCATGGGCGCCTCTTCGGCCCAGTGGCCGCGCCCAAGACCACCAGTCTGCAGACGGCAGCGGGCAAGGCCGGCTGCCGGGCCGCCTGCCCCGCCACCCCTGTTTGCCTCACCTGTCGACCGCGTTGTACTCCGCTTGACGCGGGCGCCTGCGCTTGGCGCTCACTGCTGCCTGCCGCAGTTGCGCCGTGCGTGGGTGCCGTTTCCCAGCGGTGCGGGATGACCGTCGCTGAGTCTCCCGGTACACTGTGCGGGTCAACAGCCCCCGCAAGGTGCGCGGGCGCGCCAGCGAAAGGATCGGGCTCCGCATGACTCTCAACGTCACCCTTCCCGACGGATCTCCCCTGGCACTCGACGACGGCGCCACCGTGCGCGACGCGGCGGCGGCGATCGGGCCGCGACTGGCGAAAGCCGCCATCGCGGGCCGCGTCACGGCGGTCGCGGACCCCGGCGTTCATCTGCTCGTTGACGTCACGGCGCCCCTCGGTGAGGGCGACCACGTGGCGATCCTCACGCTCAAGGGCGACGATCCCGCCGCTATCGACATCGAGCGCCACTCCGCCAGTCACGTGATGGCGCAGGCGGTCCAGCGTCTGTTCCCCGGCGCCCACTATGCGATCGGGCCGACAATCGAGAACGGCTTCTACTACGACTTCGCGTTGCCGGAGGCCATCACCGAGAGCGATCTCGCGCGCATCGAGGAGGAGATGGCCCGCATCGTGAGCCAGAACCTTCCGGTGGAGCGCTTCGAGGTCCCGGTGGACGAGGCGCTGGCGATCTTCGGGGCCGGCGCGCCCGGCACGGGTCCCTCCGGCCTGCCGTTGGGCCTCGATCAGCCGTTCAAGGTCGAGCTGATCGAGGACCTGGTCGCCGGCGCTGAAGCGGAGGGCGGCGACGTGCCCACGATCAGCATCTATCGTCAGGGCGACTTCGTCGATTTGTGCCGGGGGCCGCACCTGCCGACCACCGGCAGGCTGGGCGCCGGCACCTACAAGCTCACCAGCGTCGCCGGCGCCTACTGGCGCGGGAGCGAGAAGAACGCCATGCTCACGCGCGTCTACGGCACCGCCTTCGCCACCAAGCGGGAGCTGACGGACTATCTCGCGGCGCTCGAGCTTGCCCGGCAGCGCGACCACCGTCGCATCGGCCGCGATCTCGATCTCTTCAGCTTCCACGAAGAAGGCCCCGGGTTCCCGTTCTTCCACCCCAAAGGCATGCGGCTGTGGAACGCCATGATCGACTACTGGCGCGGCGAGCACGTGCGCGCGGGCTACGAGGAGATCAGCACGCCGGTGATCCTCCGGCGTGAGCTCTGGGAACGCAGCGGCCACTGGGAGAACTACAAGGACAACATGTACTTCACCCAGATCGATGAGCAGCCCTACGCCGTGAAACCGATGAACTGCCCCGGGGGCCTTCTCGTCTACAAGAGCCGCCGGCGCTCCTACCGCGATCTACCGTTGCGCATGGCCGAGCTGGGCCGCGTCCATCGCCACGAGATGAGCGGCGTTCTCCATGGCCTCTTCCGCGTGCGCTACTTCACCCAGGACGACGCTCACATCTACTGCACGCCCGAGCAGCTCGAGGATGAGATCAGGGGCGTGCTGCACTTCATGCTCCGCGTGTACGCAACCTTCGGTTTCAGCGATGTGAAGATCGAGCTGAGCACACGTCCCGAGAAGAGCATCGGCGACGACGCGGTGTGGGCCG
>Ga0315295_10001570_pt1 | contig 19607 bp, 19 predicted proteins | sample YL17G14_0_MG_FD_204453 | JGI IMG/M metagenome (GOLD analysis project Ga0315295, IMG submission 204453) | Sediment microbial communities from Yellowstone Lake, YNP, Wyoming, USA - YL17G14_0 | ecosystem: Environmental > Aquatic > Freshwater > Lake > Sediment | place: USA: Wyoming | collected...
GGGCGAGCGTGTACTCCTCGCCGACGTAGCGGCCGGTCTCATCGACAAGCGCGAGCCTGTCGGCGTCCGGATCCTGCGCGAAGCCGACGGCGGCCCCGCTGCCGCGAACGAGTTTGCACAGCTCCGTAAGGTTCTTGGCAAGCGGCTCCGGCTCGTGCGCGAAGGGAACGTCCACGTCTGTGTTTATGGCGACCATCTTGCAGCCGAGCGCCGCCAGCAGCGGCGGCGTCGCCAGCGCGCCGGTACCGTTGACGGGATCCACGGCGGCGGTGAGCCGGGCCTTCTTGACGGCGGCGACGGCGGCGACGGAGAGGGCAGCCTCCGCCTGGAGCGGAATAGCGCGGTCGGAGGTCCGACAGCGGCCCACCTTGCGCCAGAGGGCCGGCCTCGCAGAGCCGGACCGCCACAGCCGGAAAAGCCCTTCCGCCTCCTCCGGGGAGAGCAGCCCGCCGTCCGCGCCGAAAAACTTCAACGCGTTCCACTCGGCCGGGTTATGGCTCGCGGTGACGGCAATCCCACCGCGGCACTCAAGCGCGCGCAGCGCAAGCTCGACCGACGGCGTAGGGCATATGCCCAGGTCAACGCCGTCGCAGCCCGCGGCGAGAACGCCGGCGAGCACGGCGTGCTTGATTACGTCGCGCGTGAGGCGCGTGTCGGTGCCGACTACGATCGTTCCGCCGATCATAGTGCCGAAGGCAAGTCCCAACTCGTAGGCGACCGGCGGCTCGATCCCGTCGCCGAAGACGCCGCGGACGCCTGAAGCGCTTACCATCAACCTGGACACGGCCACCTCACGCAAAACGGCGGGAAGAGGTTTTTGCCAGTGACCCTCTTCCCGCCGCAGTCATCTATGCTATTCTCCGCCTTGCTTCTCTTCCTCGGCCTCTCCAGCCTCACTCGCCTCCCCGGCTTCCCCCACCGTCTCCTCCCCGGTCGCCGCTTCCGGCCCCTTGATGAAGTTAGCGAGGGCCTCGCGGTGGAGATCGCCCAGCGAAACGCTCCCGTTATCGATGGGAAGCTTGGGTGTGTCATCGCGCTCGACGCGCCGCTCGGGCTTGGGACGCGGCTCACGCGGCTCCCGTGGCTCCCGCTGCTCCCGCGGAGCCTCGGAGTCCTCACCGACGTCCCGTATCGAAAGGCCTATCTTCTTCTTTTCGGGATCGAGCTTGATTATCTTGGCGGAGACCCTCTCGCCCTCCTTGATGACCTGGGCGGGATCCGCGACGTGCTCCTTGGAAAGCTGACTGACGTGAACAAGGCCCTCGATGCCCTCTTCTATCTCGATGAAGGCTCCGAAGCTCACGACCTTGGTCACCGCGCCTTCCACGACCTGCCCGACGGAGTACTTGGTGGGCACGAGCGTCCAGGGGTCAGCCAAGAGCTGCTTGAGCCCCAGGCTTATCCGCTTGTTATCCGGGTCTATGGAGAGGACCATCGCCTCTATCTCATCGCCCCGCTTGACCACCTCGGAGGGCCTGCTCACCTTGGCCGACCAGGACATGTCGGATATGTGTATGAGCCCGTCTATGCCCTCTTCTATCTCCACGAACGCGCCGTAGTCGGTCAGGTTCCTCACGACGCCCTTGACGCGGGAGCCGACGGGGTACTTCTCCTGAACGAGCGCCCACGGGTTGGGCTCAACCTGCTTCATCCCGAGGCTTATCTTCTCAGCCGTGCGGTCGATGTTCAGCACGACCACCTCGACCGTGTCGTTAACCGACAGCACCTCGGACGGGTGGCCGATGCGCCTGGTCCACGACATCTCAGAGATGTGGATTAGGCCCTCGACGCCCTGTTCGAGCTCCACGAACGCGCCGTAATCGGTGATGTTGACCACTCGACCCTTCTGCTTGCTGCCCACGGGATAGCGCTCGTCCACGCCGTCCCACGGGTTGCGGGTAAGCTGCTTCAGGCCGAGGCTTATCTTCTGGGTCTCGGGGTCGAAGGCGAGTATCTTGACCTCGATCTCGCGGCCGACCGACACCACCTCGGACGGGTGGCCGATCCGGCCCCACGCCATGTCGGTGATGTGCAGCAGGCCGTCGATCCCGCCGATGTCGACGAACGCGCCGAAGTCGGTGATGTTCTTGACCTTGCCCTTCCGCACCTGCCCGGCCTCAAGCGCGGCGAGGGTGTGGGTGCGGAGTTCGTCGCGCTCCTCTTCCAGGAGCGCCCGCCGCGACACGACGACGTTCTTCCGGCGGCGGTTGAGCTTGATTATCTTGAAGTCGAACTCCCGGCCTATGTACTGGTCCAGGTTGCCCTCCGGCCGGAGCGTGACCTGGGAGGCAGGCAGGAACGCCTCCATCCCGATGTCCACGGAGAAGCCGCCCTTGACGCGGCCTCTGATGCGACCAGTGACGGTCTCGCCCTTGTCGTAGGCGTCGACGATCTTTTCCCAGTTCTTTATGCGATCGGCCTTCCTCTTACTGAGGACGATCATGCCGTCCTGGTCCTCGGACAGCTCGAGCAGGACGTCTATCTCCTGGCCCATCTGGATCTCGGATGGATCCGGGAACTCACGCAAGGGGATGATGCCCTCGCTCTTGTAGCCGACGTCAACGAGGACATTGTTCTCGTCTATGCCTATAACCGTGCCGCGGAGGATGGAGCCTTCCTCCACGTCCTTGAAGCTTTCCTCGTAAAGCCTCTCCAGATCCTCAGGTAAGATCTCCCCTGAGGGCTTGCCAACCACCGGCGCTTCCTCTGCTCCAGCGCCGTCCACCATCTGCTCTTCCGTCATGGCCAGTTGTTACCTCCTGAATCAACCGCTTACCCGAAACGACTAAAGAGGCATTATAGCTGCAAAGCGCGCGTAAGTTAAAGGAAAAAATGGGCCGCTAGAGAGCCCGCAGGCGCTCCAGAAGGGCCTCGACGACCCAGCCCGGCGTGGAGGCCCCCGCCGTCACTCCGACCCGGCGCGCACGCAAGACAAAACCGGGATCGACTTCCTCCGCGGTTTCCACGTGAAAGGTGGGCGTTCCGGTGCCCGCGCAGGCCTCTGCTAACCGCCTGGTATTAGAGGAGTTCTTGCCGCCTACCACGAGCATGACGTCCACTATGCCCGCCAGGTCGGCCGCGGCCGCCTGCCTCTGCGCGGTGGCCCTGCATATCGTGTTGTGCAGCCGCAGGGCAATATCCCTGCGGGAGAGCGCTGCGGCGACCGAGGCAAGCAGCCCCGCGGTCTGCGTTGTCTGGCAGATGACGCCGACCTCCCTCGGCAGGTCGGCGGGCAGTGCGTCGGCGCCCGGCACCGCCACGGCCTGAGGGCCCGCGTGCCCCAGTATGCCGCGCACCTCCGTGTGGTCCGGATCCCCGACGACCACCGTGAACAGTCCCTCGCGGCGGTGCTCCTCCGCAAGCTCCTGGCACCGCTTGACGAGCGGGCAGGTCGCGTCGACGATGCGCAGACCCATCCGCGAGGCCTCATCAAGCGCCTCCGGCGGAAATCCGTGAGAGGGGATGACCACCGTCGCGCCGGGAGGCACCTCCGAGAGTGAATTGATGACGCCCAGCCCCTCTCCCTTAAGCCGCTCGACCTCCTGAGGGTTGTGGATAAGCGGCCCGAGGGTGAAGGCCGGCGGGTACTCCCTGGCCGCCTTGAGGGCTATCTCTATGGCGCGCTTCACCCCGAAGCAGAAGCCGGCGTGCTTGGCGAGTAGAACCTCCATCACGCCGCCCCCATCATATCCGTGACGCGGCTCCTGAGCTCGTCGGCGAAACGCTCGTGGCCCTGGCCGCTGTATGTTATCGGCTCGCCGAAAGAGACCCGGACCCTTGCAGGACGGGGCAGGGCGCGGTTGCGTGGCCAGGCGCGCCAGCTGCCCGCAACGGCGACCGGAACGACCGGAACGCCTGCCCGCTCGGCGAGCATCGATATGCCCGTCTTGAAGGGCCCAACGCTCCCGTCGTAACTCCTCGTGCCCTCCGGGAAGACGAGGACGACCCGCCCGGCATCGAGCAGCTCAAGGGCCTTCCGGAAGGCGTCCACGCTCACCCCGTCGCGCTTGACCGGAAATGCGCCAACGGCGGCTATCAGGCCTCCGAGGCCGGGCCGCCTGAAGAGCGAGTCCCGCGCCATGAACCGCACCTGGCGCGGGCAGGCGGTGCCGATGAAAAGTGGATCCAGGAAGCTGGCGTGATTGGCGGCGAGCAGGATGCCGCCCTCCTGCGGGACCTTTGCCGTCCCTTTCTTCCCCAGAAGGAAGAACAGGCCGAGCAGCAGGCGCAGCAGCGCCTTGAAGAATCCCTGGAGGCGAAGGTTATCCGAGCTTTTCATCGACGGCGCGTCCGAGGGTCTCGACCACCTCATCAAGGGACATGTCCGTGGTATCGACGATGACGGCCCCTGCCGCCGGGCGAAGCGCCCCGTCCGGCCGGGACTTGTCTCGCTCGTCGAGCCGCTTTATCTGGCCCAGGACCTCGTCCAAGGCCACGTCGATGCCGCGGGACAGGAGCTCCTTGAAGCGCCTGCCGGCCCGCTCCGCCGGCGAGGCGTCGAGGAAGAACTTCACGTCTGCCTCCGGGAAGACGACCGTGCCCATGTCGCGGCCCTCGGCGACGGCGCCCGCCCTCTCGGCAAGCCTCTGCTGCAGCGCCCGCATCGCCGCGCGCACGCCGGGAGCGTCGGCGACGAAGCTCGTCGCCTCGGTGACCTCCGGCGTCCTGACTGCCTCGGTCACGTCCTCGCCGTCGAGTGTGACGCGCTGCCCGGACCTTTTATCGCCGGGCGTAAACGCCACATCCACGCGCCCCGCAACCCCGGCGAGCGCCTCCAGGTCGTGCGGATCGACGCCCTGACGCAGCGCGGCGAGCGCCACGCACCTGTAGGTCGCGCCGGTGTCGAGCCAGGGCAGGCCCAGGCGCCGCGCAAGAAGCCTTGCCACGGTGCTCTTGCCGGTCCCGGCGGGGCCGTCGATGGTCACGACGAGCTTCTTGCTCCGGGGCACCTAGTACGCCCTCGCGAACCAGGCGGAGTGCTTGGCGGGCGCCCCGCAGACGACGCAGACGCCCTTGTCCTTGCCGGCCTTCCCCCCCTCAAGCGGGATGCAGCGGATCGTGGCCGTCGTCTCCTCCTTGACCGCCGCCTCGCAGGCGGGGCTTCCGCACCAGCCGGCCACGAGGAAGCCGCCCTGCCCCTCGCAAGCCGCCTTGAACTTGCTCATGTCGGCGGGACGGCGCGTCATCGAGTCGCGCCAGGAGCGCGCGCGCTCAAGCAGCGCCGCCTGCATCTGTCCCATAAGCGCCCCGGCGCGCGAGACCGCCTCCCCGCGCGGAACCGGCGACTTCTCGCCGGTGTCGCGGCGGACAAACGTGACCTGCCCGGCCTCTATGTCCTTGGGGCCGAGCTCGACTCTAAGCGGCACGCCGCGCATCTCCCAGTCGTTGAACTTCCAGCCGGGGGAAACCCCCTCACGGTCGTCAAGCTTGACGCGCAGGCCGCCCGCGGAAAGCTCCCCGGCAAGCGCCGCGGCCTCGGCGAGAACCTTCTCCTTCGTGGCGTCGCGGTATATGGGGACGACGACGGCCTGAATCGGCGCCACGGTCGGCGGCAGGACGAGCCCGCGGTCGTCGCCGTGAACCATCACTAGGCCGCCTATGAGCCGCGTGGAGACGCCCCAGGAGGTCTGCCAGACGAACTTCTCCGTATTATCCTGGTCGAGGAATTTTATGCCGAAGGCCTTGGCAAAATTCTGGCCGAGGTCGTGGGACGTGCCCATCTGCAGCGCCTTGCCGTCTCCCATCAGCGCCTCTATCGCGTAGGTGTCGACGGCGCCGGCGAACTTCTCCGAGTCGCTCTTTAGTCCGGCGACGACCGGAACGCCCAAGAACTCCTCCGCGAAGCTGCGGTAAACGTCGAGCATCCGGAGGACTTCCTCAAGCGCTTCCTCGTGGGTCGCGTGGCAGGTGTGCCCCTCCTGCCACAGGAACTCGCTCGTGCGCAGGAAGGGCCTCGTGCGCTTCTCCCAGCGGACTACGTTGGCCCACTGGTTGATGAGGAGCGGCAAATCACGATACGACTGTATCCAGTCGGCGTAGAGGTGGCCGATTATCGCCTCGCTCGTCGGACGTATGGCGAGACGCTCCTCGAGCTTCTCCTCGCCGACCTGCGTCACCCAGGGCACCTCGGGGGCAAAGCCTTCCACATGCTCGGCCTCCTTCATGAGCAGGCTTTCGGGCACGAAGAGCGGGAAGTAGGCGTTGACGTGCCCGGTCTCCTTGATGCGCCGGTCGAGCTCGCGCTGTATCGCCTCCCAGATGGCGTAGCCGTAGGGCTTTATGACCATGCAGCCGCGCACCGGCGTGTAGTCGGCCAGATCGGCCTTCCTGACGACGTCGATGTACCACTGGGAGAAGTCGACGCTGCGCTTCGTTATATCCTTTACCTCTTCGCTCACTCCGCAAGCTCCTCAAGCACCCTGGGGAAACCCGGGTATGATATGTCGACGCAGGAGACACCCCGCACCGTCACCGGGGAATCTGCGAACAGCCCCGCGACCATCATCGCCATCGCTATCCTGTGGTCGCCGAAGGAGTCAACCTCGCCACCCGAAAGCCTCCCGGGCCCCTCCACCACCAGACCGTCCTCTCTCTCCTCAACTCTAGCCCCAAGCGCCGCCAGGTTGCGAGCCAACGCCGCGATCCTGTCGCTCTCCTTGACGCGCAGCTCGCGCGCGCCGGATATGACGCTTCTGCCATCCGCCTGCGTTGCCAGCACGGCGAGCACGGGAAGCTCGTCTATGAGGGACGGCACCTCCTCCGCGCCTATCTCGAAGGCGGAAAGCGGCCCGCCCTGGACGAATATCTCGGCCCTCGGCTCGGCGTTCTCGTAGCGCACGTCCTGGATGGCGACCTGCGCGCCCATCCGCCACAGAACGGTCAAGAGCCCCGTCCTCGTGGCGTTGACGCCGACCTCTTCCACTACGATGTCTGAGCCGGGCAGCCCCGCCGCGGCCGCCATAAGAAACGCGGCTGACGAGATGTCGCCCGGGACGCTCACCGGCGCAGCCTCGAGCGCCACGGGGCCTGCGACGCCCACCTTGTCGCCCTCAAGTAGCACGTTGACCCCGAAGTGGGCCAGCATCCGCTCCGTGTGGTCCCTGCTGGCGCGCGACTCGCGCACCCAGGTCGTCCCCTTCGCAAAGAGCCCGGCTAGGAGCACGCAGCTCTTCACCTGCGCGCTCGCCAGCTTGTTGTTGAAGTCGATGTTGCGCAGCGCCCCGCCGCGTATGCGGACAGGAGGCGTGCCGTTTTCACCCTCGCAGGCGACCGAAGCGCCCATATTGCGCAGCGGCTCTGCGACGCGGCCCATCGGCCGCTTCCTGAGACTATCGTCGCCCGTGACGACCGCCTCGAACGGCTGCCCGGCGAGTATGCCGAGTCCGAGCCTCATCGTCGTCCCGGAGTTGCGCGCGTCCAGAACGCCCGCCGGCGCGCGCAGCCCGCCGGGGCCGCGCCCGTGAACGGTCAGGCTGCCGTCCTTCGGCCCGTCGATATCGACGCCGAGCGCCCTGAAGAAGCCCACCGTGGAGAGCGGATCCTCCCCCTCTAGGAAGCCCTCGACCCGCGTGGCGCCCTCCGCTATCGCAGCGAGCATCACCGCGCGGTGCGATATGGACTTGTCGCCCGGGACGCGCAGCTCGCCCTCGAGCCGCTCCGCCGGATGAATCTTTATCTCATCATGGTTCATCAATGGAGTTCCTGGCGCGGAACGCCGCGTCGAGCAGCCTGGCCAGACGCTTCCGGTCGCCCGCCCGCAGCGCCTCCTCCAGCGCCGCCAGCTCGGCGGAGACGCCCGAGCAAGCCTTGAGCACCTCGTCTGAGTTCTGGAGGAAGATGTCGAGCCAAAGCTCCGGGGATGACGCGGCGATTCTCGTCGTGTCGCGGAAGCCGCCTGCGACGAGCTCGCGCAGGACAGGCCGCGCCGCCGACGCCTTGCCGAAGGCCGCCGCCAGCGCCGCGGCGACAACGTGCGGCGCGTGACTCGTGACGGCGAGCGCCGCGTCGTGCTCCTCGGCGCTCATGCGCAGGACGCATGAGCCGAGCGCCTCCCATAGCCGGGCCAGCTCGTCCTCCGCGCCCCGCGAACCTTTGCCCGACGTGAGGACACAGACAGCGCCACAGAAGAGGTCGGCGGAGGCCGCCGTCACGCCCGACAGGTGCGAGCCCGCGATTGGGTGCCCGCCCACGAACCTGACGCGCCCGGGCAAAGACCGCTCCGCCGCGGCCATAACGCTCCGCTTGACGCTTCCGACGTCCGTGACGAGCGCGTCATCGTCCAGGTGCGGGGCGATCTCCTTCATCATCTTCTCGATGGCGCCAACCGCGGTGCATATGAAGACCCAGTCGCAGCCGGCGACGGAAGCAGGGTCGGTCGACCAGGCGTCCACAGCGCCGAGCCGCTCCGCCAGAGCCAGGCGGTCGGGGTTCCTGCCGACGCCGACTACCTCGGAGGCAAGTCCCCTCTTGCGCAGCCCCATTCCCAGGGAGCCGCCGATGAGTCCGACGCCGAGTACGGCGACCTTACCGCTCGACAATGGTCTCCTCCACCGCCATGCCGAAGTGCCTGCCGGCAGCCTCGATGCGGGCGAGCACCTCGTCCCCCGGCGACAGCGAAACGACGCTCACGGGCGAGCCGTCGGGCGCCGTCAGCCTGATGGTCTCGGCGTTCTGCAGCACCAGCCCGAACCGGTGGCCCGCGCATTCCGCCTCTACTAGAAGCATCGGCCGGCGCTCAACCTTCGCGCGGCCCACCGTCGCCTCCTGCGTGGCGCCCTCGTGGTCCACGATGAGCACCGGATCGCCGCTTGCAAGCTCCGACAGGTAGCGCGTCTTGCCGCCCGGCACGAGGACATAGGCGTGGACGGCGCCCGCGTTGACCCTGAATGGGCGCGGCTCCACGTATGGATTCTCCACCGACTCGGAGTGCACGAGGAAGAAGGCGTCGGAGGAGTTGCCGACGAGCATCCCCTGGCCCACGGTCATGTTCGTGCATGTGTCTACGCAGACCCGATCGCCCATCCCCAGCGGCTTGGTCGCAACGATGCGGGCTCTTGCAAGCTCCAGCATCGAGGCCACCCGCTTGCATTCGGTTATGGTCGCGCGCAGCTCGGCCTCGTCCTCTATCTCGAGCAAAACACCCGCCACGCCCTTCTCCAGGATGCCCAGCGCCGTGGCCGCCTCTCCGCGCGATGAGACCGCCGCGATGAGCATGCCCGACTCCGCAACAAGGTTTTCCAGCGGAATCACCGTCCAGTCGGCGCAGCGCACGAGCACGAGCCTGCCCACCGCCTCCCTGGCGGCGCGCCGCTCGTCCTCCTTGCCGCGGATCTCCACCTCGACGAAGTCCCTGCCCGGGACGATGTCCCCGTCCGGGGCGACCGTCTTTATGAGGCCGAGCTTCTTCGCCTTCTGGCTGGAACCTTCGGGGACGACGACGGCGTCCGCGCCGCACTCAAGCGCCGCTATCACCTTGCCCTTGTCGTACGGGACGGCGCTCACCCAGACGATCTTCATCTTGACTCCCCCAGCTCAGCGAGCGCCTCATCCACCGACGCCTTCTTGTGGACGATGCGGCCTATGGCCCTGACGATGCCCTCCGGGTGGTCGTGCTGGAAGGCGTTGCGCCCTATGGACGCGCCCTTCCCGCCGGCTTCAAGCGACCCGGCGACCATCTCGAGTATCTCCCTGTCGGTCTCCATCTTCTCTCCGCCGGCTATGACGACGGGCACCGGGCACCCGTTCACGACCTGGGAAAAGCTCTCCGGGTCGCCGGTGTAGTTGCACTTGACGATGTCGGCTCCCAGCTCCGCGCCGACCCTTGCGGCGTGCTTGACGTACTTGACGTCGTACTGGTTCTCAATCTTTTCGCCGCGGGTGTACATCATCGCCAAAAGCGGCATGCCCCACTCCTGGCAATGCCTTCCGACCTCGCCGAAGTCCCAGAGCATGTCGGCGTCGGTCTCGGCGCCCAGGTTAATGTGGATGCTTACCGCGTCCGCGCCGAGCTTTATCGCCTCCTCCACCGAGCAGACGAGAACCTTTGCGTTGGGGTCGGGGCTCATCGACGTCGAGGCCGAGAGGTGGATTATGAGCCCGACGTCCTTCCCGCCGCCGCGGTGCCCCGCGCCGACTATGCCCTTGTGCATGAGGATGGCGGTGGCCCCGCCGTCGACCATCTTCTGGATGGTCTTCTTCATGTCCTCGAGGCCGGGGATCGGGCCCATCGTCGTCCCGTGGTCCATCGGAATGATGACGGTCCGCCCGCTGGCGCGGTTGATTATCCGTTCAAGCCTTATGGCCTTGCCTATCATGGCTCTCCCCCCTAGCCGCCGCCCAGGATTCTGCCGAGCGCGGATATGAAAACCTCGTTCTCTTCCTGCGTGCCTATGGTAACCCTCAAGTACCGCGGCGCCATCCCGAAGGAGACAAGCGGCCTCACGACGACCCCGGCCTCCAGAAGATGCTGGCAGATTTCCGGGCCGCCGTCGCCGCAGTCGAAGGTTATGAAGTTGGCCTGGGTGGGCGTATACGACACGCGCAGACGGTCGAACTCCTTGTACAGGAAGTCCCGTCCGGCGCGGTTGGCCTCCCGGCTCCTCTTCACGTGCCTGCCGTCGTTCAACGCCGCCACGGCCGCCACCTGCGCCAGGCAGCTCACGTTGAACGGCGGCCTGACCCGGTTCAGGTAGTCGGCTATCTGCGGCGTCGAGATCCCGTAACCCACGCGCAACCCCGCCAGCCCGTAGACCTTGGAGAAGGTGCGCAGCACGACGAGCCTTCGCCCGTCGCGCACATAGGGCAGCGGGTCGAAGTCATACTCCGGGTCGCAGTATTCAACGTATGCCTGGTCGAGCACGACGAGGACGCGCTCCGGCACGCGCTCCATGAACCTCGCCAGCTCGCGGGAGGCGTTGGCCGTGCCGGTCGGGTTGTTCGGCGAGCACAGGAAAACGACCTTCGTCTTCGGGCCGACCGCTGCACACATCGCGTCCAGGTCGTAGGTCATATCCTTCAGCGGCACGAGCCGCTGCGAGGCGCCGGCGATGGTCGCGGCGAGGCGATAGACGACGAAGGTGTCCTCCGCGATCACCGCCTCCTCTCCCTGGGACAGGAACGCGTCGCAGACCATCGTTATGACCTCACTGGAGCCGTTGCCGAAGGTAAGTGAGTCCGGGGAGACGTCCAGCCTGCCGGCAAGGGCCTGTCGCAGCGCGTAGGCGGAGTTCTCCGGGTAGCGGCCGGCGCAGGAGAGCGCGACGACGACCGCCTCAAGCGCCCGCGGAGAGGCTCCCAGCGGGTTTTCGTTGCTCGCGAGCTTGACGACGTGCTCAAGCCCGAGCTCCCGCTGAACCTCCTCTATGGGCTTGCCCGGAACGTAGGGTTTTAACCCCCGCACCGGCCCGCGGACGAGCTCCTCAAGCCCCATTGGCTCCCTCCGCCTGCGGGTACGAGCCGAGAACCCGCACGAACAGCGCCTCCTCCGACAGGTCGCGAAGGGCGTCCTTGACCTTAGAGTCCTCCCTGTGCCCCTCGAAGTCCACGAAGAAGAAGTACTCCCAGGCCCGCCTTCCGCTCGGCCGGGACTCGATCATCGTCAGGTTGACGCCGTACTTCTTGAAGAAGTACAACGCGTCGTAGAGCGCGCCGGCCTTGTGCCGCGTGGCGAAGACGACGCTCGTCTTGTCCCTGCCCGTGGCGGCGCTGTCCGACTTGCCGACGACGAGGAACCTGGTGAAGTTGTCGGTGGCGTCCTCGATGCGCTCGGCGATGACGTCCAGGCCGTTCAGCTCGGCGGCGAGCCGGCCGGCTATGGCGGCGGCAAGCCGGCCCTCCTTCGCGGCGAGCTCCGCGCCGCGGCTGGTGGTGCTGACGTCGATGAGCTCGGCGGAGGGAATGTTCGACTCGAGCCACCGCCGGCACTGCGCCATCGCGGTCGGATTGGAATAGACCTTCTTCACGTCGGCCAGCTGTCCCTTCCCGATAAGGTTGTGGGATATGGGCAGCATGATCTCGGAGCAGACCAGTAGCTCGGAGTCGATGAGCATGTCCAGCGTGTAGTTGACGACGCCCTCGGTCGAGTTCTCTATGGGCACGACGCCGAAGTCGGCCTTGCCCTTCCTGACGACGGTGAATACCTCGGCTATGGTGGCCTCGGGCAGGTAATCGCAGGATGAGCCGAACTTGGTCATCGCCGCCTGGTGCGTGAAGGTGCCGGCAGGCCCCCAGTAGGCGACCGTCGTGCGCTTCTGAAGCGACAGCGTGGCGGACATAACCTCGCGGTATATGGCCTTTAGAGCCTCCGGCGGCATCTGCCCCTTGCCGAGCGAGGCGACGCGCTCGTAGACCTCCAGCTCGCGGCCAGGGGCGTAGTGCGGCATCCCGGAGGCGCCCTTGAGCTTCCCTATTTCGAGCGCGACGTCAACGCGCTCGTCCAGAAGCCGGACGATCTCCTCGTCTATCCCGTCAATCTTGCGTCTCAGACTCTCCAGGTCCATCACAAGCCTCGTCTTCTCCGCCCGGGTCCTTCTGGGCCTCCGGGCCTTCGGCAAACCCAAGGTCGAGCTCCCGCTCCGCCTCCTCGCGCGAAAGGGCGAACTCCTCAATCCTGGGCAGCTCCGAAAGGTTCTTGAGCCCAAAGTGGCACAGGAACTCGTCGGTGGTGCCGTACAAGAGCGGCCTGCCCACTGCGTCCATCCGCCCCATCACCCTTATCAGGTTGCGCTCCGACAGCGTCCGCAGGACGCCGTCCACGTTGACCCCGCGGATCCGCTCCACGTCGGCCCGCGCTATCGGCTGCTTGTAGGCCACGACGGCCAGCGTCTCAAGCGCCGCGCGCGACAGCCGCTCCGAGTTGTCCTTGGCGAGCAGCTTCTTCACCCACTCCGCGTGCTGCGGCCTGGTGAAGAGCTGAAAGCCCCCCGCTATCTCCCGAAGCTCGAATCCCCTGCCCGTGGAGTCGTATTCCGCGGCTAGCTCTTCAAAGGCGACCCGCACCTCGGCCGGCCCCGGCGCCTCATCCCCGAGCGCCTCCTTCACCGCCTTGACCGAGAGCGGCTCGGGGCAGGCCAGGAGCAAGGCCTCCAGGACGCCCCTCAAATCCTCATGCGTCAAGGGAAGCCTCCCGCGGCGCCGCGCATATGAATATCGTTCCGAAGGGCTCCGCCTGCATCGTCGACGCCTCCCCAAGCCTAACCAGCTCCAAGAGCGCCAGGAAGGCCGCTATCAGATGCACGCGCCCGCGACAGCCGTGAAAGAGCTCCTCGAACGGGAACGGCTTTCCCTCCCGGAGCCTGTCGAGGATGAGCCGCACCTTCTCCTCGACCGTGACCTCCTCGATGCCCACCTCCATCGCCGCGTCGACCGGCAGCGAGGCCAGCACGCGCGAGAAGGCGTCCACGAGGTCGAACAGGCCGGCCTCGAGCTTGAGCGGGGTGTCGTCGCCCCAGTCCAGGGCGGCCTCGCGCGAGAAGAGGCAGCTCATCGCGGCCTGCCGCTCCCTCAGGTGGTCAGCGGCGCCGCGGTACTTGGCGTACTCGAGCAGCTGCCTGGCCAGCTCATCCCTGGGGTCACCCTCCTCCTCCTCGCCCTCCGCCTCCACGGGAAGGAGCATCTGGCTCTTGATCTGCATCAGGGTCGCGGCCATCACCGCGAACTCTCCCGCCATCTCTATGTTGAGCATCTGCATGAGGCCCAGGCACTGGAGGTATTCCTCCGTTATCCGCGCTATGGGGATGTTGTATATGTCCAGCTCGTCCTTCTGGATGAGGTACAGAAGAAGGTCGAGCGGACCCTCGAACGCCTCCAGCCTAACCCTGTAAGCCACCGGCCTACCCCTTGAAGCGCAGGTTCATGGCGCTCGCCGCCTCTTCGAGCGTCGCCGACGCCACCCGCCTGGCGTTCCCGCAGCCCGCCAGGATTATCTCACGGACCTCGTCCCACCGGAGGGACAGCTCCCGGCGGCGTGCCCTAATCGGCGCAAGCGCCTCGTTGATGCCGGCCGCGAGGATCTTCTTGCACTCGACGCAGCCCATCCTCCCGTCCTCGCAGGCGGCCCGTATCTCATCGACCCTGTCCGGCGAGTATATCTTGTGGTACTGGAAGACGGTGCAGACCTCCGGGTGCCCCGGGTCGGTCTTGCGCACGCGGGCGGGGTCTGTGACCATCATCCCGACCTTGTCTGCCGTGTCCTTTTCCGAATCGCCGATTAGTATCGTGTTGCCGTAGGACTTGCTCATCTTGCGGCCGTCGATGCCCGGCAGCTTGGCCGCCTCCGTGAGCAGCGGCTGCGGCTCGACGAAGACCGGGCGGAAGGCCGAGTTGAACCGCCTGACGATCTCCCTGGCGATCTCAAGGTGAGGAACCTGGTCGGCGCCCACCGGCACGTGCTCCGCCTTGTAGATGATGATGTCGGAGCTCATCAAAACCGGATAGCCCAAAAGCCCGTAGGAGACGCTCTGCTCGCCCTCGCCAAGGTCGCGCAGCTTGTCCTTGAAGGTGGCGCAGCGCTCCAGCCACCCCACCGGCGTGACCATCGACAAGAGAAGGTGCAGCTCCGCGTGCTCCAGTATGGACGACTGGACGAATATCGTGGCCAGCTTAGGGTCGACCCCGGCGGCGAGCCAGTCGATGACCATCTCGCGGATGTTCTCCTGTATATCGCCGGTCTCCAGGCTGTCGGTGACCGCGTGCCAGTCCGCCGCGAAGAAGAAGCAGTCGTACTCGCGCTGCAGACGAACCCAGTTCCTTATCACGCCCTCCAGATGCCCCAGATGGAGCCTTCCGGTCGGACGCATTCCGGAGAGCACCCTGCCTTTCGCCATCACCTCACCCCTATGCCACGAGCCTCAGGAAGATATCAGTCACCGAGCCTATGTACGCCGAAAGCAATCCCCCAAACAGGAACAGCACCAGTATCAGTAGAATCGGGCCGAAACTCCGCAACGCCACGTATCGCTCACGCCACGCCCACGGCAGCACCCGCTCCAGGACGTGCGAGCCGTCCAAGGGCGGTATGGGCAGCAGGTTGAAGGCCGCCAGCATCGCGTTGATCGCCACGCCCATGATGCAGACGTACAGGGGGAGCGTCGGGCGGCCAGCGCCGTCGAGCGCCCACCCGGCCGCGATAAGCGCCCTGGCGACGACCACAAAGAGGAGCGCCAGCCCCACGTTCGCCGCGATGCCGGCGACGGAGACGAACACCTCGTCCCTGCCCGGCCGGCGGAAGTAGTACGGGTTCACCGGAACCGGCTTGGCCCCGCCGAAGATGATGCCGCTGCGCGACATAAGCAACAGCGCCGGCAGCAGTATGGACATGAACGGGTCGATATGCGGCAGCGGGTTAAGCGTTATCCTACCCGCCAGCCGCGCGGTCGGGTCTCCGCAGCGCTCCGCAACCCATCCGTGTGCAACCTCATGCACTATCACGGAAAAGAGCAATATGGGCAGTTTTATCAATATGCCGGCCAGCGTGTCCACAAGCCCTCCAATTAACTAGACATCCTAATCCAGCGGCGCGCGACCTGTCAACCGGCGGGAGCTTGGCGGAGGCCGCCGAAAACTTCGGTCGCGGCCGGCGTAACCGGGATTTTGAGTGGGACTGGAGCCTTTCCGGGGGGCTTTGCCGGGCCGGACAGGCGGCCGACCTAGCGCACCTGGAGGAACCGCTCGACCTCGCCGAGCGACGGGAGCGAGGGCTGGGCGCCCCTCCTCGTGGTGGCGAGCGCCGCCGCGGCGCAGGCGAAGGCGGCCGCCCCTTCCAGGTCGCGGCCCGAGCAGATCCCATAGGCCAGCGCGGCCACGAAGGCGTCCCCCGCGCCAACCGCGTCCACGGCCTTTACCTTGAAAGCCGGCACGCGCGCGCTTGCCTCGGCGGTGACGACAAGCCCGCCCTGGCCGCCGAGGGTGACGACCACCGCCCCGCAGCCGCGCTCGATGAGCGACCGCGCGGTCTTCTCAACCGTAACGTCCTCGCCGACGCCGGCGGCCAGGCGCAGCTCTGTCTCATTGGGCACGAGCACCTCCACCTTGCCCAAAAGGTCGTCCGACAGCGGCCTGGCCGGAGCGGGGTTCAGCACGACCCGCACGCCGAGGTCCCGCGCCGCGTCTACCGCGGCCTCGACCGTCTCCGCGGGGATCTCCATCTGGACGAGCAGCGCGGCTGAAGAGGCTATGGCCTCCTCCGCGGCCTCGACGTCGGCGGGGGAGAGAGCGCCGTTGGCCCCCGGAGCAACCGTGATGATGTTCTCGCCCCTGCCGTCCACGGTGATGAGCGCGACGCCGCTGGGGTGCCCCTTGTCCCTCGTGACGTAGCGGGTCTCGACGCTCTCGCGCGATAGGTTCACCATCGCCTGGTCGCCGAATATGTCGCTGCCCACGCGGGCCACGAGCGCCACCCGCGCCCCGAGCCTCGCCAGCGCGACGGCCTGGTTAGCGCCCTTGCCGCCCCCGGCGACCATCACGTCCCCGCCGAGCACCGTCTCGCCGGGGGAGGGCAGCCGGTCGCAGTGAACGACCATGTCGGTGTTGGAGCTGCCCACGACGCACAGCCTCGGCGCCTCAGTCATGGGCGGCCTCCGGCACGAAGGTGTAGATGATCTCGCCATTTCCGGCCAGCCCGAATGACCTCGCCTCGGCGGCCAGCGCGTCCGGGTCGCTGGCGAGCGCCTTTATCCGCTCCCGCAGCGCGGCGTTCTCCGCCGCCAGCTTCTGGACCTCGCCCTCAAGCTCGACGGCGCTCTGCTCCATCGCGCGGAGCCTTCCGTAGGCGGAAAGGCTTAAAAAAAGCCCCACCAGCAGCGCAGCGACTATGAGTCGGAGCGTCAAGTCACCGCCTCGGATTGAAGGCGCCCAGTCCCGGGAAAACGGCCGCGTCGCCGAGCTCCTCCTCAATGCGCAGCAGCTGGTTGTACTTCGCAATCCGGTCCGTGCGACTCGCGGACCCTGTCTTTATCTGGCCGACGCCCGTGGCGACGGCGATGTCCGCGATGGTGGAGTCCTCGGTCTCGCCGGAGCGGTGGCTGATGACGGCGGTGTAGCCGTTATTCCGCGCCAGCTCGATGGCCTCCAGCGTCTCGGTGAGCGTGCCTATCTGGTTCACCTTTATCAGGATGGAGTTCGCCACGCCCCGCTTGATGCCCTGAGCCAGCCGCGCGGTGTTCGTGACGAACAAGTCGTCGCCGACGAGCTGTATCTTGTCGCCCAGAACCTTCGTGCACTCCTCCCAACCGTCCCAGTCGTCCTCGGCGAAGCCGTCCTCGATGGAGACGATGGGGTACTTCTTCACCCAGTCGGCATAAAACTTCACCATCTCGGAGGAGGTTCGCTCCTTCTTCTTTTCAGCCGCCAGGACGTACTTGCCGCCCCCCTTGCCGCCCTTGTAGAACTCGCTGGAGGCGGGGTCGAGAGCTATGAAGACATCCTTGCCCGGCTTGTAGCCGGCGGCCTCTATGCCGGCCATGAGCGCCTCTACCGCCTCGACGTTGCTCTTCAGGTCGGGGGCGAAGCCGCCCTCGTCGCCGACGGAGGTGTTGAGCCCGCGGGAGGAGAGCACCTTCTTCAGCGCGTGGAAGACCTCCACGCCCATCCGGAGCGCCTCGCTGAAGCAGGCGGCCTTCGCGGGGACGATCATGAACTCCTGCAGGTCGACGTTGTTGTCCGCGTGCTTGCCGCCGTTGAGCACGTTCATCATCGGCACCGGCATGACGCGCGCGCCAGCGCCGCCTATGTAGCGGTACAGCGGCAGCCCGACGGCCGCGGCCGCTGCCTTCGCCGCCGCCAGCGACACGGACAGGATGGCGTTTGCGCCGAGCCGGCCCTTGTTGGGCGTGCCGTCCAGCTCGATCATCGCGCGGTCCAGGAGCACCTGCTCGAGGGCGTCCATCCCGATGACTTCCGTCGCTATCTCCTCGTTGACGTTCGCCACCGCCTTGAGCACGCCCTTGCCCAGGTAGCGCTTCTTGTCGCCGTCGCGCAGCTCGACAGCCTCGTGCTCGCCGGTGGAGGCGCCGGAGGGCACTATGGCCCGCCCGACGGCGCCGCAGGCGAGGGCAACCTCGGCCTCGACCGTCGGCGTTCCCCTGGAATCCAAAACCTCCCTTGCCCTAACCTCAATGATGGTCGTCATCGTTCTCTCCTCATGCCTTTTCGATAAGAACGTCGTCCCCGTCCTTGACCGCCTTGAACTCCAGCGGATCGCCCAAAACCCTGCCGACCGGGTTGACCGGGCTGTACGCCCGCGGCCGGATCCCGCGGCTGGCCGGCGTGGGGCCGAAGAAGACGCACAGCGCGCTTCCAACGGGCCAGAACGCCACCTCGCCGACCTCCATATCCTGCCGCGCCCCGGGTTCTTCCTCTCCGGAAACCGGCACCTCGAAGTAGATCTCGTCGCCCCACCGGTTGGCCAGGCTTGCTACCGGCAGCGACTTGATGAGCCTTTTCGCGAAGGCGGAGTCCGCCAGCTCGACCTCCATCGAGACGGCGCCGGCGGTCAACCTGACCCGCTGCATGGCCCCCTCCCTAACAGGCAGAGGCGCGCCGGCTGCCCGACACGCCCGTCATCAGGCCTGACACTTTTACCCCCCGCCGCCTTGCCGCCTCCCACGCCAATCACTCGCGTATCCTGCCCCGGGCCGCCCTCAGAATATGGCCCGCTCGGTCTCGCGGTCGAACATGTGCGCCTTCGCAACGTCAAAGAAGAACTGGCGCGTCTCGCCGACCTTCACGACGGAATGGGGGTCCAGCCTGGCCGTCAGCGCGGCGGCGCCTGCCTTCAGGTGGACGAATATCTCGGACCCAAGCGGCTCCACGACCTCCACCGTCGCCTGCGCCCGCGCCACGTCGCTGCCCGAGCGCTCCGGGAACGGCCGGTCTGATATGTCCTCAGGACGCACGCCGAAGACCACCTTCCGCTTGCCGGAGGCGCGCGCGGCGGTCGCCTTGTCCCTGGGCAGGGGGATGTCGAAGACGTCGTTCTTGAAGGAGAGCGCGCCGCCGTCTCCGACGAGCTCGCCCTCTATGAAGTTCATCGGCGGTGAGCCGATGAAGCCGGCCACGAACCTGTTGGTCGGCTTGTCGTAAAGCGTGGCGGGATCCGCCATCTGCTGAATCCGTCCGTCCTTGAGGACGACGATGCGGTCGCCCATCGTCATAGCCTCGACCTGGTCGTGGGTCACGTACATCATCGTGGACTGCAGGCGCTTGTGGAGCTTGTTGATCTCCGCCCTCATCTGGACGCGCAGCTTGGCGTCGAGGTTTGAGAGCGGCTCGTCAAAGAGGAACACCGCCGGCTTGCGCACGATGGCGCGTCCCACCGCCACGCGCTGGCGCTGGCCGCCGGAAAGGGCCTTGGGCTTGCGGTCGAGCAGCTCGGTGATGCCCAATATTCCCGCGGCCTCGCGGACGCGCGCGTCTATCTCCGCCTTGGGGAACTTCCTCAGCTTCAGCCCGAAGGCCATGTTGTTATAGACGGTCATGTGGGGATACAGCGCGTAGTTTTGAAAGACCATCGCGATGTCGCGATCCTTAGGAGGAACGTCGTTCACGAGGCGCTCGCCGATGTGTATCGTGCCGCCGGTTATGTCCTCGAGGCCCGCCACCATCCGCAGCGT
>Ga0315295_10001572_pt1 | contig 19594 bp, 13 predicted proteins | sample YL17G14_0_MG_FD_204453 | JGI IMG/M metagenome (GOLD analysis project Ga0315295, IMG submission 204453) | Sediment microbial communities from Yellowstone Lake, YNP, Wyoming, USA - YL17G14_0 | ecosystem: Environmental > Aquatic > Freshwater > Lake > Sediment | place: USA: Wyoming | collected...
TCTTCTCCCTGAGCATTATGTTTACCTTCGCCGGGTTGGCCTTGCCTCGGGTGGCCTTCATGACCTGCCCGACCAGGAAGCCCAGCGTTTTCTCTTTGCCTCTCACGAAGTCGGCGACGACCGCTTGGTTGGCGGCCAGCACCTCGTCGATGACCGACAGGAGGGCGCTGTCATCCGATACCTGCTCCAGGCCTTCTTCCTTGATGATCGTCCTGGGCTCCTTGCCGGACGCTATCATCTTGACCAGGACGTCTTTGCCGGTCTTCCCGCTTATCACGCCGTCTTTGATGAGAGAGAGCATGACCGCCAGGTTCTCGGGAGAGACCGGGATCCTTTCGTAGGTTATCCCGCGGGCGTTCATGTAGCCCGTGAGGTCGCTCGTGATCCAGTTCGCCGCCGTCTTGGGGTCGGCACCGAGCTCGACGCACCTATCGAAATACTCGACCAGGTGGGGGCTGAACGTCAGGACCCCGGCGTCATATGGGGTGAGCCCTAGGTCTCCTACGTAGTGCTCCACGGTCTCTCGCGGCAGGCGGGGAATTCCCCTTCGAACGTCTTCCACGAGCTCAGGGGTCAGAGAAAGGCCGGGCAGGTCGGGGTCGGGAAAGTATCGGTAGTCCTCGCTGGTCTCCTTGGCGCGCATGGAGTACGTGACCTCTCTGGCCTCATCCCAGTGCCTGGTTTCGCGGACTATGCTTTCGCCTCTCTCGCGGGCCTCCGACTGCCGCTTGAACTCGTATCCCAGCGCGCGGACGACGGCCCTGAACGAGCTCAGGTTCTTCAGCTCGACGGGGATCCCCGGCGGGTCGCCCTTGCGGTTCACCGAGACGTTGCAGTCCACGCGCATCGAGCCTTCTTCCATTTTCACGTCGGAGACCCTGGCGAACGCCAGGGTCTTCTGCAGGTTCTCCAGGTACTGCCTGGCCTCTTCAGGGGAGGTCATGTCGGGTTCCGAGACTATCTCGACCAGGGGGATGCCGCACCTGTTGAAGTCCACCATGGAATAGCTGGCGGTGGTGATGTCCTCGCCTGCGTGGACCGACTTGCCGGCGTCTTCCTCCAGGTGAAGGCGCCGGATGCGGACCCTCTTAGGGGGATCCTGGATCTGCAGGTAACCGCCCGAGGCCAGAGGTCTCTCGAACTGAGTTATCTGATACCCCTTGGGGAGATCGGGGTAGAAGTAGTTCTTGCGGTCGAAACTGCTCGTGAGGTTCACCCGGCAGTTCAGGGCGAGCGCCGCGCGAACGCCCAGGCTGATCGCTTCCAGGTTAGGCACCGGCAGAGAACCGGGCAGCCCAAGGCAGACCGGACAGACGTTGGTGTTGGGCGGATCGCCGAACTTGGCCGGACAGCGGCAGAACATCTTGGTCCTGGTGGCGAGCTCGGCGTGGACCTCCAGGCCTATGAGCATCTCGTACTGGGGTTCAGTCAACGCGCTCACACTCCTCCAATCTAGCGAGGGTCTCGCGCATCGCGGCGGTCCTGCTGCGCACCTGGTCGCCGATCTCGGCCTCCAGCGCGTAGCCCACTGCAAGCACGGTCTCCTCATCGAACGGCTTGCCCATGATCTGGAGCCCGCAAGGCAGATCCCGGTCCGCCCCAGGCTCGGGAACCGCGAAGCCGCATGGCATCGATAGGGCGGGGATGCCCGCCAGGTTGACTGGCACCGTGAGCACGTCTGCCATGTACATCGCGATGGGATCGGCAGTCCTCTCTCCCGCCTTGAACGCCACGGTGGGCGTCGTGGGCGAAAGCAGGACGTCGAAGGTCTCGAAGGCTTTCTCGAAGTCCCTTCCAATGAGCGTGCGGATCTTGGCGGCGCGAAGGTAGTAGGCATCGTAGTAGCCCGCCGACAGGGCAAAGGTCCCCAGCATGATGCGACGCCGGACCTCCTTGCCGAACCCTTGCCCGCGGGTCCTCGTGTACAGGTCGTCCAGATCCCCGCCGCGGATCGACAGGCCGTATCTCACGCCGTCGAACCGGGCAAGGTTCGACGACGCCTCCGACGGGGCGATTATGTAGTAGGTGTCCAAGGCGTACTTGACGGCCGGCAGGCTGGTTTCCTCGATCACCGCTCCCATGTCGGCCAGGACGGCCAGAGCCCTGTCGAAAGCTTCTTTGACGCCCGCCGCGGTCCCGAAACCGAGCAGTTCCCTGGGGACCCCTGCTTTGAGCCCCTTCACCGCACGGTCCAGGCGCTTCGTGAAGGGGACCTTGGGCCTGTCCGTGGACGTGGAATCCAGCGGGTCGAGGCCAGCGATGACCTCGAGAAGCAACGCGCAGTCCCAGACGCTTTGGCCGAAAGGACCTATCTGGTCGAGAGAGGAAGCGAACGCCACCAGACCGTATCTTGATACCCGCCCGTAGGTCGGCTGGAGGCCGTACGTCCCGGTGAACGCCGCCGGCTGCCTGATGGAGCCGCCGGTGTCGGAGCCCAGGGCCAGGGCCGCCATCCCGGCGGCCACCGCGGAGGCAGAACCGCCGCTGGAGCCGCCCGGGACCCTCGTAGGATCCCAGGGGTTCCTCGTGGTGAAGAAAGCCGAGTTCTCAGTGGAAGACCCCATTGCGAACTCGTCGAGGTTGGTCTTCCCCACGAAGAGCGCCCCATGCTCCCGCATCCTCCTCACGACTGTGGCGTCGTAGGGGGAAACGTAGCCTTCCAGGATCCTGGATCCGCAGGTGCAGGGGACGCCTTTGAGGTTGATGTTGTCCTTGATAGCGCAGGGCAGCCCCGCCAGGGTCCCGGGGTCTTCGCCCCTCTGCAGCGCGGCGTCGATCCGCGCCGCCTCGATCCTGGTCTCAGGCTCCAGCACGTTGAGATACGCGCATACCTTTGGGTCTATCTCCGCGATCCTCGCCAGGTAGGAGTCGGCGACCTCCTGCGCGGATACCTCTCTCGACCGGATCCGGGCCAGGAGGTCTCGGGTGCTCAGCTCCCAGATCTCCACGGTCAGGACGCCTCCTTCGAGGGGGCGTCGTCGATACCCGGTCTGTTCCCGCCAGGGGCTTCCCTGGGCACGAGCACGTTGCCGTCCCTGACCTCGGGAGCCAGCTCGAGAGCTACGTCGCGGTTCAGGCACTGCCTCGGGAGATCGGCCTCCGGCCTCAGGCCCGCGGACTTGGCGGGACCGAAAGTGGGAGGAACGCCCGAGACGTCGAGCTCGTTGAGGTGCTCGATGTGCTCGAGGATGCCCAGGAGGTCTCTCCTCATGTCCCGCATCTCCCCGGGGGAGAGGTCGATCCTAGCGAGTCTGGCCACGTGCTTCACGTCAATCTCCATCCTGCGGTGTTCCCCTCCCCTGCTCAATCCCGAGAAACTCCTGTGCCTCGATGATCCGTATCCCGAGTTCCCTCGCCCTCTCCAGCTTCGAGCCCGCGCTTTCCCCGACCACGACGGCGAAAGTGTTCCCGGATACTGACGAGGCGACGCTTCCGCCCAGTTCCCGGATTCGCTCCTCGACTTCCGACCTGGTCATGCCGGGTATGGCGCCGGTGACCACCAGCGTCTTGCCGGCGAACGGTCCCCCAAGGGGGGCTTTCGTCGCCTCTCTTTCCTGCTCCTGCGCAGCCCTTACGCCGGCGCGCTTCAGCTTCGCCATCAACTCTCTCATGGATTCCTGGTTCCGCGAGGTCTCGATGGACCTCACGGTCTCGGGACCGACGTCCGCGACCTGCGCCAGCTGCTCCAAAGAGACCGATAGGAATGCGTCCAGACTCCCAAACTGCTCCGCCAGCGTGTAGGACGCCCGCAGGCCCACGTGCTTGATGCCAAGGGCGTAGAGGAGTCGCGCCAGGGGCCTGTCCTTGGACGCCCGTATCGACGATAACAGGTTCTCGGCCGACTTCTCCTTGGTCCGCGGCAGCTTCATCACGTCTTCCTGGGCAAGGAAGTAGAGGTCGCCCGCGTCGCGTATCAGAGCCGCCGCAAGCAGTGCGTCGACCATCGCCGGGCCGAGCCCGCGGATGTCCATGGCATCGCGCGAAGCGAAATGGATGAGGTACTCCCTGAGCTGCGCGGGACAGGCCATCCCGGTGCACTTGTAGGCGGACTCGCCCGGGAGCCGGACCACGTCTGCGCGGCACGCAGGGCACTTATCGGGCCAGGTGAACTCTCTCTCCCCCCCGGTCCTCTTCTCCTTGAGGACCGCCACTATCTCGGGGATGACTTCGCCTGCCTTCTGGAGGATGACGGTATCGCCGATGCGGACGTCCTTCTCCTTGATGATATCCTCGTTGTGCAGCACGGCCCTGGCCACGGTCGACCCGCTCACCCGGACCGGCTCGAGGATTGCGGTCGGAGTCAGGACACCGGTGCGTCCGACAGTGATCTCGATGTCGAGCACCTTGGTCTCGACCTGCTCGGCGGGGAATTTGAAAGCAAGCTGAGCCCTCGGGGAATGGCCGGTAGCCCCCATGCTTTCGCCGAGGATGCGGTCGTCAAGCTTAATCACTACGCCGTCCGTATCGTAGGGGAGGTCGTGGCGCCTGGCCTCCCACTCAGGGATCCTCTTGATGAGGCCCTCCACGGAGCCGCATACGTCATGGATAGGAACCGGAAAGCCCAGGCTCCTCAACGTTCTCAAGACGTCCTGCTCACACGACAAAGGGACTGGGGCATCCCTGGTGCGCATCTCCCTTATCTCGTAGAACAGCGCCCTGAGCGGGCGGCTCGCCGTGACGGAGGGGTCCAGCTGGCGCAGCGATCCCGCCGCAGCGTTCCTCGGGTTCGCAAAGGCCGGCAACCCCTCGGTCTCGCGGTCCTCGTTCAGCCTGCCGAAGTCCTCTTTGGGCAGGTAGATCTCGCCGCGGACCTCCAGGAAAGCGGGTAGGCCCGCCTCACCCTGGCCGTCTGCCCTGAGCGCGAGGGGAATGGGCTTCACCGTCCGGACGTTTCGGGTGACGTCCTCGCCGGTGGAACCGTCGCCACGCGTCAGGCCCAGCGCCAGCTTGCCTTCCTCATACCGCAGGATCACGGACAGCCCGTCGATCTTGGGTTCCACCACGTAGGTCGGGGGCGCCGAGGTCCCGGCGAAGTCTCTTATCCTCCGGTCGAATGCCCTCACCTCGTCCTCGGTGAAGGAGTTGGACAAGCTCAGGACTGGCCTCATGTGAGGGGCCGAGCGGAACACCAACGACGCCTCGCCGCCCACCCGCTGGGTGGGGGAGTCGGGCACGACCAGTTCGGGGTGCTTCCGCTCGAGCTCCTCCAGCTCCCTATACAGGCGGTCGTACTCACGGTCAGAGATGGTCGGGCCGTCAAGGACGTAGTACCGGTATTGGTGCTCCCGGATCTCCCGGCGGAGCGCCTCCACGCGCTCTCTCATCTCTTTGGTTGGAACCTCGTTAAAGGGAGCCACCTCCTCGACGGAACCGGGCAGACTGACGTGCTGACTGCTCTCTAGCTACCCTTCCCAGGTCCTGACCTCCAGAAGCTCGCGCGGGATCTCCGATACGAATCTCGAAACGTGGACTCCGGACTGCCCCAGGTTCATCTGCCGCGTCCAGGAGAAAGTGAGGCAGAGCAGCCTCTTGGCCCGAGTCATGCCGACGTACATGAGGCGCCTTTCTTCTTCAAGCTGATGGTTGTCCCCGACGGACCTGGCGTGCGGTAGCAGCCCCTCTTCCAAGCCGACCAGGAAGACGGCCTCGAACTCCAGGCCCTTTGCTGAATGGAGTGTGCCCATCACGCAAGACTCGCGCTTCTCGTCGTAGTTGTCCTGCTCCGAAGCGAGGCTGCACTTCTCCAGAAAGTCTTGCAGCGATTCGCCGTTCTCGTGGGCCACCCGGGCGGACACCATGAACTCGTTCAGGTCCTCCAGCCTGCCCTGGGCGTCTTTTGGATCCTGGGCGTCCAGGTAACGCAGGTAACCGCTGCGTTCCAGGATCTCGTTCATCGTGTGGTGGAGAGGCTGGGTTTCAGCTTTAGCCGCAACTTCTGCCAAGAGGCCTCCGAACTCCGCGGCCGCCTTCCTCTGAGGAGCCGTTAGCCCCTTGATGTACGCCGCAGCAGCCAGAGCGTCCGCCACGCTGACGCCGGCTTCCCTGACGTGCGCCGCTATCTTGTCGAACGCGGCGGGGCCGAGGCCCCTCGACGGCTCGCTCAGGACGCGGTCAAGGGAGACCAGGTCCTTTGGGTACAGGAGGAGCCGCATGTAGCTCACGGCGTCCTTGATGTGCTTTCGCTCGTAGAACCGGCGCCCGGAGAGGACCGAGTAGGGCAAGCGGCGCGCAACGAACTCGTCCTCGAACTGCCGGGACTGAGCGTTTACCCTGTAGAGGATGGCTATCGAACTCGCCCGGACGCCCCGGAGGACGAGCTGCTCGACCTCTCCGGCCACGAACCTGGCTTCATCTTCCCCGCTCTGAGCGGCGTAGATCGCGATCGGCAGGCCGCCCTCCCTGGCCGTCCACAGGCGCTTGTCCTTCCTCTTGATGTTGTTGGACACGAGGTGCCACGCGCCATCCAGGATGACCTGGGTGGACCGGTAGTTCTGCTCCAGCTTCACCACGTGGCATTCGGGGTAGTCTCTCTCGAACTCCAGGATGTTTCGGATGTCCGCACCCCGGAACGTGTAGATGCTCTGGTCGTCGTCTCCCACCACCGCGATGTTGTGTGGTGGCGCCGACGCGAGAAGCCGGGTCAGCTCGTACTGGGCGTGGTTGGTGTCCTGGTACTCGTCGACCAGGACGTGGCTGAGCTTGGCCTGGTACTTGACCAGGACGTCCGGGTGCCTCTGGAGCATGAGCACCGTCTCCATGATCAGGTCGTCGAAATCCAGGCTGTCCTGCTCCTGGAGCTTCTTCTGGTACAGCGAGTACGCCTGGGCGACCTTGGTCTGGTAGAAGGTGAGGGCGTCGCGGGCGTACTCCTCGGGGCCAAGGAGGTTGTCCTTCGCGCCGGATATGTTGTGGAGAATGCCCCCAGGCGGGTACTGCTTCTCGGACAGGTCGAGCTCCCTCAACACCTGCTTCATCAGCTTGGTCTGGTCCTGGTCATCCGCGATGGAGAACCCCCCCGACCTGCCCAGATGAGGGAGCTCCGCTCGCAGGATGCGGACGCACGCCGAGTGGAACGTCATGGCCCAGACGCCCTTGGCCCGCTCGCCGAGGAGCGCCTCGATGCGCGTCTTGAGCTCGTCAGCAGCCTTGTTGGTGAAGGTGATGGCCAGCACCGAACCAGGATGAACGCCCTGCGAGATGAGGTATGCCACTCGCCTCGTGAGGACAGTCGTCTTGCCGGACCCGGCTCCCGCGAGTATCAGGAGGGGGCCTTCACCGTGAGTCACTGCTTCGACTTGCGGAGGGTTCAGGCCTTTAAGGATGTCTTCGGTGTCGGGGGCGGGTGCTCCCCCTGCTGCCTTCTCTGACGTCTGTCTGTCTCTTGGCATCAAAACACCGCCGGATTCGGTATGTATTCTCGCCTGCTACGTGAATTATACCGTACTGGCCGGAGCGGGAGCCACGTTTCACGTCTACAGCTGCTTACGGCTCCGTGAGAGCCCGAGCCAGAGCCTCAACCATCGCGGCGAGTTCTCCGATGTCCAGGGCGTCAACCGTATCGGCGGCGGTGTGATAGCGTAGAAAGCAGTCGCGCGACGCAAGGATGCTTATCGCCGGAAAGCCCCTGTCCTGGAAGACAGTGTGGTCCGACGTCAAGGGCTGTAGTCCCAGGTCAGATATGCCCGCATCCGTCAGTCGCCGCAGGATCAGGTCCGCGAGGCGCTTACCCTCATCCATGTCGCCTGGATCAACAAGCAGCGGTCCCTCGCCCAAGACCCCTATGCAGTCCAGGTTCACCACTGCTGCCAGGTTTTCGGTCCGGAAGGAAGGTGTGTCGCGAAGAAAGTCGCTCCTTCCAGGTAGCTCTCCTCGCTGTCCGTGCTCAGGAAAACGAGAGCCTGGCGCGCCTGCTCCAGTCTCAGTTCGATGCCAAGCCGCGTGGAACCCTCGAGTGGTAGAATGCGTATCTGGATGGATGAGGAAGACCTGCCTTGGGGGAGTCATCACGTCAAGGAGGACCCGCCTGCTCCTTTCTCTCTCCATTGTGGCCACGCTCGTGGCCGTCGCAGCTCTCGTGGTGGGGCGGAAGATGGGGTATGCGCTTGACTTCAGACCCCCGCTCAAGATGGATTTCATCCCATCAGGTATGGACAGGAATGGAAATGGCATAGACGACCTCCTGGACATGGTGGCGGGCGCGCGAAAGCAGGTCGACCTTAGGCCTGCCTACAGGAGCGACGACTACGAAGGGGGCTACCCACCGGACAGTGAAGGAGTCTGCACTGACCTCATCTGGCGCGCCCTCAAATGCGCGGGCTACGACCTGAAGCGGGCGGTGGACCGGGACATCGCGATGGCCACGCAGTCGTATCCGGAGGTCCACGGGAAGCCCGACCCCAACATCGACTTCAGATGGGTACCCAACTTGTACGTATTCTTCTCGCGGAGTGGCCAGACTCTGACGACTGAGGTCAAACCCTGGGACCGCCGGAACCTCCATGAGTGGCAGCCGGGCGACCTAGTAGTGTTCGGCAGCGGATACGACCACATCGGCATAGTTTCAGACAAGCGCCAGCGCGATGGCGTCCCTCTCGTCATCCACCACGGATGGGCATGCCCGGTCGAAGACGATATCCTACGTTACTGGGGAGACAGGATCACGGCGCACTTCAGGGTGGATCTAGAGAATCTTCAACACGGATAGTACCTAATTCAGTACCTAATTAACTGATACAGTACCCGTTTTATGCCACCTGGCGTCACGACCCCGGCCCGAACAGGCGATCTGCCCTTGGTCTCGCAGTCTCCTGACGACTCTTCGAATGAGGTCAATCCCCGCATCGGGAACAACGCTCTGAATGTCGCTTACCGTGAAACCTCCCGAGAATCGTGAGATGGCGTCAACGATGATCGCTGTCTTGGCACCTCTTCGACTGGTCAGTACACCGGCTCTGCTCTCGAGCTCCCGGTAGGCGCCGAGAACCACTCCAAGCCAGTAGGACCACCAATCTGTGATGTCGTGAGCGGACTCATGCCATCCCTGAGACGACCGGAAAAGAGAGTCGTAGTAGGTCTCTTTGGTTCTCTCTATCAGCATCTCCAGGCTGATATACCTCGCAACCGAATACCGGTGCTCGTACAGTAGAAGTGTGGTCAGCAGCCGAGCCATCCGCCCATTACCGTCGGCAAAAGGGTGTATACACAGGAAGTCCAGGATGAAGGTCGGGATCAGGAGCAGCGGCTCAGCTTTTCCGATCATTCCCTGATACCCTTGGCAAAGCTCTTCGACCGCATGAGGTGTCTCGAATGCAAAGACCGGCTTGAACCGAACTGAGCGTGACCCGCCAGGCAACACGTCTACAATCACGTTATCAACGGGCTTCCAGGCGCCGCCTTGGGTATCTGTCCGAGAGTACAGGTCGCGATGAAGTTGCAGGATGACGCCTGGTTTCACGGGCATCTCTGAATGGGAGGCGTGAATTGTCCGGAGCACATCCCTGTAACCCGCGATCTCTGCTTCGGATCGATCCCTCGGAGCAATCTTGTCCTTCATCAGGGCCTGAAGGCGCTTATCTTGAATGCTGATACCTTCGATCCGGTTGGACGATTCAGTACTCTGAACAAGGGCGATCTGCCGTAACGATTCGAGAACCTGAGGGGTCTGCCTCTCATACAAAGCCGCCTTACCCGCCAGCTCGCCGATGGCACGAAGCTGTCCGGCGATCTGGAGAGTCGTGGTCTGACGGTCCCACCATCCACCGCTAAACGAGCCCACGGGCAACCACCACCCAGCATCTCTGATCCCTGCAGTCTGTTAGTATCCATAGACTGCCCGCCGCGAATCATCCGTACCGGGGATTTCACCGGGTTCAGGTTGAGTTCCTCCCTACCCCATCCACCCCGTGGCCGCTTCCTTGGCTATGAGCCCATGATGGTGTGGATAAGGACGGCGTCCACGTTGCTCCCAATGGGCGTGGTATTGCCGCTGAAAAGCTCGGCGCGCTCGTATGCCGGTCCCGTCCTCCATATCGACAGACATGTAGACCTTCGACGGAGCGACTCCCAACCCTGGAAGAGGGGACCACGTTCACCAGTCTTCTACGGAACTCCTTCCGATATGGGTCGTGCGCGGCCCACACAGAAGGTCTCCGATGAGCTCCCGGCGTAGATCCTTGTCCAGGCGATGCAGTTGCGGGCTGGGAGGAATCTCGCGTGGGAATCCAGGTCAGGGTCTGCTCTCCGTCAATAGTCGCGGGCGGCAATCTTGAGCTCAGTGTTTCCGGGCTTGACCTTGCCGGCGCGTTTGAAGTTTCCGTGTCTCTAGCGAGAGTGGACCAGGCCTACACGACGTGGGCGTTTGCCACGAGTACAAGGTGCGAGGTCATCAACCGGACAGCGTACATCGGCCCGGTAGAGATCTCTGACCTCCCACCAGGCCTGTTTCAGCTGACCCAGCTCTCGTTCGCTGTACCCGGCGTTCCAGACTTACCGGATAGGGAAAACCAGCGTATCGTATTCGATCCCGGGCACTTCGGCGTATGCCTCGTCGGGATCGGGGAAGAGTCCTCTGTCAGGAGGACCACGGAGGAGTTGATGGAGGACTACCGAGCGATACTCAGATACAGGGAAGCGGACTTCCTTCGGGGATTTGGGCGGTCACCGGATGAGAGCGACGTTCATGATTATCATGCTCTGGTCTTCGTGAAGGACTGCCTGCTCACCTGCCGAATGCGACTGGGTCAGTACGAGATCATTCCATTCCAGGGCTTGGGCAATGCCGATGAGGTTAGCCTGGTAAAGCAGTTTCTCGCCAATACAGAGATTGGCCCTATCGAAGTCCCTGCCCTATCCGGTGGAGGAACCGTAGGCGAGCCGGTAGTGGTGGTACATTTCCCTCGCCTGTTCGCCCTCTCGGTCGAAGAAGCGGGGGGGCGAGCGGAAGAAGAAGTCCGTCTCTTGTCGAACGTTCTGTCCATACAACGGAACAGCTATGGTGCGGTTTTCGCAACCGTAATCCGAGACAGGTCCGACGGTGTCGCGTATCATCATTTTGTACACCCTCACTATTCTGGCAATCTGGCGGGTGGCTTCATCTCAGGTGAGGACTCCGAAGTCATCAAGTCCAGAGTAGCCCACGCAAGTACTGATCCTCGCCTCAGACTCTACCTCGCCCTGTACACCGAGGCCATGAAGGAAAGACGATTAGACTTTGCTTACTTCCGACTCTGGAATCTACTGGAAGGGATCGCACGCAATGAGGGCCTCATTGGTCAATCACTCTGCGATTGGCAGGGGGCAGTGGTGGTCAATAAGCATGGGCGGCCTCGGGTCGTCCAGGACGCAGCAGAGGAACTGGTCTACGAACTGCTCCGAAGGGCTCTCGCCCCAGGCGTGGCAGAGCGCTTCGCACCCGGCCTTCAGCAGGGGAGTATTCACGAGATGGTGCCAGTCTGGTATAGGCACAGAAACTGCACTGCCCATGTGGGAGCCTGTCTTGCACAGGACCCGCGTGTCTGTGACCGAAATGATCGCAAGTTCGTGGCATGCAAGAAGGCTCGAGACGAGGTAACAGAAGGGATAGTGCCAGATTCATTCGATGATGGCTACTTGCGCATCTTGCGGGACGTAGCGGGGCAGGTTCTTAGGTGGAAGTGTACTTAACACCCCTGTCCATGTAATGGCCCGCAAGGTAGAGGACCCGCCGCCTATCGGAACAGCGGATCTGCCAAGATCTAGAATCGATGTCTCTTACTTGGTCTAGAACTCTGTCACTCCCGTGAAACTGAACGCGGGCACGTGGATGGCCGGGACGACCGCACGTCCGGCTCTCACCGCTTCCTTGGTGGCGTCGTCCACGATGCCGAAGACCCGGAGCGCGCTCTCGGTGAACCTTAAGTTCTTGACGGGCTTGGTGATCTTGCCGTCCTCGATGAGGAACGTGCCGTCCCTGGTCATGCCGGTCACCAGGACCCTCATCGGGTGGGCCATGTTGGTGTAGTGGAACCTGGTGATCAGGATGCCGCGCCTGGTGTTCTTGATCAGGTCCTCCATGGTGGCCTGGCCCGGAGCCATGAACATGTTGGCCGCCATCGGACCCCACCCCCCAAATCCACCGTGACCCGTGGGCTGTTTGCCCTCTTTCCTGGCGGTCCTGAAATCGTACAGGAGTTCCTTGGCGACCCCGTTCTCGACCAGGACGACCTTCTGCTTGGGGACTCCCTCCATGTCAAAGGGCATCGGGAAACCCCTGGGATCCAGACCGTCGTCCCAGACGCTGAACATGCCGGCGAACAGCTTCTGGCCCAGCTTCCCTACCAGGAAGCTGCGGCCCTCGCTCACAGCCTGGGCAGAGAACCCGGCTCTAACAAGGTAGCCCACCATCTCGGCAACCGCGTGGGGTTCCATCACAACCTCGTACTCGCCGGCAGGGATGGACACGGGGTTCTGGTTCATCTCGCATTTCTCCACTGCCGTCGTCGCGACGCCGTGGGGGCAGATCTGCGCGACATCCATCGCGGAAGCGTCGCCGTACCCAGACCCCGTCCCGGACATGACCACGGTGCGAAGGTTACCGGTGGTGCTTGCGTGGTAGGCTCTCAGTCCGAGCGAGTTAGCCAGGCATACCTCGTTGGCGGCACTAGTGTAAGCGCCCGCCGCCTTGAACCCTTTGGCAGTCGCCGCGTCCACGACGACCTTCACCGCTTTCGCCCTGTCCATAGGCGAGAAGTCGAAGGTGGAGTCGAAGAACGTCTTGACGTCGTGGTACGTGGCCGGTCCAGGGATGCCGTTGAACTCGTCGTTCGGCTTCTGCAGCTGGGCGATCCGGGCTGCCGTATCAACCGTTTCCTTGATCGAGTCGCCGTCCAGCGAGTTGGTCGAAGCGGTGCCGATCTTCTTCCCGAAGATGACCTTCACGGTCACGCCCTGGCCGGACTCGGAGACATTCTGGTGGATGTAGTTGTCCGAGAACCTCGTGAGGTTGGAGACGCCTCCGCGGACGGACACCTCGGTAAGCTCCCCTGGGGACATGGACAGGACCTTTTCGGCGACCTTGAGCGCCTCTTCTTTGCCGAGTAGTCCCTTCCTCACTGCCATTTGCCCACACCTACCTTCACCTTGCGGAACCTGGCCGGCGCTGTGCCATGTCCGACGTGGGCCGCCTGGCCCGGCTCGCCCTTTCCGCAGTTGGGCAGACCCCAGAGATGCCACTCCTTCTTGCTCGCTATGGCGTCGCAGGAGCGCCAGAACTCGTAGGTGATGCCCGTGTAGTTGGCGTTCTTCATCATGGAGCCTAAGGCGCCGTCTTTGATCTCGTAGGCCATCTCCACGCCGAACTGGAAGTTCAGGCGCTTGTCGTCGATGGACCACGACTTGTTGGTCAGCATGTAGACGCCTTCCTTGGTGTCCTTGATGATCTCGTCGAGCGTCCAGTCGCCGGGCTCCAGGCTTATGTTCGTCATGCGGATGATCGGGATACGGTTCCAGCCGTCGGCCCTCGCGGTGCCGTTGGATACCTGCCCGAGCTCCTGGGCGGTCTCGCGGGACGTCAGGTAGTTCCTGAACATGCCCCTGTCAATGATGACTGTCCTTTGAGCAGGGACGCCCTCGTCGTCGTACCCGAATGATCCCAGCCCGCCGGGGATGGTCGCGTCCGCCACGATGCTCACGTTCAAAGAACCGTACCTGAAGCTTCCGAGCTTCTCAGGGGTGAGGAAGCTGGTCCCCGCGTATGCCGCCTCCTGGCCGAACACCCTGTCCAGCTCGATGGGGTGGCCGCAGGACTCGTGGACCTGGAGGGTGAGCTGCGAGCCGTCGAGCACCAGGTCCGTCGTGAGCGGAGGGCACTGTTTGGCCGACAGGAGCGCCACTGCCTCGTTGGATACCCTCTCGGCGTGGTCGAGCAGCTTCTGCGAGTCCACGAGCTCATAACCCTTGGAGGCGAAATCGCCTCCCGCTGACGTGGGGTAAGATCGCCGCTGGAGCTCCCCCTTGTCGGCGGCGGTCGCTTCGATTCCCGCGCCCGTCTCGGTCTTGACCTGCTCTATGTAGCTGCCTTCGGTCGAAGCGAAGACCTTCTCCTCACGCAGAGCCGAGATGCCGCCGGACGCGACCCTCACGCCCTTGTTGCCTCTCATGAGCCGGTCCGCCTCGAGCAGGAGCTTGATCTTGTCTTCGGCCTTGACCTCGAACGGGTCGATCTCGAGCTTGGACTCCCATCTGGCCACAATGGGTTTCTGCGGCGCGAGCACGATGTCCCTATCCCGCTTCACCGTGGCGGAAGCCTTGGCGATAACGACAGCCTCCTCGGCCACCCTTTCGACCTCGTCGGGCCTGACCATAGAGCTGGAGGAAAAGCCCCAAGCCCCGTTATATAGGACTCTGACGCCGAACCCCTTACTCCGGGACGAGCCCATGGATTCCACGTTTCCGTTCTTGGTGCGTACGGACTCCTGCTTCTTGTCTACGATCCTAATGTCCGCATAGGACGCGCCAAGCCTCTTGGCCTTCTCAAGAGCCAGCACGGTCAGCTCTTTCAATGATCCTTGCACCTCCCGTTTTCGGACTTGCCTTGACAATGCGCACGCTTTTAGCACTAAATGAACGGATACGACGACTATCCTCCCATTCCTTTAATGCGACGCAGTTTCCTACGTATAGCGAAACTTCCCTCAAGGTGCAGGAGCGTTGTATCAAACGTAGAATTGTCTCTGTTTGAGTACGATTGTCTCTATGACCGGAGTTCACATGATCCAAGGAGGCACGCCTTGGCCAAGGACAGTCCGGCAGTGGTTCAGAGCGATGGGACGATATTGCTGGAAGTCGACAGCCCGGCCTACGAACAAGCCAGGGACAGCCTCATGCGTTTCTCCGACCTAGTCAAGAGCCCAGAGTATATCCACACTTACCGGATATCGCCGCTTTCGCTCTGGAACGCCGCGGCCTGCGCTCTGACGCCGGACGACGTGATCGAGAGCCTGTCCAGGTTCTCGAGATACGCCGTCCCGCAAAACATCGACACTTACGTCCGGGACACCATGGGCAAGTTCGGGATCATCCGGCTCGTGCGGGACGATGGGAACTTGATCCTCACCTGCAGTGATCCATTCGTTTTCGAGGAGATCAAGCGATCAGACAAGGCGCAGCCCTACATCAAGGAGGTAGTCTCCGAGGATTCCCTGATCGTCGAACCATACTCCCGGGGCGCCTTGAAGCACTCCCTCATCAAGATGGGGTATCCGTGCGAAGACCTCGCTGGATACGTCGCGGGAGACCCGCTGGCCTTCGCGCTAAGGCCTTCGACGAGCCAGGGCAGGCCGTTCGCTCTGCGCCCTTACCAGGCAGCCGCGCGTGACGCCTTTTGGGCGGGAGGCTCGGCGAGGGGTGGCAGCGGAGTCGTGGTGTTGCCGTGCGGCGCCGGAAAGACACTGGTCGGAATGGCCGTGATGGAGCTCGCGGCCACGCAGACGCTGATCCTGACTACAAACGTGGTAGCCCTCCGGCAGTGGATCGCCGAGCTCCTGGACAAGGCCGACCTGCCCGAAAGCGTCATCAAGGAATACAGCGGCGAGATCAAGGAGATCGGCCCGGTCACTGTCACGACGTACCAGATCCTCATCCACAAGAAGCGATGCGAGGAAGAGGAGTACCCGCACTTCTCCCTGTTCAACGAGCGCAACTGGGGCCTCATAATCTACGACGAGGTGCACCTCCTGCCGGCGCCGGTGTTCAGGATAACGGCGGATCTCCAGGCCAGGAGGCGGCTCGGCCTCACCGCCACCCTGGTGAGGGAAGACGGCCGCGAGGACGAGGTCTTCAGCCTGATAGGACCCAAGAAGTTCGACAAGCCCTGGAAGGAACTCGAGGAGCAGAACTGGATAGCCCACGCGCACTGCCACGAGATCAGGGTGGACATGAGCGCCGACGACCGGCTGTCTTACGCCGTGGCCGATGAGCGCGACAAGTACCGCATCGCCGCGACCAACGTCAACAAGATCCCCTTGGTCCAGGAGATCGCCGGGAGGCACAAAGACGACCAGGTCCTCATTATCGGCCAGTACCTCGACCAGCTGGAAACCCTGGCAGGCATACTGAGCGCGCCGCTCTTGTGCGGCCAGACGCCAAACTCGGAGCGGGAGGACCTCTACGCCCAGTTCAGAGAGGGCAAGCTCAAACGCCTCGTGGTATCTAAGGTGGCCAACTTCTCCGTGGACCTGCCGGATGCCAACGTAGCGGTGCAGGTCTCGGGCACGTTCGGGTCCAGGCAGGAAGAAGCGCAGCGGCTAGGGCGCATACTGAGGCCGAAACCCCAGGGAGGAAGCGCGGTCTTCTACTCCCTGGTTACCAGGAACACGAAGGACCAGGAGTTCTCGCAGAAACGCCAGCTATTCCTTACGGAACAAGGTTACAAGTACACTATCTGGGAGGCCCAGAGCTTCGCGGTGTCCGGGAAGCAAGGCGGGGAGGCGAGATCGTGAACCTGATGGAGGCTCTCCTTTCGTCGTCGCTCGAGCGAGTGCGCGGAATAGCGGGCTTCTACGGCCTATGGGGCCCCCCCGGCGGCCTTGGCACGGAAGCCACGATAGACTCTCTCGCCAAGCTCGTTCAGGCGCACCTGCTTGTCCCTGCAAACGCCCTTGTGGCCATGCACGGCCTTAACCAAGAGGAACTCCTGGCCCTCCGCCTCATCACCATCGCCGCCGGCGGATCCGGCGTCGTGGTCGAGCAGTGCCACCAGAAGCTCAACCAGCTCTCCCGCAAGTGGCGCAGGAACGGCGCCAAGGTCATCGACGCCCTCATATCCAGAGGCCTCGTCTTCATCCGGAGAGAAGGCTACCGCCACGTCTACTTCGTCCCGTCGGACCTGAAGGAAGTCCTGTCCGGGTTCTTCCTTAACGACATCTACCAGACGGCTGTCGCAGACGACTCCAGGTTCCTGGCCAGGCATCGCTCCGATTTCGCGGCGCCGCTCAGGCACGCGTGCCTGTTCCTCTCCTATCTGCGCAAGAACGACGTGCGCTTGACCCAGGCGGGGACGATGTTCAAGAAAGCCCAGAACGACCTGGGAGAATTGGTCGAGGAGGAGGAGGAGACCCCCATCGAGGAATCCCTCTTCCCGGTGAGGTACCCGCCGAGGCTCGCGTTCCTCCTGTACTTCGCGAGGTCCAAGGGGCTCGTGGAGGAACGCAACGGGATGCTGCGTCTCTCGCCGCCTGCGGCCCAGTGGATAGAGTCGTCCCCCGCGATGGGCAGGCAGGAGATCTACGACTACTGGAGGCAGACGTTCATAGCTCAGGACACCGACCTGCAGACGCTGCTCTGGATCATCATGCGGTCCCCGGAGGGAACCGTCCTGTCCCTGGGCGACCTCCTGGGCGAGATGGATACCCTGTCCACCAGCCATTCATCGCACGGCTTGAACCTCAGGGCCGAGCGGAACCTGGTCGAGGTCCTGGAATACCTGGGCGGGCTCGAGGTCCAGACCGCGCTGAACGCCACTTACATCCGGGCGACGGCGCTGGGGCGGGCGCTTTTCGGTCTCCGGCACTGGCCTGAGGTTCCCTGGGACGACCACGTCTACGTCCAGTCGAACTTCGAGATACTGGTCCCGTGCACGGTGACGCCGGCGGTCTTGTGGGCCATCGATTGCTTCGCGGAGCTCATGAAGCCTGACCAGATGATGGTGTACAAGCTCACCAGGAACTCGGTGTACAGGGCCATGCTGCATTCCTACACCCCCGACATGATCCAGAAGTTCCTCGCGACCCACTCCAAGACTCCTGTGTCCCAGAACGTGGCATACTCCATATCCCACTGGGGGACGTCGTACGGCCGCATCGAGTTCGAGGAGACCATCCTCCTGAAGTGCGACACCGAAGCGCTTGCCGATGAGCTCATGCTTCACCCGAAGATCCGGCCGTATCTCAAGCAGAAGGTCGGGCCGTGCTACCTCACCGTGGACAGCGAGTCATACGACCAGCTGGTAGCGGCGCTTTCCGAAGAGGGGTACATGCCGAAGGTCAACGGGACGAAGCGGCTCACACCCCAAACCGCCGGCCAGACCTAGGGATCTACAGGTCTTTCACCGCCCGCGCGATAGGCAGGTAGCGCCCGGTTTTCCTGGAGGACTTGTCGTACTGATGGAGCCAGAAGAAGGACAAGGCGAACGAGGTCACCGAGAACACCGTACCCCAGAGGCTGCCGCTGCCGGCGACGCTGCCGATGCCCCACCCGAGTCCGAAGCCGATCCCTGCGGCAAGCAGGGGAAGCACCCACACGAGGAACGATGCCTCCAGGAACTCGCCTGTACCCATTTCGAGCTCGACAGTGTCGCCCGGCCGTATTTCGCCGACCGAGATAGCATCTATGTTCATGGTGCTGTTATCGCCGAAGACCACGTGGGGATGGGAGCACCTGCCGCACCTGTCGCACGCAGCGGTTCTCTTGACCGAAACGGTGACCCTGCTCCCCTGTATTCCGATGGCAGTACCGTACTCCTTCACGATTCCCGCCCCTCCCGTGTCTCTGTAGCTATTGTACCTCCGCGGAGGGCGGGAGAGCACTGGCAGAGGAGCGCGAAGTGGCTAGAAGAGGATCTTGTGGCGCCTCCAGCCGACATTCAGCACCATCCCGACCATGAACGAGTCCACGAGGAGGGCCGAGCCGCCGTGGCTCAGGAAGGGGAGAGGCACGCCTGTCACGGGCATTATCCCCATGGTCATCCCCATGTTCACGAGGATGTGGAACAAGAATAAGGACAGCACCCCGCCCGCCACCACCGTCCCCTTGCGGTCGGGAGAGGTCGTGGCCGCGAGGAGGCAGCGGTAGAGCAACAGAACGTAGATCCCCAGCACCAGCACCGTCTTCACGAACCCGAGCTCTTCGCCGACCACCGAGAAGATGAAGTCTGTGTGCTGTTCAGGGATGAAATCGAGCCTGTTCTGAGTGCCTTTCCCGAGGCCCTTGCCCCACCAGGCCCCCGAACCGATGGCTATCCTGGACTGGAGCACCTGGTAGCCCGTGCCAAGGGGATCCTCGTTGGGGCTGAACAGGCTGGTTATCCTGTTGACCTGGTATTCCGCCAGCGGTAGCGGCAACCCAGCGTGGACGTGCAGCAGGAGGACCACGACCATGGCTATCACGGCCACGGTGAACAGCCTCATGATCTTCTTTCCGGGGGCGCCGCCAAAGTAGAGGACCCCTGTAGTGGTCGTCAGGAGAGCCAGCGCGGACCCCAGATCGGGCTGCTTCAATATGAGGGCTACGGGCACGATTACCCACCCGTAGAACAGGACGATGTCCCAATAGGACGAAGGTGCATCCTCCCACCGCGAGAGCAATCCCGCGCAGAATAGGATGGTTGCGAGCTTGGCGAGCTCCGCGGGCTGGAGCGGGAAGACACCCAGAGAGATCCACCTGGTGGACCCATTGACCTCCTCCCCGACGAAGAGCACGAGCACCAGGAGGGCTCCTGTCACGCCGTAGAGCCAGGGAGATAGGTTCACCATGTCCCTGTAGTCCACGAACGTCCCCATGGCGAGGACGACGACCGAGGCCAGGACCAGGATGGCTTGCTTCCTGGCGTAGTAGTGGTTCC
>Ga0315295_10001573_pt1 | contig 19587 bp, 10 predicted proteins | sample YL17G14_0_MG_FD_204453 | JGI IMG/M metagenome (GOLD analysis project Ga0315295, IMG submission 204453) | Sediment microbial communities from Yellowstone Lake, YNP, Wyoming, USA - YL17G14_0 | ecosystem: Environmental > Aquatic > Freshwater > Lake > Sediment | place: USA: Wyoming | collected...
CCAGGGCGGAACCCAGGGCGAAGGTGAACGCTATCACGCGATCCACGGGGATGCCCATATAGGATGCGCATTCGATGTCCTCAGCCGTGGCCCGCATCATCCGGCCTGCCCTGGTCCGCCGCACCACGTACTGCAGCCCGATGGTGAGGGCCGCCGAAACCACGATGACCAGGGCGCCGGTGAAGGAGACCGTCACGCCTCCGATGGCGAGGGTCCCGCGCCCCGACGTCAGCCACCCGGTGGGGAAGGTCCGGACCCTGCCCTGCGTGGCCAGCATCACGGCGTTCTGCAGGAAGATGGAGACCCCGATGGCCGATAGGAGAGGCGCCAGGCGGCCCGACCTCCTGAGCGGGCGGTACGCCACTCTCTCGATCGCCACACCTAGCAGGGCGCCCGCTCCCATCGAGACTGCCAGCACCAGGAGCAGGTTGATCGCCGGAGGGAGACGGGTCGCGTCGCCGCCCAGCGCCGTGATGAGTACCCAACCGGCGAACGAGCAGACCATGAACACGTCGCCGTGCGCGAAGTTGAGCGCCCGCAGTATCCCGTAGACCATGGAGTATCCCAGGGCTATCAGAGCGTAACCGCTCCCCAGCGTGAGGCCGTTGACCAGCCCCTGCGGCAACCTCGAGACAGCGCCCATTATTGGATGTTCCCTGTCAAGTATTGCTTGACGGTGGCGAAGTCGTCTCCCTTCACGGTCAGGACGAAGACCTCGCTGCCCACCACGTCGCCCTTGTCGTCGAAGCTCACAGGGAAACCGAGGATTCCCTTGTATCCCTTGGTCGCATGGAGAGCTTTGAGCACTCCCTCGCGGCTAAGCTGGCCGGCCTTGGCTGCGTCCTTGATGGCCGCGAGCAGGATCTTGGTGGCCTCGTAAGTCTGGCCGGAGAAGATGCTCATGCCCTTGTACTTGGACTCGAACTTCTCCACGAAGGCCTTGGCTTCAGGCACTTCCTTCACGTCCCGGCCGAGAGCCGTCACGTACATGCCCTGGACCGCCGGGCCTCCGCCCCCGATCAGCTGATCTTTCTCCCTGCAGCCGTCGCCTCCCATGAGCTTTGGCCGGAGCCCCACGGACAGCATCTGCCTAGCCAGGTTCGCGGCCTGCGCGGGGTTGGCGAAGGCGGTATAGACGAGATCGGGGTTGAAGGACCTGATGAGGGCGATGAGCGACGAGAAGTCCTTGTCTTTGTCGCTGACCTGGTCTCGTTTGACTTGGGTCAGGCCGTACGCCTTAAGGTCCTTGGCGACCTGGTCGGCGAGCCCCTGACCGTAAGTTGACTTGTCGTCGAGGATGTAGACCTTCTGTGCCTGGAGTTCCTTGAAGATGAAGGTGGCGGCAGCTTTGCCCTGCGCGTCGTCCCTCGGGCAAATCCGGTGCATGACCTTGAAGCCGCGGTCGGTCAGACCGGATGTCGTGGCCGACTGGGAGATGACCACCAGTCTGGCCTTCTCGTACGCGGGCAGCGCGGCGTTGACCACGCTGCTGTTCATCGGTCCGACCACGCCCAGGACTCCCGGGTCCGATATGAACTTGTCCGCCACGACGTTTCCTTTGGCCGGGTCGCCGCCATCGTCGCCGACCACGACTTCCACAGTGCGACCGTCGAGGCCGCCGGCCTGGTTGAACTCATCCACTGCCATCTTGAGTGCGTTCAGGGAGTCGTGCCCGATCTTGGAGAGGTCGCCGGTGAACGGGCCTGCCGCGCCGATCTTGACCGGAGCCTGCTGCTTGGCGCACCCGGCCACACCGAGGATCAGGACTGCCGCCAAGAAGACGAGTGTCGCTTTTCCCATGGATCTGTCCCCTTTCGTCTTCTGCGGTACCGGTTCCGGCGCTTTGCCCGCCCTGCCTGGGTGTGGACCGAAACAATAAACCCGCCCTCGCTGGGGCGGGTCATCTTCCGCGGTGCCACCCATTTTCACGGTATAGCCGTGCGCTCGTTCCGGTACGCAGGTTTGACCTGGTATACCGTAGCCCTTGTAACGGGGGCGACCGTCCGGGCCTACTCTCACGTTTCGGCCGGAGACTCCAGGGACCATTCGCCGGGGGCTGGCCAGGAGACTCGCAGCCAAGGTCTCCCTTGCTTGGGCCGGGCTATCCGGGTACTCTTCCCCTTCACGGTCTTTGGTGTTGGGAACATTATTAGACCGCTGGAACTCGTCCTGTCAATAGGCGAATCTTACCACCACGTTGCGGGGACACTACGCGGGAAATCCCGTAAGGAGGCGCGTTGGAATGGCCAAGACCGTTCTGGGAGTGTTCGATAGCGTTGACCAGGCGGAACGGGCTGCGGACGAGCTCCAGAGAAAGGCGTTCAAGAGGGACGAGATCTCCATCGTTGCCAAGGAGAGCTCGGCCAAGGGAGGGGACCGTGAAAGAGGCAGAGACAAGGATCAGACCCTCACCCAGGGTGTTACCACTGGCGGGACCCTAACGCAGGGTGTCAGTACCGGCGGAGCCATAGGCGGCGCGGCCGGACTACTGGCAGGCGTTGGCGCTTTGGCTGTACCGGGAATCGGGCCCATCGTCGCCGCCGGTCCTATCGCTGCTGCTCTGACCGGCGCGGTGACCGGGGGAGTGGCCGGCGGTCTCATCGACTGGGGTATCCCGGAAGAGACGGGACGCAGGTACGAGGAGAAAGTGAGAGAAGGCAAGGTCGTCACGGCGGTCAGGACCGACGACAACAAGGTCAAGGATGCCGCAGATATCCTGAGGCGGAACGGCGCGTCCGACGTGGAGACTCACTAGCGCGCTTTCCAGAGGAAAGCGCGAAGCGAGCGCAAGCTATTGCTGTCGACGGCCCGAAGGGCAGTCGACAGCAATAGCGAAAGCGTCCCGGTATCGGCACGTGCAGCAATAGCGAAAGCGAGTATCTCGTCAGGTAGAACAGGGCGGCCCCCCAAGGGGCCGCCCACTCCATCGCGGCATTTCCGAAACGCTCATGGCATCCGCTCCCAATCCCGGCTATACTAGATATCCGGTGATAAAAACACATGCCTAATGAAATTCGTATCATCCCCCTCGGCGGCATGGGGGAGATCGGCAAGAACCTCATGCTGCTGGAATCCGGCCCCGACGTCATCGCGATAGACTGCGGGATCGCGTTTCCCGAGGAGGACATGCCAGGGATAGACCTGCTGATCCCGGATGTTTCCTACCTCGTGGAGAGGAAAGACCGCCTGCGCGGGATCGTCCTGACCCACGGCCACGAGGACCACGTCGGGGCGCTGCCCTACGTGCTGTCTCAGGTAAACGCCCCGGTGTACGGCACCAGGCTGACGCTTGGACTCGCGCGCCGCAAGCTCGACGAGGACTTCGAAGGACAGGTCGACTTCCGCATGGTCGCGCCCAAAGATGTCGTGACGCTGGGGTCTATCAAAGTCGAGTTCTTCAGGGTCACCCACTCTGTATCAGACAGCGTCGGCCTCATCCTTACCACTCCGGCCGGGATCCTCGTCCACACCGGGGACTTCAAGCTGGACCAGACGCCGGTGGAGGGCGAACCGACCGACTACTACAGGCTGGCGGAGGCGGGGGAGCGCGGCGTGCTCGCGCTGCTTTCTGACAGCACCCATGCTGACAGGCCCGGCTTCACGCCGTCCGAGCGGGTCGTCGGGGAGTCGCTGGCTCGGGTCTTCCACAAGGCTCAGGGTAGGATAATCATCACGACCTTCGCGTCCAACGTGCCCAGGATCCAGCAGGTGATAGACGTGGCCCACGAGTACGGCAGGAAGGTCTGCGTGGTGGGCCGCAGCATGGAGGCAGTCGTCGAGGTAGCTACGAGCATGGGCTACCTCCGGGTTCCGCTTGGCGCGCTCATCGACGTGGCGGACATAGGGAAGTACCCGCTCGCGAAGATCGTCATCCTGAGCACCGGCAGCCAGGGCGAGCCGCTTTCAGCGCTGTCCAGGATGTCTCTGGGGGACCACAGAAAGATCGAGATCATGGAAGGTGACACGGTCATCATGGCCGCGTCGCCTGTCCCGGGCAACGAGACCATGGTGTCCCGCGTGGTCGACAATCTGTTCAGGCGCGGGGCCACAGTCATCTACACGCCCGAGTCCATGGTGCACGTGTCCGGCCATGCGTCTCAGGAAGAGCAGAAACTCGTCCTGAACCTGACCAGGCCAAGGTTCTTCATACCGATCCACGGCGAGTACAGACACCTGATCCTGCACGCGCAGCTGGCCGTGGCGACCGGCGTGCCCCCATCGAACGTGCTCATCGGCGAGAACGGGACCATCTTCAAGCTGACCCCGGACCATGGCGAGATCGTCGGGGTCGTCCCGACCAGGGCGATCATGATCGACGGCGCGGGCGTCGGCGACATCGCCGAAAGCATCATCAAGGAGCGCAAGGTCCTCGGCGAAGCCGGCGCGGTATTCCTAGACTGCCTGGTCTCCCGCGAGAACGGCGCTCTGATATCGGCTCCTGTCCTTAAGACCGTGGGCTTCACGCGGAGCGAACAGGGCGAGATGCTCCTCGCGGACGTGGTCGGGAAGGTCAAGGAGTACTTCTCTCAGCTGCCGCGGGAATCGCTGGAGCGGCGGGAATCTCTCGAGGAAGACCTGGTGGGCACCGTTCAGCGGTTTCTCAGGAACGAGACCGGGCGGAGGACTGCCGTGGTAGTATCGGTCAACGTCCTGTGACCGCCGTCACGCGCGCTTTCGTCATAGTCTTGGACAGCGTCGGGATCGGTGCGCTGCCTGATGCCGGGTCTTACGGCGACGCAGGATCCGATACCCTCGGCAACACTGCCCGGGCTCTGGGCGAGCTCGTCCTGCCGAACCTGGGGCGCCTGGGGATCGGAAACCTCGATTCCGTGCCGGGGACGCCTGGTCAACCGCCCCTCGGTGCCTGTGCCAGGATGGCCATGAGAGCCCCGGGCAAGGACACGACCACCGGGCACTGGGAGATGTGCGGCGTCACGCTGGACAAGCCTTTCCGCACCTATCCTGGGGGGTTTCCGCCGGAGGTCATCGAGGCTTTCGAGGCCAGGGTGGGGAGGAAGGTCCTCGGCAACAGGCCCGCGTCCGGCACCGAGATCATCAAGGATCTGGGCGGCGAGCACGTGCGGACGGCGAGACCCATCGTCTACACCTCCGCCGACAGCGTCTTGCAGATCGCCTGCCACGAGGATGTCGTCCCGCTCCCGACCCTCTATCTCTGGTGCCAGGTTGCCCGTGAGATCCTCGCGGGCGACAGCTTGGTCGCCAGGGTCATCGCCCGACCGTTCGTGGGGAAACCCGGCTCATTCACTCGCACCAAGAACCGGCGCGACTTTTCGCTGCCGCCGCCGAGGCCGACTCTCCTCGACTACGCGCGGGAATCGGGCGTCTTCGTCACCGGCATCGGCAAGATCAACGATATCTTCGCGGGCCGGGGACTGGACAGGTCGATCCACACTACCAGCAACGAGGAGGGGATCAGGGAGATGACCAGGGCGATTGAGGGGCCTACGCGTGAGGGCAGGGGGGTGGGCCGGCCCGCGGTAGCCACGGATAGAGACGGCCCGGTCAGGGAGCTCTCCCTTGCCAACCTGGTCGATTTCGACATGGTCTACGGGCACAGGAACAACGTGCAGGGTTACGGTCAGGCGCTGCTGGAGTTCGACGCGGCGCTGCCCACGATGCTGGCTGCGCTGGGGTCCGACGGTCTCCTGGTCATCACGGCGGACCACGGTTGCGATCCGACGACGCCGAGCACGGATCACTCCCGCGAATATGTGCCAATGATGATCGTGGGGAGCATCGTCGAACCGGGAGTCATCCTGGGCGACCGGGATTCCCTCGCGGATCTGGGCGCTACGCTGGCGGAGTTCCTGGGAATCAGGTACGGCGGTGACGGGCGGAGCTTCGCGGAAGCGATAACGTGCCAGGGATAAGGGAGGAGGCTCTCCGGTGGAGGAGTTTACCCAGCACCATATCAAGGCGAAGAACCAGGACATCGCCAGGTACTGCTTCATACCGGGAGACCACGTCCGGGGGAAGAAGATCGCGGGTCGGCTGGAAGGATCCCGGACAGTCGCAGACACCCGCGGCTACTTCGTCTACACGGGCAGCTACAAGGGCGTCAGGATGACCGTCTGCTCCACTGGCATAGGCGGCCCGCAGGTGGCCATCGCCATGGAGGAACTGGGTAACATGGGAGTGGAGACGTTCATCCGCCTCGGTTCGGCGGGCGGCCTGGACGACCGCACTGCCGTGGGCGATATCGTCATCGCCACCGCTTCGTACAGGGGTGGCGGCACCGGTGATCGTTACCTGCCCAAACCATTCCCTGCCGTGGCCGACTTCGGGGTCACCCGCGCCCTGGCCGACGCCGCAGCCGCGATGGGCGTGAGCGCCCTGGTGGGGCCCGTGGCGTCCACCGACGTGTTCTACGGCCCCAACAACGATGCCGAGGTCGCCCTGCTGAAGCGGGCCAGGATCATCTGCATCGAGATGGAGTCCGACACCGAGTTCATCATCGGCCTGCACCGCAATTTCAGATGCGGCGCGGCTTTCGTCCTGGATAATGGGCCCGCCACCAGGAAGATCGGCTTCAAGTCAGGCGAAATGGACATCGCCCACCACGGGAAGGACCCTGCCTTCATCGCCGGTGAGGAACGCCTGATTGACCTGGGGCTGGAGGCGATGGTGAGACTGGCGAAGTAGCCCCCGATGGGACGGCCGACGCCCACTGCCCGCGATGGGAAGATGAGGGCTTGCGGTAGGAACCCCGGGATAGACTGCAGAATCACTGTCCTGAGGTGGTTCCCCTGGGTCTCCGCGTCATTGTCGGTCCTGCCGGGTCGGGCAAGACCACTTACATAGTCAGGTCCGTCGTGGAGCGCCTGCTTACGGAGAGTCCAAGGGCAGGCGTAACAGGAGCGCCGGGTGAAGCTGGCGTCACTCCGCGCGTGGCCGCCGCGCATGCCCCGGCCATCCTCCTCGTTCCCGACCAAGCCACCTTCCAAATGGAGCGGCGAATACTCGAAGACCCTCGGGTCGAGGGCTTCATGGACGTCCATGTCCTCAGCTTCCGCCGGCTGAGCCTGCGGGCGCTCGAGGAGACCGGCGGCCTGTCGCTCCCCTTCATCACAGCCGTGGGCAGGAGCATGGCCATCCAGTCCATCTTGTGGGAACGCCGCAAGGACCTGACCGTGTTCGCGCCCATGGTGAACTACCCCGGGTTCAGGGAGACGCTCGGTAAGACTCTGTCCGAGCTGGCGGCCTACGACGTCACGCCGTCCTCCATGAAAAGGCTCGGAGCGGCGGAGACGATGCCATTCCTCGGCCAGAAGATCCACGACCTGGGCCTGGTCTTCGAGGAGTACAGGGAGTTCCTGAAAGGCCGCTTCTTCGACCCCGACGACTACCTGGAGCTTGCCGCAGAGAGGATCCCGGTGTCGCGCCTGGTCAGGGGCGCGACCGTATGGATAGACGGGTTCTCCGGGTTCACGCCGAAGGAGTACAAGGTACTGAGGGCCGTCATGACCGCCGCTCATGAGGTGATTCTCGCCCTATGCATCGACCGGGACGAGCTCGCGCGCCCAGCCAAGCCCACCAGCCTGTTCAATCCCACGCGCGAGACCTACGACAAGGTAATGGCCACCGCTTGGGACGCAGGGGTCCCGGTGGATCCGGTTCTGTACCTGGGGGGTTCAGACCCTGGCAAGCTCCCGCGGTTCCGAGAGGCCTCGGACCTTGGCACCCTGGAGCTGAAGGTCAGAGCAGACGGAGGCGGCCCGGTAGCTCCCGAGCGTGACGCAGGGACTGCGGAGGTCACAGCGAGCGCTCAGGTCGCAGGGGCGATGAAGGATAGGCTCGGGCCTTGCGTCCGCATCGTCTCCGCCACCAGTCCTTTGGCTGAACTGGAGTTCGTCGCGAGGGAGATCATCAGGTTGGTCAGGGACGATGGACTCCGGTTCCGAGACATCACCGTCGAGGCGCGCGACCTGTCCGGATATGCGGAGATGCTGCCGCTGGTCTTCCGCGACCACGGCATCCCGTTCTTCCTGGATAGGAAGAGGTCGCTCTCTCACCACCCGCTGGCTGAGCTGATCCGCGCCGCGCTGGACGTGGTTTTGACCTCGTGGAGTTTCGAGTCCGTGTTCAGGTACCTGAAGACTGACCTTGCCCTGGTCGAGAGGGCCGAGGTTGACGAGCTCGAGAACTACGTACTCTCCCACGGCATAGTCGGCGAAAAGTGGATATCCCCCGAACCCTGGCGTTACGTCCGGCGGTACCTGGCGCAGGAGGACGACGCAGGCGCAGGTGCAGGAGAAACCCGGGCTTCGCGGAAGGAAGCCGAGAAGGACGAGGCGGCCCGCCGGGCCGACGCCATCCGAAAGCAGGCGATCCAGGGGATCGCGGATCTCTACCGGCGCCTCAAGCAGGCCAAGGATGGGCTGACGGCCCAGGACGTCTCCCAGGCCGTCTGCGCGCTCCTCCTGGAGCTCGACGTGCCCAAGAAGCTCGCCCAGTGGCAAAGCGTCGCCGAGCAGGCGGGAGACCTGTCTCTGGCCGTCGACCATGCGGCGCTCTGGGACAGAGTCATGGAGATCCTGGGGCAGGCAGGGGAGATCCTGAAGGATCAGCCTCACGACCTCAAGTCTTACTCCCTCCTCATAAGCGCGGGGCTGGAAGACGTCCGCCTCGGGGCGATCCCGCCGTCCCTGGACCAAGTGCTGGTGGGGAGCCTGGATCGCTCCAGGCAGCCGGACTGCAAGGTCACCTTCCTCATCGGCGCGCTCATGGGGGTGTTCCCCAAGAGGCAGACCGAGGACAGCATCTTCACCGACGCCGAGCGGGAGTACCTGCAGAAGAAGGGCGTGGACCTGGAGCCGGCGTCGACCCTCCGGCAGTTCCACGAGAAGTACCTGGTGTATATAGCGCTCACGCGGCCAAGCCGGAGGCTGTACCTGTCTTACCCGCTCGGCGACCAGGAGGGGAAAGCGCTGACCCCTTCCCACGTGGTCGACCTGGTGAAGCAGGCCGTGCCGGGTCTGGAAGAGGAGCTTGTCTCGGGCGATCCGCCGGACGTCATGCCAGCCGAGCTCGACTTCGTGGTCCCTGCCAGGGTGAGAGGCATCGCGGTCAGGAAGCTGTCGCTGCTGCGCAAGAATCTTCAGCCCGGCGACGCCTGGGCCGAGGCCTACAGGTGGCTGATCGCGCCCGAAAGAGCGGCCGCGTCGCGGCGAGTCCTGAGCTCGCTGGGATACTCCAACAAGGTAGCCCCGCTCGACCGCGCCTTGGTGAAGAGCCTGTATGGCCAGACCCTCATTACCAGCGTGTCGCGCTTGGAGACTTTCGGCGCGTGTCCTTTCTGGCAGTTCGCGCGGGACGGACTCGGCCTCAGGGAACGGGACATCTTCAGGCTTGAACCCGCGGATGCCGGAGTCTTCCTCCACGCGGCGCTGAAGGGTTTCGTCGAGGAAGTCCAAAGGTCCGGTCGCGACTGGGACGACGTGTCGGGGCAGGAGGCGCTCCGGATCGTCGATGCCGCAGTTGAGCGCCTGGTGCCCGAAGTTGCCGGCGAGCTTTTCCTGAGTTCCGCCCGCTACAAGTACGTCGCGGTGGCCCTTAGGAGGATACTTAGGCGCGCGGGCGGGGTTCTCTTGTCCCACATGCAGCGCGGGGCGTTCAGGCCGGTTGCCGCCGAGTTCCTGTTCGGCTTCCTGGGTGGGCCCAAGCCTCTGCGCATCGCGCTGCCCGGCAAAGAAGAAATCCTGTTGAGGGGCCAGATCGACCGGATCGACGCTGCATCCGGACCAGACGGCCTGTACGTCAGGGTCGTGGACTACAAGTCCAGCCCACGGTCACTTGACCTCACGGACGTGTACAGCGGGCTGGTACTGCAGCTGCTGGTCTACATGCTGGTCGTGCTGGAATCCTGGAAAGACGTCCCGCTGGCTGTTCCCCCACTGCCGGGCGGCGTCCTGTACTTCAGCGTGATAGACCCGCTGATCTCCAAGCCTGGCCCGGTCCCGCCCGAGGAAGCAGAGCGCGATGTCAGGAAGAAGCTGCGGATGTCCGGCCTGGTAGCGGGAGACCTCGAGGATGGGACACTCGCTCGCCTGATGGACAGAGAGGGCAGCGGGTACTCCGAGGTAGTCCCCGTGCAGTTCCGGGTAGGCGGGGGCTTGGGCGCGAAGTCGTCAGCCGTGGCTCCCCGCGACCTGTCAGCCCTCCTTGGCTTCGTGAAGGACAAGGTCAGGGACATGGCGGGCGAGATATTCTCGGGCAGGGCCGACATAGCCCCGTACCGGAGAGGCGCCCGAAGGGCGTGCCAGTACTGCCCGTACGGGCCTCTGTGCTCCTTCGACATCCTGGTGGACGGCAACCAGTACCGCGTCCTGAAGACCGTCCCGGAGGAAAGATTGTGGGTCGAGGTGCGTAAGCACGGGCAGCCGGAAGGGGGGATCGCACGTGACTGAGACCAGGTGGACCCCCGAGCAGGAGCGGGCCATATCGCTTAGAGGCTGCAACATCCTGGTGTCGGCGGCGGCCGGCGCGGGGAAGACGTCCGTGCTGGTCGAGCGGGTCATCAGGCATGTCCTAAACCCCTCCGCGCCTTTGGACCTGGAACGCCTGCTGGCCGTCACCTTCACCGAGAAAGCCGCGGCCGAGATGAAGCAGCGGGTCAGAGCGTCGCTGGAGGAGGCGTTCGCGAAGTCGCCGGGAGACCCGTGGATCTCGAGGCAGAGGTCTCTGTTGGACCGGGCGCAGATATCTACTATCCACTCCTTCTGCCTGCACGTAGTCAAGAGGTACTTCTACAAGGCGGGCCTCGACCCGTCCTTCAGGGTGCTGGACGAGAACGAAGCCGAACTGCTGCGACAGGATGCCCTGTCAGAGCTCTTCGAGGCCCTGTACCAGGACGAAGGGGAATACGGCGACGCATTCAGGGCGGTGGTGGACCGGTACGGCGGGCGGAGGGTCGACGAGGCGCTCCAGGCCACAGTGTTGCGGCTGCATGACTTCGCGCGCAACCAGGCGTCCATGAACGAGTGGCTGGGCGCGGCAATGGGGGCGGGCTCCGAGACACCTGGCAGGGATGCGGCTGGTGGTGCGACCGCGGGTGGTCTCGCCAGTGACGAAGGAGCGATCTGGACTTCCCCCTGGATGGGCTGCATTATCGCGGCCGCCGCCAAGGATATCGGGAGAGCGTTGTCCCGAGCCGAGGAGTCTCTTAGGATCTCATGCGAGCCCGACGGGCCTGGAGCGTACCGGGAGGCTGTGCAGAGCGACGTCGCTTTCTACCGCAGTGTCGCCAATGCCCTTCAGCCCCCTGCTCCGGGCGAAAGCGCTGCCGTGTACGCTGAGAGGCTCACGGCCACCGTGCAGGCCGTGCGGTCCTTCAGTTTCACGCAGCTGCCAGGGCGGGTCGACAAGAAGTGTGACCCGGCCAAGAGCGAGCTGGCGAAGGGACTCCGTGACCAGGGCAAGAAAGCATTCGGCAAGGTCGCGAAGTACGCGTTCACGAGGCCTGCTGCCGACCTGGCACGCGAGATTGCGGAAACCGCCGTTTTCATGAGGAGCCTGGTCCGGGTCGCCAGGGATCTGGACCGGAGGTACTCCGGGAAGAAGCTGGACCGGGGCGGACTCGACTTCTCTGACCTGGAGCGCTATTGTCTCGACATCCTCGAGCGCGACGACTGCCAGGTCGCCAGGGACCTGCGGAAGGAGTTCGATTGCGTCCTGGTAGATGAGTACCAGGACACTAGCCCCCTGCAGGAACGCATCCTCTCTCTCGTGTCCAGCCAGGAGGCCGAGGCGGGCAACAGGTTCATGGTCGGTGACCTCAAGCAGAGCATCTATCGTTTCCGGCTGGCCGAACCTCACATATTCCTCGACAAGTTCAGGCGTTACCGGAAGGACCCGGGCGAGGGCATCCGGGTCGACCTTTCCCACAACTTCAGAAGCAGACAGGAGGTCATATCTGCCGCCAACCACGTCTTCAAGCAGGTCATGAGGGAGGATGTAGCAGAGATCGAGTACGGGGAGGACCACGAGCTCAGGATGGGCGCGAGTTACCCGCAAGCCGGCGACGATAGCTACGAGGCCGAGCTCCACCTGGTCGAAAGGGTGGAACCAGAGCCGGAGGCCCCCGGTGAGACTGGCGAGACTGGCGAGACGGGCGAGGGTGGCGAGAGCCAGGATGCTGGCCAGGCGGGCGATGCTGGCGCGGGCGATAAGGTCGAGGAGTTCGAGGCGCTGGAGAAAGAAGCCTTGGTGGTCGCTTCTAGGATCAACACCTTAGTAGATCCGAAATGCCCCCTCATGCTGTGGGATCCCAAGACGAAGATAAGCCGGCCCTGCTCTTTCAGGGACATCGCCATCCTGATGCGCTCGACCAAGGACCGCGCGAACGCGGTCCTTGAGGTCCTGCAGAGGTGCGACATCCCTGCATACGCCGATACCGGGACCGGGTACTTCCAGGCGAGAGAGGTGGAAATCGCCCTTTCGCTGCTGTCCGTGATCGATAACCCCAGGCAGGACATACCCCTGGCTGCCGTCCTGCGGTCGCCTATCGTCGGGCTTGCCCCGGCCGATCTCGCCAGGATCAGGGCTTCCCACAAAAGAGAGGAGTTCTACGATGCGGTGAGGGCGTTCGCCAGGGAGGTCGCTCCTTCCCGGCAGGCCGGTGGTCGGGAGGGCCTTCTGTCCCTGGGTGAACAGGCCGCGTCAGGGCAGGCTGGCAGGGTGACCGCCAGCGAGGAGAACAACCGGCGCCGGATAGCCGCAAGCTTGACCGAGTTCCTCGAGGACCTAGACCGCTGGCGGACCATGGCCAGGCGGCGTCCGCTTGCCGAAGTGTTGTGGACTATCCTGAGGGAGACCGGTTACCAGGACTACGTGGGCGGGTTGCCCGGCGGAGCGCAGCGGCAGGCGAACCTTCGCGCCCTCTGCGACCGCGCCCGGGAGTTCGACTCCTACGGGCGTCACGGGCTGTTCCGGTTCCTGCGGTTCATTGAGAAGATCCAGGATACCAAGGGTGACCTTGGGACCGCCCGAGCCCTCGGCGAACACGAGGACGTGGTCAGGGTCATGTCCGTCCACAAGGCCAAAGGTCTCGAGTTCCAGGTGGTATTCGTGATGGACCTGGGCAAGCAGTTCAACATGGACGACCTGCGGCAGGACGTGCTCTTCCACCGCGACCTCGGCATTGGCGGCATGCATTGCGACCTGGAGCATCGGGTGAAATACCCTACCGCGCTCCACCAGGCCATTTCCCTGCGCCTGAGGGAGGAGGATTTGGCCGAAGAGATGCGTGTCCTCTACGTGGCGCTGACCAGGGCGAAGGAGAAACTCGTCATGGTGGGCTCGGCCAGGGAGCTGTCGAAGCGCCTCGACAGGTGGACCCGGACCGATCCGGGATCTGCTATCACCTGCCTGGACTGGGTCTGCCCCGCGCTGCTCGGGTCGGAAGACGCGCCGGTCCAGGTCCGCTTCTGGGGAACGCCGGATGGCGAGGCGATTCCCCTGCCCAGCCCGCGAGTGGCCGGCGAGAAGGACCTTGCCTGGCGGGACGTGAAGGACCTCGTGCCCCCCGCCCTGTCGCGGCCCGAGGTCTACGAAGAGGTGAGACGCAGGCTGGAGTGGCAATACCCAAATGCAGCATTGACCACGACGTTTGGCAAGATGAGCGTCGGCGAGCTCAGGCGTCGTCTGGAGGGTGAGGAGGAAGAGGCGCAGAGGTTCGGGACCGAACCGGAGGAGCGATTCGCAGTGCGTGCGGGTATCGCCGCTGGCGCCTCCACGGCTGCTTTTGCCGCAGCTGCCGGGCCCGTAGGGACTGTGGAGGTTCGCCGCTCCGCCAGCGGAACTGTGAGAGGGATCGCCGTGCACACGCTCCTGGCGAAGATGCGGCTGGACAGGTTGGAAACCCTGGAGGGCATCCGCGAGGAAGCCGACCGTTTGCAGAAGCTCGGCTTCATCGAGCCGCCGGGGGTCGGCGAAGAGGACATCCGGCGCGTTTCTGAGTTCTTCGCGACGCCTCTCGGCCAGACCCTACGCTCAGCGTCGCAGAAAGTGCGCCGTGAAGTGCCGTTCACGATGAAGGTGCCGGCGGCATTATTCGAGGAGGCAGGTGGGACGGGAACCTCAGACACGTCCGTCGGGAGCTCCTCCGTCAGCAGCTCCTCAGCAGCCGACTCCGGGAAGACCGGCCTAGCCAGTGCCACCGACTTCGTGGTTGTCCAAGGCGTTATCGACCTCCTGATAGACGAGGGCGACGGGCTCATCGTCTTGGACTACAAGACCGACGACGTGCCGGAATCCGGCCTCGACGCCCGGTTCGCCAGCTACTTGCCCCAGATTTCCCTATACGCCCTGGCCGCGGCGCGGATCCTCAGAAGACCCGTAAAGAGGGCTTCGATAGTGTTCCTGCACCACAATCGCACATTCGATGCCGCATGGAGGGAGTATCTCCGCGTCCGCGGGTTTGACGTCTGAGCCGGGAACCCAGCAGCGGCGTCTTCGTCAGGTTCGCCGGTGAACCGCCTGGTCACACCAGCCCCTGCGACCTCGTCAGCGTCAACGACGCTCCACTGTCCAGACTGATGAAGAGACGGGTGCCCTCCTGGGGCCCGTCGGGCTGGACGTGCGCGATCTGGGCCTCATCCAAGGCGAACCTGGTCCCGTTGGGGCCGGCGAGGTAGAAACTCGAGAAGGGCATGTCTCTCGGCTCGGGGGACGGAGGTGAGACTTCTGCGACCATGAAACTGGCCTGGATCCCGTCCCCCAGGTCGAGGTTCAGCCACGCAGGGCCCTTCTCGACGAACGACGCGATGGCCTGATATCTCGGACCCACTCATACCAACCTCCCAGGACGTGCTTCACTCGGCCGCCTCCGGGTCTGCCTAGATAGCATCTCCAAGGCGAACCCGGCGCAAGCCAGGAATGCCAGGAATGGAATCGCGGGGGTAGCCCGCGGGCTATCCCCCGCGATGCGACGCGAGACGTCCTGCCTAGATGCAGAACCAGGGCATGCAGAAGAGGATCACGATAGCGATGATGATGATGATCCACCACCAGTTGCCTCCTCCGCAGCCCCCCTTGCCGCCAAATCCTGCCATGGCTGGACCTCCTTTCGGACGTAGTCGGGATATTTTATGTCAACCCCAGGATAACGTTACTGCCCCTCACAGACTACCCGGTGAGGATGTCTCCGTTCGAGTTGACAGGGGCGTTGTTGCCAGGCGGGACAGGAATCTCGTAGAGTAAGGTCGTAGATCTCTTACCGACACGAATAGCCGCTGGAGGTGAATCGCCGTGCCTGCTAACCTGAGCCCGCAGTACCTGGCGGCAGAGGAGCATCTCCGGCAGGCGATCACCGACGAGGAGAAACTCGCCGCCCTCGAAGAGATGATGCAGACCATCCCCAAGCACAAGGGGACGGAGAAGATGCAGGCGGACATCAAGCGCCGCATGTCCAAGGTCCGTGAGGGCATACGAGCGGGCGGCAAGGGCGCCAGGCGCAAGGAGCTCTTCAAGATAGAGAAGGAGGGCGCGGGCCAGGTAGTGATGGCCGGGCCTCCCAACTCCGGCAAATCGCAGCTCCTGAAGGCGATGACGCGCGCGAGCCCCGAAGTCGCCAACTACCCCTTCACCACCAGGGTCCCTCTGCCGGGCATGGCGCAGTGGGAGAACGTCCAGGTCCAGCTGGTGGACATGCCGCCCATCTCCGAGGAGACTTCCCAACCCTGGCTATGGGCTGTGCTGAGACTTTCGGATGCCCTGCTCCTGGTCCTCGACGCGGGAGATGACGACATTCTGACCCAGGCAGAGGAAGTCATCGAGATCATGCGGGCCAACAACGTCTTCATCAAGAACGAAGGGGAGAGGACGTTCTCCGAGAAGAAGGCTCTATGCGCGGTCACAAAGCGCGACCTTCCAAGCGCGGCGGACAGGATTGAGCTCCTGAAGGAAGTCATCGGGCACCGCATGGAGATCGTGCCCGTCTCCGGTCTCACGGGTGAGGGGCTGGATACGCTGGCGTCCAAGCTGTTCTTCGACCTCCTGGGGAAGACCCGCGTGTACACGCATCCGCCTGGCAGGAAGCCGGACTTCAGAGATCCCTTCATCCTGGACAAGGGCACGACCGTCCTGGGCGCCGCGCGCGAGATCCACAAGGACATAGCCGAGACGCTGAAGTACGCGCGCGTTTGGGGCAAGGGAGTCTTCGACGGCCAGATGGTCCCACGAGACCACGTCCTGAGCGATGGGGACATCGTGGTCTTCTACACCTGATATGCAGGAGAGAGAGCTGGTCCTCCGCACTCTCCGGCTGAACCTGATCCCTGCTTTGCGGGTCATCGCCCCCGGTCCGGCTACGAGATTCCCCGTGACTCTCATGAAGGCAAGCGGGGAGGAGGTCGTGGTCGGCTCGCTGCGGGAAGCGCGGGCCATGGCCTCCGCAGCTTCAGCCGCTGATCCTGCTGAAGCCGCCTTCTTCGTGGAGGGGTTGCCCGCAGCCGAGCTCAGGCGTCTCAAGGTGTCGGGATACTCTGTGAGTCCCTCGACGTGCGAGCCCGGGCTGGCGGAGCTCGCGGTGAAAGCTGCCTACTGCCTGGGCTTTCGCGATTCCGATGTGACCGTCGGGATCGGACCTGCCGGGCCTCTCGTGTTGGACGTCCGGGAGGCTGGCGATGCCGCAGTAGCCTGCGGCCAGCCTCAGCTCGCGGAACCTGCTCCCGGATTCCTCGGCGCGCGGGCGGAGTACCTGACGATCGACCCCGTGACCGGGGAACCTGAGCACGCCTTTCATACCCTTGACATCGTGCCGGGAAGAGGCCGGCCCACCTTCCCGGATCCCATATGCGACCAGGGATTCATCTGGGTCTCGTCTCCGATGCCTTTCCTGGAGATGCCTCTGACCACGCGCCTCCTGTTCGCCGGGAAGCCTGATCCGCAGTTCGTCCGGCTGCTGGACTACATCGTGGCCATCCTGGGCATGCTCGTGTCTCCGGTGGAGGAGGCCCGCCAACGCCACGCTACCGAGGAGGGGCTGCTGGGGAGCATTCGTCGCGTCGGCCAAGTCCCTGGCACGACCTTGCCTGCCGCGGGCGCAGCACGTCATGCCTTCGAGTACCTCTGCGTCCCGTCCCTACTGTGGGATCTGCCAGCTATCCAGGGCATCGTCTCAGTCGCCTCGGCCATCGCCGCCCACTCCGATGCCGTCCTCCGGTCCGATGGTCCCTGGAAGGGGGGACTTGAGGCGCGGTACCAGGTGCAGAGGGCGTACTACCACGGGGACAAAGGCTTCTTCATACACGTCCTTCGCGACGTCAGTCGCGCACTCTTGAGCCTGCCTCTGGAATCCGGAGCCGTCGGACGCATCCAGGCCCTGCTGGGCACCTGCGAGTCGGCTGTCTCACGGCAGCGCGTTGTCGTGGCATCCCCCGGCCTGCGCGACTTCCGCCCAGCGTGGGGCATCTCTGTTGCGGAGCGGCAGGTCAGGCACATATCGGTCGGCCCTGGGGATCTACCAGGGTCCTTCCTCGTCCGTGCAGGAGTGAGGGAAGCAGAGGTCCCACCCGGGAATGTGGTTCTGCACGACCCCACGTTCGAGGGATCATTGCCTTCCTGGGCCAGCCTGCCCGGCGTCCATGCCGTCCGTCTGAACCCGTGCATGTCCCAGGACATGTCTCTGCCCGCCGACATGGCATACCGCGCTGCTCTGGGTCCCCCTCAACCCGCTCCTTCAGACCACCGGGACGTGCGTCTGACTCAGAGTGCCCGCAGCCTCACTATCGGGCCTGTGCTGAGCATCATTGCCCCTCTGGAGGAAGGCCCTCGCCGCTTTGGCATCGAGACCGACCGCTTCAGGGAGATTCTCAGGATCGCTGCTGCTCAGGGCATCCTGGCTTACGTGTTCTTCCCCGCCGACGAACAGGGAGAAACGGACGACAACCGCGATGCACGCGGTACCATGCAGGGCTGGCTATACCGCGAGCGGAAGAGTTGGTTCAAAAGCCGGGTACCCGTACCCGACGTGGTGTACGACCGGCACATACCCGACATCCTGCCCACCGGGGCGATCCGCGACGTCGCCCGCGAGTTCCAGGAGCGACATCCCGCTACCCAGTTCGTCAACTCCCTGGAGATGGTGCGGGCGTGCAGGGACAAGCTCGCGACCCACAGCTTGCTTTCGCAGGACCCCTTCATCGCCGGATACCTGCCCGAGACCATCCTGGCCGAGGACGCGGCATCGGTGATCCGCTTTGCATCCCAGAGGCGACACACGTATCTCAAGCTGCGCGGCGGAACGGGATCCCGCGGACTTGTCCTCATCGAGAGCTGCGGTGGACCCGGCACGCACACTGCCACTCCGGGCTCCTTCAAGGTGTCGAGACGGGAGAAGGACGGCACTGTCGCCCAGTCTGCCGCGGCCGGACCCGGCGAGCTGGTGCGGCTGTTGCAGGACATCCTCCATCCCGGACAGGGGCCGACCCCGGAGTATATCGCCCAGCACGGCATCGACCTGGTGAGAGCTCCTGAAGCCGGTGAGGTCTTCGAAGTCAGGGTCATTTGCCAGAAGGGCGGGGCGGGCACCTGGCTCCGGACCGGCATGGTGTGCAGGTTCAACCCGGCGCGCGAGCGCTTCATCGTCCCAAGGGAAGAACTGCACGTCAGGGTCGACGACCTCCTCGGTCAGGTATTCCCCGGTCGCGTTGCGCGGATCAAAGAGGAGATCAGGGAACTCGCCAGGAGGATCCCGCCCCTGCTGGAGAGGGCGTCCGGCCGCGGAGGGGAGATGTCGGTCGATCTAGGCATCGACACCGCGGGGAAGCCCTGGCTGATCGAGGTGAACTCGAAGCCCGCGACGCTGTTCAGGGACATCGCCGCATTCGAACTGAGGGAGCTTTCGCTACGCAGGGTCGTGAACTACGCCATGCGGCTCTTCGAGTCTAGGGGGCTACCTGGCTCTCATGAGAGCCAAGGCCAGCCGTGACGAGCGGGCGCCCCCACAGCCAGCGACGTGTGATGTGAGATCGCCCACTACCTACCACGTAGGCTATGAACCGCCCACAGCCCGCCACGTTGGCTACGGACCGCCCCGGCCAAGCACAACTCCCTGTGAACCGGCCCCTTCGGCCCCCCTTCGCTGTCCATCGGCCCGTCGCAGGAAAGGTCTGCCGCATTCTCGAAGTTCCCCCTATGTCTCAAACCGGGGGCACAGCGCGTGTACTCACTGATCATCCGGCGCGGCAGGGTCTACGACGGCTCGGGCAATCCCTGGTTCCGGGGAGACGTGGGCGTCAAAGGCGACACGATCGCAACCATAGGTAACCTCAAGGGTGAGACCGCAGACAGGGTGATAGACGCGTCCGACATGGCGGTCGCGCCTGGCTTCATAGACATCCATACACATTCCGATACTTCCCTCCTCGTGGACAGCCGCGGCGAAAGCCACATCAGGCAAGGCGTCACCACGGGAGTCACCGGCAACTGCGGGACTTCCCCGGCCCCCCTGAGCGACGCGGATTTCAATCGGATGGCCGCGTCTTTCCCTCCGGGTTTCCCGTGGCGGTGGAGGACGTTCGCCGAATACATAGACTGCGTGGAGAAGTCGGGCATCAGCATGAACAT
>Ga0315295_10001574_pt1 | contig 19572 bp, 17 predicted proteins | sample YL17G14_0_MG_FD_204453 | JGI IMG/M metagenome (GOLD analysis project Ga0315295, IMG submission 204453) | Sediment microbial communities from Yellowstone Lake, YNP, Wyoming, USA - YL17G14_0 | ecosystem: Environmental > Aquatic > Freshwater > Lake > Sediment | place: USA: Wyoming | collected...
CTTTCGTTCAAATACCTTTCCTTATAGAGGTTACTATCGCATCAAAATAACAAAATGTTCGATTTTGATACATGATTATAGCAGCCACAAAAGAATCGCTCAATTTGGGTTAAGGTAATCCATGCTGCAGATGAGCGGATACCAATGGAAGCAATTGACTTCGGAGCAAAAGCAATTTATGAATTGCTAAAGCATTATAATGGATGAGTCCCGAACTAACCATGGGTAAGAGACGGCATCTAACCGTCCCTCCCCAGGTGAGTAGATCAGCGGAACTTCCCCGCCAGCCCCTCGCAGAACCGGACTGAACCTCGTAGCTCACCTGGCTCCCGGAGGGAGCTTCATGCTCACATCGCGGAGACGCCCTTGCCTTCGGCTCGTACTTTTGTTAGTATCCATTACTATGAATACTATCGGTTCTCGTACAGGGGATTTTCACCCCATAAGTTCACGCCCATGCCGGGCGTACCACTTGCTTCCACGTGACCGAGCGAAGCTGCCCGTCACGTGAAGCACACGTTGTGCGCCATATTACTCGGCAAAGAAAATATAACAAAAGGAGGATAATGTCATGAAAGAACAAAAGAGAATAATGGTGGAGGTTGCGGTTTATGATTACACAAGCAAAATTCTACTCAATGCGAAGGTAACCCTTAAACCATTAGGGGAAAAGCCTAGCAAGATTATAAGCATAGAGTTTGACAAGCAGTGGCAGGCATATCGGGCATTTGATGTCAATCCAGGTCGTTACTTACTTGTGGCAGAAGCAGAGGGATTTGAATCAGACAAGCGCGAAGTCCAGGTAGATCCAGGCGGGTTGAAGGATGTGTTTATCCTCGGTAAGAAAGGGATGCCATTCTATTATCGGGGTAAAACTAAAGTTCCGTTTGAGCCGCCAAGCAATCTACTGGGGGTCTCAGTAAAGCCTGCTCTGTCGGGTAAACAAGAGGAGGAACTGTTGGCTTATGCACATAAATTAAATTTACAGCCTGAAGAAGTCGGTGAGCCCATCCGCAAAGACAACGTCAGGGTTTTTCGTTTTCCGCCCCGTACGAGCGAGCAAAGCAAAAAAGAAATCCAACAACGGTTGTCTGAACATCATCTGGTTCGGGCAGGTGGTCCGGTTATTCGCATCGATAAAAAAAGCGTTTCATTTCTAACTAATGAGCTGGTGGTTAAATTTAAGGCCCACATTGCAAAAGAGGAGGTTCCCACTATTGCTAAGCGTTATAAACTGGATATCATCCGCATAATTCCATATGCGGGCAATGCCTTCGTGCTCCATGCGGGCACACAAGCGAGTTATGACCTTTTGAAAACTTGTGCGGAGATGGTAAAAAGTGGAATTGTCGAATACGCCGAACCCAACATGATTTCTACCGCAGTAGAGGATTTCACGCCAAATGATTTTTTACTAAACCAACAGCCTCATCATCCAATTATGAACACTGAGGGAGCATGGGACGTAACTCTTGGCAGCAATGACATTATGATTGCAGTAGTAGATAGCGGCTGTGATATAGACCATCCTGATTTTACAAATGATCCCGCCCTTGGCTGGGTCAAGGTTTGTAATCCATTTGATTTCGATAACATGGATGCTGATCCAACAGATGATACTCATGGTACCAAAAGTTGCGGTATTGCTACCGCAAATGCTGATAATAATGAGGGTGTGGCTGGTGTGGCCCCGGGCTGTCGCCTAATGCCTATCAAACGCCCTTCCCCTGGGAGCGATACCAATTATTCGGATATGTACGTTTGGATTGTTGGTTATAATCCTGGTAGTACAACACCGGGGTTCCCGGCCGCCATAAGTCCGGGAGCAGATGTAGTTAGTAATAGTTTCGGGTTATTTCAATTAGCACTTTCCGGGATCATGAAGGATACCCTGGATTTCATGACTACGTATGGAAGAGATGGAAAAGGCTCCGTTGTAGTTTTTTCTGTTGGCAATGATGATAGCGATTTCACAACGTATCGGCAATGGGCTAACTACGAAAAGACTATTGCGGTTGCTGCATCAGCAATAAGCCCGCCGGATGCTGCTGAGGTAAAGATCAGCACAAGCAACTATGGCGCTACAGTTGACGTGTGTGCCCCCGGTGGAGGCCCTTCGGGCGGCATAGAAGCCCGCACGATGTCGACTACAAATGTCGGAAGTGGCGACACAGCAGGTTCCGCAGGGGCAGCATCCAACGACTATGACGACTTTGGTCAAACTTCGTGCGCTTGCCCCCAGGTTGCCGGGGTAGCCGCGTTGATGCTCTCCATTAATCCTGACCTCACATGGGTTGAGGTACGGCAGATGCTGAGGGATACAGCCGTACAAATCGATGCTGCAAACGCCGATCCTGTTGGTCAGTGGGTAGATACGGATGGAGATGGAGTCACGGATTACAGTCAATGGTACGGATACGGTCGTATTGATGCTGAAGCTGCGGTTGTTGCTGCTAGAGATTATGCCCATGATCGTGACATTGTTGTCAGAGAAAATCTTGCCGACGTTGGTGCAGTACCTTCAGGAGGGGCCTTCTGGGATAGCCCGGATATATGGGTTAGAAACAGTGACCCGGCCGTAGATGGAGGTGCTGCACTACCAGCATCTTACGGCGACGCACCTCCCCATGAAAGCCCCATGGCTGATCAGGATAACTGGGTCTATGTGCGTTTTAAGAACACAGGAACAGCCCCGTCATATGATTTCTATGTACGCGTTTATCTCACTCACTGGGCTGGTACCGAATTTGTGTATCCTGATAACTACATCCCAACAACGCACCCCAGTGATCCAATCCCTGCGCCTTTAGTACCTGGCACCTACCTGATTGGAGAAGTTCATTACTCTGCTCTGGCGGCAGGTGACAGTGACATTGTTAACGTATTATGGCCGATGGCGTTGGTACCTCCCCAGACTGTGGTAGTTGATGGAGTAAATGTGACGTGGCACCCCTGTCTATTAGTTGAAATATCACCCCACGATAGTCCAGTTGCACTTCCTATCCTTGAAGCCTTAACGCATGTCTGGGATAGCAATGATCTTGCCCAAAAGAACATCTCTGTTGTCTACCCTGCCGACGATGACACCTTTGCCACTGCCGCTGTTATAGGCAACCTATCTAACCGTTCTCCATATCTTGAGTTATTGATAGATAGGAGCAATGTACCGCCACATGTTCAGCTTTATATCGAACTGCTTGATCCAAAAGCAAAAGAGCGTTTATGGAAATTCGTGCAGGAACGTAAGGCACATATAGGGGTCGGTTGCTGCCGTTTCACCTTTTTAGAAGAAACACGTTTACTAATAGATTGTCCCGATGTTCAGGGAAGTGGCCAGGTTATACTAACCCTACCTGCAAAGGCCAAACTGGAAATGAGAGGGATAGGTATTAGTCCAAATGACGCCAAGTATAACTTCACCTTAGGGAACTACAAGGGACATGAGGTGATCTGGCTTGCATCTCGAGGACAAACTTGCATACCTGTATTTGCTGACGGTGGGGCATTAACACCAATGATAGTGGGTGGCTTAGTTGGGAAAGAGGTTAAATCTGGAAGCTACGAGATAAGATTAACCCAGCTTAATCCTAATGGACAGCCATCAGGAGGAATCGCAGTCCAGTTAAAGATTGGAAAATAATTTGCCTGCGTCATCTGACGCACAACACGAGGTTGCCGACTTCGTCAAAATCGCCTTCGGCGACCTCGGCAACCCCTAACTGTTTACTATCACTGCATCAACGAGTAACGTTTTCAAAGCGGAACGCGGCATAACCAATAAGGATTGAGGCGACCCGAAGAGGTCGCTTCTATCCCTTGTTCAAGTAAGCCTTCGTGTACAACTATGGGTAATGCTTTTAAAGGAGGGATGTTTAGAGGAACCGAGAGCTTGTAGTTCCCGGCTCCGAAGAGATCTATCCAGGTGATTTCAACATGCAAGGGGGTTCCTGATGGCACAGATGCCTGTTGCTGATGCAGACCAACAGGTGATAGTGGACAATGGGAAAGATCATTCGTGTACTCAGGACGCAAAAAGCCCATGCCACCGCTCCAGTACATATCGGGGTTCACACACAGACTACGTTCGAGATCATCAGGGGCCATATAGGGCGAGAAGGAATCGTGGGTTCATATCAGGGATCTTGCCGCTGTCCAGAGGTCAAGTTATGCTCATGCATGTCGAGTTCGTGGTGGTCAAATTTTTGCGGTAAACAATAATGAAAATAATTGCAAAATAAGGTGGCAACCTTCCCTCATATCAGAACCTTTACAAAAGGTATCGCAGTAAAGGTTCTTCATCATTAATCACAATTGTGCAAAAAGCAACGTCACACATGTTCCTGCAACAACCGCATACCCGTTCATCTGTTGATAAGGTGAACGCCTGAAGAGGTCTTTCTCTGGCGCTTTGCGGCCTCTCCTTTGCCACACCCGTTGATGCCAGAGTTCATCATCATTTCGTTCCGTTGCAAATAGCATCGTTCCTGTTTTTCTGAAGAAAGGGTAATCTTTAATTTAATTTCATAAAAACAATGCCTTATATGCATTTCCCCTTATGGCATGAAACATGCTTCTATAAGTAAGTAATAACACAAAGGAGGTTGGGAACAATGAAAGCATTATCAAAGACATGGGAAAAGCTCTTCGCAGCGATCACCTTCGCAGAGGCAGGAGAATTCCAGACAGCAAGGGGTTTCTTGACGGAGAGAAAGCAGGACCAGAAGCGTGTTACCCAGATAGCCCGGAAGATCATGAGGGCATAAAGCCTTCCGCTCCAGAGTCAAACTTCAGGTAAAGAGAATGGCCTGGGGCCATGTCGTTCAGCCGGTTGCAGCAGCCCACATCTCGGATGGAGACATGTAGCCTCGGCAGCATATAAACGTTACGTCCAGTTCCTCACATATCCCTTCGAATATGCCTGAGAGAGCTTCTTTTTTAATCCACACCTCGACGTAATATCCATGGTCATGCCACTTAGCGATGCTGTAGCTCCACGCTGCTGAGCTGATGATGTCTGCTGCACTGCCCACAGTGAGATCGCTGTTTAAGGTTTCTCGTCCTATCCTCTACCGAGTCCCAGTCTATAAGGCCTGCGAGGCGTACATCGTTAATAGCAGAGCCAAGCTTCTTATATTCGTTCTCTGTGTTTGGGATCAGGCCACGATTCATACAGCTCTTCATGTCCACCCCAACGGTACTTGAGGCTTTCCACTACACTCAGGCTCTTCCTTCAGACCTCTCCTCGCAGAGACGCCCTTGCCTTCGGCACGTACTTTTGTTAGTATTCATTACTATGAACACTTTAAGGTTCTCGTACAGGGGACTTTCACCCCATAAGTTCACGCTCATGCCGAGCGTGCATAATGCGCTACACCTGGTCGCCGATAAATCCAGCTCCCGGTGAACTGTGTGTCGGACCTGCAATGAAATAGGTACTTGTTAATGAAAACATGGGCCTTTAATCCCCATACGGGTGGAGTGAAGATAAGTTCTGCAAAGCAGTCAGAAGTTCGCCGGCGCATCGAACGTTATGCAGCTTCAAATTATGGAGGCAGATACATTCGTCTTGAGATCAGATTCCGGGGCGCTCTCTGTTACATTGATGCTTTCACCGAGCCGCAGCCTCCCAGTCCTTCCCAGCTCAAGATTACTGGGGAGACAAAGGAACAGTTCATCGAACGATTACGCTCCTTTCCAACCCATTTAGGTCGCCTACGTTATTTTGGCGGTGATCGCTGGAGTTATGCTTTTTACACGTACAGTAATGAGCGGTATGAACCCGCCGTTTTTCATTCAGGTGATTGGTTTGGGACACCAGAAAAGGCCTTTGACATTGGCGCTTCGTACCTATGATCTGAGTAAAATGAACCGGTCCAATCGGGTAAGGGACGTCATCTCACCGTCCCTCACCACATCACTCGCATTCGGGTCCGCACGGGGTGATTTGCGTTAATCATCGGGCCGAAGCCGGATAGTGAATCCTGATCCACAATGTTCTTATGGAAGTAAGTCCCTGCTTTTCAAGATGTCCTTTTGACAACCCGCAATTCGTTGACAAGGTCTTGGAAAGATGCCAACCGGAGATACCCTTGTGCCTTTTGCGGAGGCGGAACAACAGTGATGGTGGACAATAGGAAAGATCGCCGGGAAATCCGGCTCCCGGAGGGAGGTTCATCCTCACATCATGGACAAAATATCAGATTCGAGCTAATGGTAGGCCTGTCATAAAAACACTCGTGGAAGCAGTTTACTCGGCGAAGATGGTAGGGCACGTAGTTTTTCCTGAAACAGAGGATCAAGGCATCCCGTCTTGGCAGGAGTTGCTGTTTCGGTTCTCCGGCTTCCTTCAGACTCCTCCTCGCGGAGACGCCCTTGCCTTCGGCTCGTACTTTTGTTAGTATGCATTACCATGAATACTATTGTTTCTCATACAGGGGACTTACACCCCATAAGTTCACGCCTATGACGGGCGTACACCAAGCGCTGCACACAGACGCGCTTTGCGCGCTGGCTAACGCTGCCGTCAAACCCGCATATCCGTCTTAAATTCTGCATAGTCTTCAATGCCTCTATTAGGCCGCTCGTCGTGTTGAAATCGTATACAGCCTTCGCGACAAACGCCCGCGCTATCGCATACCGATCCTTAAGTTTCCGCCCCATCCATTGGTATTCAGGCGATTTCACATGATCCTCTACCTTCATCACTTCCAGGGTCGTTATCAATCTCTTTTGCTTCTCCGTCAGCGGATCTCTCACACGTTCCTCCACATGCGGAAATAAATCTACTTGTATTTTCGTCTTCAGCCATGATATCGTGTCTCTGAGGTTCATTTGCTCTCCTTCTGTTTGTGTTTGACTGCATCAAAATTATAACAGCATAAGAGCCTTATGAACCTCAAAAAATACCCCCATTTTATGACTTTTGCAGGTGCATCCTATGATAAGACCCTTGCGGGAGAAGGGAAAAGTGAGGGGTATGGAGGACCATCATGACCGACGTTTCGATCATTATTGAGGGGATGAGCTGCCAGCATTGTGTGAACAGGGTGAAGAAGGCGGTTGAGGCACTCGAAGGCATAACGTATTTGGATGTGGCGATCGGCCTTGTGAAGGTCACCTTCGATGAAGGCAAGGTTTCTAAAAATGCGATAGAGAAGGCGATTGCCGCGGCGGGATACAGGGTAGCGGCACAAAAAGAGCACCAGAGCGTGAGCTCTATAGGCCCCTGATCATGCCGCCAGTCCTTTCAGTGACATGTCTGACGAGGTTTTGGTAGAGTTCCTCTATCTCTGAATCGGTCAGGGTCCTGTCCTTCGCCCTGAAGCGAATTGAAAATGCGAGGCTCTTTTTACCCTCCGGGATATTTTTTCCCTTATAACAATCGAATATGGAGATATCCTCGATGAGTGTAGTCGGGAAGGTTTTCATTGCTTCGACTATCCTTGCTGCAGGGAGGTCTTCGTCGACAATAAGGGCGATGTCCCTGTCGATATGGGGATATCTCGGAATGGGGGTGTAGCTTATTTTTTCCGAGACATACGGGAGAAGCCTTTCGAGATCAATCTCGAAAATAACTATTTCCTGCCGGGAGATCTTCAGATCGAGTTTCTCAATAACCCTTGGGTGGAGCACGCCGAGGAAACCAATTCCCTCCCCCGAAACCATGATACCACATGACTTGCCGGGATGAAGGAAATGCTCGGATTTCTTTACGAACGTATAATCGGATACTCTCAGTTCCGAGAAGAATGATTCGATGGCACCTTTCACAAGATAAAAATCAGGGGCCGCATCTCCCCAGAGGATCTGTGCCCTTTCCCTGAATGAAACCGCTCCCAGATAGTGCCTCTCTTCCGGAAGGGTATCTCCCTCGTTTGAAAATACTCTGGAGATCTCGAAGAGTTGCACATCCCTGTTGCCCATCGACAGGTTACTGACAAGATTCTGAAGGAGAGAAGGGATGAGAGTTGTTCTCAATCCGGATTCCTCGGCATTGATTGGGTTGCGCAGGATGAGCGTCTTGCGCCGCGGGTCATCCCCGGGGAGGGAGAGGGTATCGAGCATCTTTTCGTTCATGAAGCTGTAATTGATCGCCTCTGTGAAACCCAACCGCCTGAGGGAATCCCTGATCGCGGCGATGTGGTGATGACGTTTATCTCCCGTCTCGCGTGACATCCGGGTTTTCGGTACCGTCACCGGTATCTTTTCATACCCGTGGAATCGTGCAATCTCCTCAATGACATCGATCTCCCTCTGCACGGCGGTCCTGTAGGGAGGAGGAACAGCGATAAAGGAGTCGTCCTGTTCCGTTACGTCCATGCCGAGCTTTCCGACGATCACCCTCATTTCGTCTGCGGAGATCGATGTCCCGAGAATCCTGTTCACCTTTTGATATCTGACCTCTATCCTGGAAGGCCGGAAGGGTTTCGGATATTCATCCGCCTTCTCAGAAATACCTCCTCCTGCGAGCTCCGACATGAGTACTGCTGCCCTGTCGAGTGCCCCTTCTAGCAGTTCGATGTCCGTGTCCCTCTCGAACCTGTAAGAGGACTCGGTCTTCAGTCCCAATGCCTTTGAGGTCCTCCTGATCGATGAGGGAAGAAAGTATGCGCTTTCGAGGAATATGTGTTTCGTCCTTGCGCTCACTTCTGTCTCCGCGCCTCCCATGACACCTGCCACTGCAACCGGACTCGAACCATCCCATATCAGGAGCGCGTCATCGGGAAGGGTATGTGCAGTGCCGTCGAGTGTCTTGATCGACCTGCCAGGTCCCGCCCTCTTAACCCTGATCATCTTCCCCTGAAGCGTATCCATGTCGAAGGCATGGAGGGGGTGACCCATCTCGAGAAGGACATAATTCGTTATGTCGACGACATTGTTGATCGCCCTCATGCCGCACTGTTCGAGTCTCCTCTGCATCCACTCCGGTGATTCCCTTATAAGGACACCCTTGATGGTCCTCCCTGCATACCGGTGACAGAGGTCCTCGTCAAGGATCTCGACCTTCACCTCGCACGCTCTTGTTGTTCCTCCAATGACTGAGTGAGGATACCTGAGAGGCATGTTCAGGAGCGCAGAGACCTCCCTTGCGATGCCGAGGATGCTGAGACAATCCGGCCTGTTGGGTGTCACGCTCACCTCGAGGACCGTATCGCCATGCATTTCCTCGATCGATTCGATCTCAAGCCCTATCATCGTGAGTTTGAAGCCGAGCTCCCTGGGGCTCAGATCGAAATCAACAAATTCTCTCAACCATTCAATCGGAACGCGCATATCAGATCCTTACATGTTCAAGTCTGAGAATTTATCCCTGACACTTAGAATACAGGTAATAGTTCAGCCCCCCCTCCCCTTAATCCCCTCCCCCTTGATGGGGGAGGGGATTAAGGGGAGGGGGTGAATTGTTACCCGATTCTCAATCTCTCATCGCCTCATAAAGGCGTTGAGGGATGTCTGCCATGCCATCTTTTGCAACATTTTGATAGAATTACTAAAACTGCCTCAAGAACCGCACATCGTTCTCGAAATACATCCGGATATCATCGATGGAATACTTGAGCATCGTAATCCTCTCTACGCCCATCCCGAAGGCGAAACCCGTATACCGCTCAGGGTCATACCCCACCATCTCGAAAACCCGCGGGTTCACCATACCCGCACCGAGGACCTCGATCCATCCGCAACCTTTACATACCCTGCATCCAATGCCCGAACAGAGAATGCACCCGATGTCCACCTCTGCACTCGGTTCGGTAAATGGAAAATAACTCGGCCTGAACCTGACAGGGGTGGCTCTCGAAAACATCCTATGGACGAAGACCTCAAGGACACCCTTGAGGTCGCTGAATGATATGTCATCATCGACCATCAGACCCTCCACCTGATGAAACATGGGTGTATGTGAGATATCGGCATCGCACCGGTACACCTTTCCAGGAGCAATAAAGCGCAAGGGGGGTTTCTTTTTTTCCATGACCCTCACCTGCACAGGGGAGGTATGCGTCCTCAGGATAACCTCATCGGTGATATAGAAGGTATCCTGCATGTCCCTCGCCGGATGGTCCTTCGGTATATTGAGAGCCTCGAAGTTGTAATAGTCGAGTTCTACCTCGGGCCCGACCTCTACATCGAACCCCATGGTCACAAAGATATCGGAGATCTCCTTAAGCACCCTGTTCAGTGGATGCATCCTCCCGGGTGGTGTGAATTTTCCCGGCAAAGTCACATCGATCGCCTCTGAGACGATCATGTGTTCCCTCTCCTTCTCTCCGATGAGCTGTTCCTTTGCCTCCAGCTCTGCCTCAATAAATGACTTGAGCTCGTTGAGATGTTTCCCGAGGAGCGGTCTTTCCTCCGGCGGGGCCTTAGAGAGGAGCTTCAGGTTCGAGGTGACAATCCCCTTCTTGCCGACGTACCGTATTCTCAGTTGCTGGAGGTCTCCACTCGATGAGACAGTATGCAGCTCATCCTCAAATATCTTTTTAAAACTCAGAATATCGAACATACTAAGAGGGGATAGAGAATGAGGAGTGATTTATAATGAGTGCATCTTTCTCGTTACCCATGACGCATTACTCGGTATGACCATTTATGAGACGAGACCTTTCTTCGCTGTCTCGACAATTTTGTTGAATGACTCCAAATCGGAGTACGCGAGGTGAGCCAGTGATTTCCTGTCGAGCCCGACACCCGTCTTCTTCAAGCCTGACATGAACTGGCTGTAGGTGAGACCAAGCGCCCTGGTTGCAGCATTGATCCTCGCAATCCAGAGTGACCTGAATTCCCTCTTCCTGTTCTTCCTATCCCTGTACGAATACTGGAGAGCCTTGTCAACAGCCTCTGTGGCTACGCGGTAGAGACGGCCCTTTGCGCCATAGTAGCCCTTTGCCCTCTCAAGGATCTTCTTCCTCCTCCGCCTTGTCTTGAATCCACCTTTTGCCCTCGGCATCTGTTCCTCCTGATCCCGTGATCCTTAATCCATTCTTCACCTTCACATGTAGGGGAGAAGCTTCCTTATCCTCGCCTGGTCATGCTTCGAGACGAGTGTAGCGGTTCTCAAACGCCTAGTCCTCTTGGAAGATTTCCCCGTGAGGATATGACTCTTGTTGGCCCTGTTCCGTTTGATCTTCCCCGTCCCTGTAACCTTGAATCTCTTCGCCGCCCCTCTATGCGTTTTCATTTTCGGCATGCATCCTCCTTCCGGACTCCTTATCTTGGTGCAATCACCATAGTGATATGGTTGCCTTCCAGTTTTGGTATCTGCTCAACAGTGAACTTTCCGGGGAGGAGGGTCTGCAACCTCTCAAAGACCTTCAACCCAAGATCCGGCCTCACGATCTCTCTTCCCCTGAAGTACATGACGATCTTTGCCTTGTTCCCTTCATCAAGGAAGCGGCGTATGCTTTTTGCCTTAAGCTCAAGATCGTGATCGTCTATCTGCGGCCTCAGCTTCATCTCTTTCACATCGATCGTCTTTCTTATTGAGTGTTTTTTGCTTAGCTGATACTTGTATTTGCCGAAGTCCAATATCTTGCATACCGGGGGAACAGAGTGAGGGGCGACTTCCACGAGATCAAGACCCCTTTCATTTGCAATCCTCAATGCATCCCTTGATGACATCACACCTACCTGCTGTCCATCGGCATCGATGAGCCTCACGGTCTTCGCAAAGATCCTCTCATTCACCCGTATTTCTTTTCCAATATCCTTACTTATGCTCTCACCTCCTGAGTGTTATGTCCTCTCTGAGTATCTCGAAGAACCTCTCCTTTTTCAGGGATCCCAGGTTCTCACCATCCCTCTTCCTTACGGAAACCGCAGCATCCGTGATTTCTTTATCACCTATTATAATCAAATAGGGTATTTTTCTCATAGACGCTTCCCTTATCTTATGGCCGATCTTTTCATTCTCTGTATACAGCTCAGTCCTGACACAGTTGTCTTTCAAAGAGTGTGCGATCTCCGATGCGTACCCGGCATGCCGGTCCGCGATAGTGAGGATCGCAACCTGAACCGGCGCGAGCCATACCGGAAAGACACCGGCATAGTGTTCGATGAGGATTCCGAAGAACCGTTCCAGGGAACCCATCAGTGCCCTGTGTATCATGATCGTCCTGTGTTCCCTCCCGTCACTGCCCCGGTAGGTGACATCGAACCTCTCGGGGTTATTGAAATCGACCTGTATGGTGCTGCACTGCCAGGCCCTCTTCAGCGAGTCCTTCACCTTTATGTCGATCTTCGGACCATAGAATACCCCCTCACCCGGATCAAGCGTGTAGGTAAGCCCTTTCACTACGAGTGCCTTCTTCAGGGCCTCAGTGGATCGTTCCCAGTAATCGAGGGTGCCGACGTATTTTTCCGGCCTCGTGGAGAGGTAGACGTCATAGTCCCGGAAACCAAAGGTCTTGAGCATAAAGAGGGTGAAATCGAGTATTTTGAGGATCTCCTCCTCGATCTGTTCTTCGCTGCAAAAGATATGTGCGTCGTCCTGAGTGAATCCCCTGACCCTCAGCAATCCGTGCAGGACACCTGATCGCTCGTACCTGTAGACAGTGCCGAGCTCGGCATACCGTATCGGAAGCTCCCGATAACTCCTCAGTCTGGATTTGTAAACCTCAATGTGGAAAGGACAGTTCATTGGTTTCAGTTCATACTCGACGCCCTCTATCTCCATAGGGGAATACATATTCTCCCTGTAAAAATCCCAGTGCCCGCTCCTCTGCCAGAGATGGAGCTTCGCAATGTGGGGTGAAAAGAGGATCTTGTAGTCCGCCTTGAAGTGCTCATTCCTCCAGAAGTCCTCTATCGCTCTCCTCACAACCGCACCGTTCGGGTGCCAAAGAATCAGACCGGAGCCGACCTCGTCGCTTACGCTGAAGAGGTCGAGGTCCCTTCCAAGCCTCCTGTGGTCTCTTTTTTTCACCTCTTCGAGGAAGTTCAGGTATTCCTGCAAGCCCTCCCTCGTTGCAAAGGCAGTACCGTAGATCCTCTGGAGCATCTTGTTTCTCTCATCACCCCTCCAGTAGGCACCTGCAACGGAAAGGAGCTTGAAGGCCTTGATGCAACCCGTCGAGGTGAGGTGGGGTCCGCGGCAGAGGTCTAAAAAGCCCCCTTCTTCGTAAATGGATACCTCTTCATCGGCGATCTCCTCCAGGAGCTTCACCTTATACTCCTCCCCTGCCCTTCTGAAGAGATCAAGGGCCTCTTCCCTTTTCATTACCACCCTCTCGAAGGGGCTGTCCCTCTTCACGATCACCGACATCACCTCTTCAATCTTCTCCAGGTCTTCCACGGTGAGGGGCTTTTCGAGATCGAAGTCATAGTAGAAGCCCTCTTCCGTAGCGGGCCCTATCGCGAGTTTCGCATCAGGGAAGATCTCTTTCACCGCATGGGCCATCACATGAGAGGTACTGTGGCGATACACCTCTTTCCCCTCAGGCGAGTCGAAGGTGACCAGCTCAAGGAGGTACGCTTCACCGAGGTCTTTCACTGAGGAGATGTCTATTAATCCTCCATTCACCTTCACCGCGATTGCATGGGAAGCCTTGAGCTTCAGTGCAAGGGAAGAGAGGTCTGTTGTCTCTTCTGTCCCATGAGGGTATTTTATCTTCATATCATAGACACAATAAAATAATATTCACTTTGAATGAGCAGCTTAATTATAGCACAATAACACAATGAAAAATAACAATCTTCTCTCAGCAGGTCTTCCTGAACTCGGCAACACTGTAAACAACCTTGCCCCTATGGACATCATCAGGCTTAACGTCCCATTCCATACATATTTATGAATAACCTGTAGGAGTCAGTGAGACTACTTGAAAGTGTTCTTGAAAGCCTTCCCCGCTGTAAATTTAGGAGCCTTGGAGGCCTTAATCTTGATGGGTTCTCCTGTCCGTGGGTTCCTGCCTGTCCTTGCCTTCCTTTTTGAGACTGAGAACGTTCCAAATCCTACCAGAGATACCTTGTTCCCTTTCTTCAGGGATTTCTTAATGCCGTCAATGAAAGATTCGAGTGACTCCCTCGCTGCCATTTTTGAGATGTCTGCAGCCTTTGCCATTTTCTCGATTATTTCTGCCTTTGTCATATGAAGCCTCCCTCATAACTGAATTTGTTCCCTGAGATTATACATAAAACCTGAGAGAAAAAAAATTGAAATCATGTCTCTCTCCAGCTCACTAAACAGGCTGAACCATAGAAATTAAGTTGTTGAATCTATTCGTACACATCTCGATACCTGTCGAAAATGCAGGTGTTGCCGCTTCCCCCGCATAGCCCGTCCTTATCGCATACTCATCTGCTATTAAACCGGAATGTGGTATCATATTCTCAAGATAGCATGAGTGTTGAAGAGAGATATGGCGGAAAAGAAAAGGGATAGAAAGCCACATAATACACAAACTATTCATACCAAGAGAGTGAACAAGAAGCCTCAGTCAAAAGACCTTACCACCCTTCGCGAGAAAGCGGAAAAAAAGCTCAAAGAACAGACCAAAAGACTGGATACACTCTCCAAGCAGGATGTCGAACGCCTGGTCCACGAACTCGGCACGCACCAGATCGAGCTTGAAATGCAGAACGAAGAGCTGCGCATGGCCCAGGAAAACCTTGAGGTTTCGCGCAGCAGGTATTCGGAGTTGTACGATTTTGCCCCTGTTGGTTATTTTACCTTTGACACCGATGGACTGCTACAGGAAGTAAATCTCACCGGAGCTCATTTGTTGGGCATCGACAGACGCATGTTGATAAACAAGCCATTTTCCGTGTTTATAGCAGATGCAGAGAGCAGGAATATTTTTCATGCACACCTCGTAGAAGTCCTGAGAAAACAGATACGCCAGACCTGTGAAATCAGGCTCAAGAGTAAGACAGGTCCCGTCTTCTATGCCCAACTGCAAAGTATCGCAGTGGATGACTGCAAAGGGAACATCATTGGTTGCCGGACAACGGTGATTGACATCACCGAGCGCAAGCAGGCAGATGAGGCACTGCGCCGTTCAGAGGAGAAATTTTCAAAGGTCTTCCGTTGCAGCCCTGAGAGAATGGCGATCACTACCTTGAAGGAAGGTCGCTATGTTGATGTGAACGAGGAATTCCTGCATTTCTCCGGGTTCAGCCGTGAAGAGGTCATCGGTCGTACTTCTCAAGAACTGAAGGTTTGGATCGATCCGAGTGAGAGGGATGAAGTCGTGAAGAGGCTCTGTGAGAAGGGAGAGGTGAACAATTATGAGACGAGGTTCAGAAACAAGGACGGCGAGATTCGCACGGTGCTCTGGTCGGCTGAAGTGATCGATTACGGCGGTGAGCAACTCATATTAGCATTGACCCGTGACATTACCGAGCGCAAACAGGCAGAAGAGGCCCTGCAGATGGAGATGACATCCCTTAAGTATCGTCTCCTCACTGATCAGCTCCTGCATGAGGAGGCCTTCTCCTCGATCGTCACGAGAAGCAAGCAGATGCGGGCGATCTTTCAATATGTGGAAGTCATTGCCATGTCGAATCAGCATGTCCTGATCACGGGTGAGACGGGGGTCGGCAAGGAATTGATCGCAAAGGCAATCCATACTGTCAGCGGCCGGAATGGCGACTTTATTGCCGTTAACGTAGCCGGTTTGGATGACATGATGTTTTCAGACACGCTCTTTGGTCACAGGAAAGGGGCATATACCGGAGCTGATCAGTCGAGGGAAGGGCTCATTGCCCGGGCATCTGGGGGCACGTTGTTTCTCGATGAGATCAGTGATCTCCATGAGTCATCCCAGGTGAAACTCCTCCGACTCCTGCAGGAGCGCACTTATTATCCATTGGGCTCAGATGTGCCACAGGAGACCGATGCGCGCATCGTTGTCGCTACCAACCAAAATATACAGGATCTCATATCCCAGGGAAGATTTCGCAAGGATCTTTACTACCGACTGTGGGCATACCAGATCCGCATTCCGCCATTGCGGGAGAGGAAGGAGGATATCCCGTTGCTCCTCTATTATTTCCTCGACGAGGCTGCTACGTCACTGAAGAAGAAAAGGCCAACTCCTACCCCTGAACTCATGCAGCTCCTGACAATCTATGATTTCCCTGGAAATATCCGCGAACTCCGTGCCATGATCTATGATGCCCTCGCCCATCACGAGTCAGGCAATCTCACGATGGAGAGCTTCAGGGAATTCATCAAAATGGATGAAGTCGGTGTATCCTCTATCCACCCCTCGCCGGGTGACGGTGACGCCCTTGTGCGGATTTTTGGACACTTCCCGAACCTGAAGGAAGTTGAAGAATTTATTATAGTTGAAGCTCTCGAGCGTGCAAACAGGAACCAGGGCACAGCGGCATTATTGCTGGGGATGACACGCCAGGCCCTCAACAGACGTTTGCATCGATCACCGGAACTCCAAAAATACTTCATGCTGTGACATTATTTGCTTCCTGAAACATTTTTTGCTCACTCCAAAATATGTAAATAATACGGTGAGATATTTAGTCTTTTAGTATTGAATTCCTTAATTGAGTAATATTTATGTATCTTTTTAATGGGGCGTTAGTGCCTGATAACCTAATTATAACAATAACTTACATTGTTGGCATGGAACATGCTCAATAATAAATATCATGCAGAATATTTAAAGAAAAAGAGGACAAGGCAATGAAGGCGATCAACCCAAATCCAGCGATAATAACAAAAGGAGGAGAGCCAATGGTTAAAAAGCTGTGCTGCGGACTTGTCGGCAACGGCTACAAGCCTGTACGGGCAGCAGGAGAACCAGGCACGATCTCCCCGGCCTCCGGCTGTTGTGAGAGAGTGGAGATTAAGGATTCTTACAAGTGGGTTCTTTCTGAAGAGTTTAAAAAAAGAAGTCTGAAAAAGGCCTGTGCCGTGAGTGTACACAGTGTACACAGTGTGTGAAGAATGTGCGGGATAAAAAGCCACGATTGCTGATAGGGGATATACGATTTGGAACGCAACGCTCTAAAGGAGGAAAACGTGAAGAGGTTGCTTGATGTGATGTATTTAATTGTTTGTGAATATTGCGAACGGGTGAAGTGGTGTAACAAGTGGGTGCATTTCAATGATGTAGACAAGGAAGAACTGAGGAGGCGGAAGGTATACTGGAAGTATGTAACGTGCAAAAACTGTGAGGGAAGCCATTCCGCGATTGTAGGTGGTTAAAAAAAGCGAAATGTGTGCGTTACTCTTCCCCTCCGGTGTATCAGTTTATCTGTGTCATTGAGAACACCTCTCCCGAAATCCGAGGGTCTATCCTTGATCTTGATGAGTGGATATTCCACTGTTCCGCCATCTTTTCGGGTGTGAGCACATAATCGAAGAGACCTGTCGCGACAGCACTGGCAGGCATCCCATCATACTTCGCAGTTTTTCGGATCCTGGACGATCACAAGTCCACCCTCACCCTTCACCGATTGGATTGAGTCCTCCCACCATCCCCCCGGGGTTGTCCGGGCGATGGGAGCGCTGATCTCTGCATTGTTGCTGAAATTTGCACTACATCTCCTCTCCAAGGCTTTGCTCAGCGCGACGGTGTAATTCTGGGGACACCATACTTAAATCGCTCTATCTTTGGTCCAGGGTTTCTGCGCCGTAATGATCTGTCCATGACACGCTCCAATCTTTCCAAAAAACCAACGTTTCCATCTTGGAAAAAAAGTCTTCTGCCTGCGATTATCCAGATTAATCGGTGCAACATGTTTTTACAGAAGAATGGCTCTTGAAACAACAGGCTTATTTCGCCATTTGCCACAAGTGTTTCAAGCCCTGACCACAAAGGTGCTCGCAGAGCAGTGCCGCAGGGCTGCGCAGGAGGAGGGGTTGACGAATGTGAGGATAGGCAACACACACTTGCTCATTCGTACAACGAGCAGCTGAACCGCCTGTACCACCAGACCTCGCAAGGCCAGTTGATTCAGCGACAGGTCTGTCGCTGCATTGCAAGGATAAAAGGGTTGGCAACGAGTATCATGACATCGACAGCATAAATGAACAGATCGGCTATCACGTCTAGTATGTGATCTTTCTTCCAAGGTTGAGAAGCTTCGATCTATAGAGACTTAGCCTCGAAGGTGTTGCATTTGGACATGTCCCCGGTGTCGATGCCGCGTCTGAACCACCGGACCCTTTGTTCCGAACTGCCGTGAGTAAAGGATTCGGGGATTACGAAGCCCCTGGTCTGTTTCTGGAGGCGGTCGTCGCCGATGCTGCTCGCGGCGCTCAAGGCCTCGTCAATGTCACCTGCTTCTAATATCTGCCGAGTCCTGTTCGCGTGAAAAGCCCAGACACCGGCGAGGCAGTCTGCCTGGAGCTCGATCCGCACCGAGAGATTGTTCGCCTCCTCTTCACTCACCTTACTCTGCACTGAACGAATCCGGTCTGAGATGCCGAGGAGGTTCTGTACGTGATGACCAACCTCGTGGGCAATTACATAAGCTTGGGCAAAGTCCCCCGGTGCATGAAAACGTTCCTTGAGATCGCGATAGAAACTCAGGTCGATGTAAACCTTCTGGTCCATCGGACAGTAGAAGGGCCCCATCGCTGCCTGTGCAAAACCACAGGCCGAATCGACAGCACCGGAAAAGAGAACTAATTTCGGCTCCTGATAAGCCCTCCCTCCCTGCCGGAAGAGTTCATGCCACGTATCCTCGGTATCAGCAAGCACCACCGAGACGAATTTGGCAAGCTCGTCTCCACCGGGTGGTCTTGTGGCCTGGACTGACTCCGACGGTACGTTCACACCTGTTGGTGCGCCTTGATTCAGCAGTATAGTTGGGTCAATGCCAAAGTAGAGCGCAACGAGCACGAGTATGATCGAGCCGATTCCGCCACCCAAAACGCCCCGGGATACCCGCATTCCCCGGCGATCCTCCACATTTTCGCTTCTCTTTCCGTCTGTCCACCGCATGCTAACCTCCTCAATCCTCATCTAAGGGAGAAATGGGGAAGCCCCTACCTATGATGACAGAGTCTGAGGTCCCATGAATAAATATCCCATCACCGATCTTCCACCCTCTCATGGTTTGCACAGTGATTCCCCAGCTATATTCGGTCAATTATACCATTTATACGTGTTATCTCGCCACATAAGCATTCACAGAAGAAGAATAAGGGCGGGATAGTTGAAGAGCCCTATGCCTTACCTAACCTGAGCGATTTCTCTGTATGAGAATGGCAAAAAAGTTCACTTAAAGGGCGATAGTACTTGTTATAATTGGTTACGGACCAAACACACACTATCACCCAATAAGTGAGGAGATTATGAGACAAAGAGGAGAGAAAAGCAAGAGCAGAATCAGCAAGGTGGAGGTGACAAGGGAAACGTAAACGGGCAGGGGAGGGATGGCGCTCTTTGCGAGGTACATAGACAGGGTAGGGATCATCGATTTACTGGCAAGCTCCTTTGGGCATATACGGAAGAGCAAGAAGGGAGCGCCTGTGTGATATATTCAAGCAGGTGCTGTGTTTTTTCTATGATGGGACGAGCCGCCATGTGGCGTACTTTGATGAGTTGAGAGCGGATGCGGGGTATGCAGGGGTGATCGAGAGCTGTGCAGAGGAGATGGTAT
>Ga0315295_10001575_pt1 | contig 19563 bp, 20 predicted proteins | sample YL17G14_0_MG_FD_204453 | JGI IMG/M metagenome (GOLD analysis project Ga0315295, IMG submission 204453) | Sediment microbial communities from Yellowstone Lake, YNP, Wyoming, USA - YL17G14_0 | ecosystem: Environmental > Aquatic > Freshwater > Lake > Sediment | place: USA: Wyoming | collected...
GGTTTGATCCTCAAAATCGTCTCGGCGTCCATGCCCAGGTCCTCCAGATAGCTCGCCTATCCGGAAGTCCTTATCGGCGGGCCGCTTAGAGTTACTTGAGCTTTTATAGCGTTGTAGTACTAGGCGGTGCTGAAAACCGTGGCCAAGGTCCGCCGGCAGCTCAAGGCCGCTCTGCCCAGGATGGGCCGGGGCTGGCCGACGCGGGCTAACCGCAAGCTGCTCGCACGTAAGAGACGACTCGAAAACAAAATCACGCACCTCTTTGACCGTCGTCATTTGTTTGTCCAACGCCACCTCGCCGCCGGCGAGTAGAAAACCCTGCGCCGGATCACCCGCGGCCAGCCGCAACTGCCAACGTTGCGCCAGATTATCGACGAAGTTCATCGCCTCTTCGACCGCCGTTGCCGGACCGACACCGCGTGGGCCAAACCGGTCCGGCTGCGCCGGCGCGTCCCACGCTTTCCGGCTCCCCGCCAAACCCTCAAGAAATTGTCCTCGCCCAACCTGGAAAAGGCCCTGACCTTTCTGGACGACTCGCCGCCCCCGCCGACCTCCAACCCCGTCGAACGCCGCCGCCGCCGCCGCAAGATGCAAAAGGCATCCATCGGGCGCGAACCGGCCAACATCTCCGCCAACCCATCGCCGTCGATATGCACCGGGATGTCCATCTCGAGGCCCAACGGCAAACGACCCAGGCACTTCATCACGCCCGAGGCAAAAAACGCCGCCCAAACCACGTAAAACGCAAGGCTGCATAATGAATAACTCCGCACTTTCAGCAGCGGGCTAATTGCCTAAACCGCACCACCTCCGCATCGTCCCAAATCAACTGCTTTCTGAGACTCTCGTCATCGATCATCCTCGTGGCCGGATCACGTACATCGTTCTCCTTGCGCGACCTTCCGCTGCATTCTGTTGCTCCCCCTGCGGTCCCTTCCGTATCCCGAAACAGAAACAGCGTATACCCCTTCCCCCCTTTCCGTTCCGCCTTCTCGTTTTGCCTTGTGCATCCTGCTGTTCGCATTCTCCTGTCTCCCTCGCCGCCCCCTTGCGCGCCTTTCTGGATATTACATAGCCGTATTCTCCTCTTACGCCGCCTCCGCCTCCCTTCTCTTCCTCCGGCCACGCTTTCTCAGTCCTCTCTCGACGCCACGCCTCGCCCAGCTCCCCACCCATATGGGCCGCCCAACCATCGACGCCGGCTCCCCGCCCCCATCAATCCGGCTGCTGCGCGTTCCACGTGGAACCTTCGCCTGCAGAACCGTCCGGCCCGCCCTAACCAACACCCCTGTCCCAGCCATTACCTCCACTCACCATCTACCGGTCCGCCACAGGCGCACCCTTGCCCGCCATCCCTTCACCCTCTGGTAACCTCGGGAATCGCCGGCAGGGATGTATGCCCTATCGCTCGGCTGGTGTGGACCAGACTCCGCCGAACACGTGGCGTCTGCCGTTTCTTGCCTGCGATCGCCCGCCTGAGCACAAGACTGCGTCAGGGATTGTCGGTTAGGAGCCATCGCGGTCGCCTCCTGGTAAGACCCTGACCACTTTGGGCGAGCCGGAACTGGCTGGATGTTCCACGTGGAACACTTTTCTCTGGACTGCCGCAAGGAATGTTATTATGAGAGACAGCCATGACTAACGAACGCTCAGTGCGGACCAAACGAGGTCCTTCCGGCATAGCGACGCCCGCTCCAGATAAGTTGTCCTGGTACCAGCCGCTCGCCGCCAAGCACGGGCGCGACATCCTGGAATGCGTCGTGCCGGGTTGCCGTCAAGCACGACCGGAACGGTGCACAACGGAGACTGACTGCCAGCCGGGTGCATGTAGCACCGATCGGGGCGAGATGGTTTCTCTTTTTCGTTGTGTGATAGCCGGTGCGGGTGGTACTTGGATCGGGCGATTGTGTTATAAAAACTCAAAAATATTGAAAAATAGTGTTGTATTTATAACGTAATTTGCCATGGATTTCTACTAATGGACGCAAAAAGACGGTTAGGGCGCGGTCTTGACTCACTTCTGGCACCGACGCAGTTAAGCGACGAGGCTGCGAGCCCCCACCCTGCGGCGGAGAGGATGGTGGCGGATGTCGCGGCCGATGAGACGGAAAGAGTTGCCGAGATTGGGTTGGATCGGATCGATCCAAATCCGAACCAACCCAGGCGTACATGGGACGAGCGGGCACTGTTGGAGTTGGCCGATTCGATCCGGACCAACGGTTTGATTCAGCCCGTCATCCTTCGGCCGGCGGGGGCAAGGTATCAGCTCATCGCCGGGGAGCGGCGTCTGCGGGCGGCCCGGTTGGCGGGGCGGGTCGCGGTCCCAGCCATCGTGCGGCAGGCCAGTGACGAGCAGGCGCTCGAGTGGGCCCTGATTGAGAACGTCCACCGGGCGGACCTGAACCCCATCGAGCGCGCCCAGGCGTACCGGCACTACCTGCGCACTTTCAGCCTGACGCAGGACGAGGCGGCAAGGCGTCTGGGTGAGGATCGCGCGACGCTGGCGAACTACGTCCGTCTGCTGGAGTTGGATGAGGAGATGCAGAACGCCGTGGCGAACGGCCGGTTGAGCATGGGCCACGCCCGGGCCCTCCTGGGGGTGCGTGAGCTGGCGCAGCGGCACGCCTTGGCGGCGAAGGCTATGCTGGATAGGCTGTCCGTTCGTGACATCGAGCGCGAGGTGCAGGCGTTGCTGGCGCGGCTGCCCGCCAAGCCGGCGCCGGCGCCCGTCAACGCGAACGTGCGTGACCTGGAGCAGGAGCTGACCCGGGCGCTGGGCACGAAGGTGATCATCCAGACGACCGGTCGGAAGGGGCAGCGCGGTCGGATCATCATCGAGTTCTATTCCCTGGATGACTTCGACCGGATTCGGGAGCGCTTGCAGGCGTAATACGGCAGCGCCGCCGTCTTGCCGCGGTCGAGCGCTGATGGCGACGTCGTCGTTCAGGTTTTTCGTACGCCAAGGGGGGCGCGGGCAGGCGGTCGCCGGTATCGGCGCGTCAGGGAGGCACGCATGAATGATCTCGGTCGGCCGGTGGAGAGCGGTGGGCCACGGCGAGGGGCTGGGGAGCGCGGCCGGCAGGTCGCCCTTTGGCTGGCGTTGGCAGTCTTGGCCGCAGTCACCCTCGTGCGCTGGGCGCAGTACCGTCGGTTCGTCGGGAACGACCTGGCCATGGACGAGGTCGGCACAGCGCAGCTAGCGGACAAGGTGAATCCGAACACTGCGTCGTGGGCGTCGCTGGCGCGGCTGCCGGGGGTCGGCGAGACCCGCGCCCGCGCCATCGCGGGGTATCGGGACGAGCACGAGCGGCAGCATCCCGGCGGGCCGCCGGCCTTCACGAGCGCGGCAGACCTACAGCGGGTCAAGGGGATCGGTCCGGCCACGGCGGCGCAGATGGAACCGTTTTTGACCTTTGAGAATCCTTGACACGTGGCGCGCCGCGCTGCTTTATTAGGGGCCGCGCCCCACGCGCAGGGGCGGCGGCGGCCGGCGGCGGCGCGCCAGGGAGCGTGACATGGAGCAGTGGCAAATAGAACGCACGGCCGGCATCTGCGCCGGCACCGGTCGCAAGCTCGAGCCGGGCGAGGAATACTACGCCGCCCTGATCGACCGGGGCGCCGACTTCGAGCGCCGCGACTACTCCGTCGCCTACTGGCAACAACAGCCGCCGCAGGTCTTCAGTTACTGGCGGACCCGAATGCCCCTGGCTTCGCATAAAAGGAGTATTTTCGTCGATAATGACGTTTTGTGCAATCTCTTCGAACGCCTCGCCGACGAGACCGAGCCGTTGAAAGTCCATTTCCGCTTCGTGCTGGCCCTGATCCTGATGCGCAAGCGCCTCTTGAAGTACGAGGAATCCTGCCGCGCGGGCGACCGGGAAGTGTGGCGGCTGCGACTGGTGCGCGACCCGCGGCTTCATGAGGTAGTCAACCCCGACCTGGACGACGAGCAGATTCAGCAGGTCGCGCAGCAGCTCAGCGCCATTCTCCAGGGGGAACTCTGAATGGCCGCCGCGCTGCTGGCTCGCGTGTGCTCCGCCCGCCGTCGGCCGTGGGGGCTGGTCGCGGCGTTGCTGCTGGCGGGGTCGGGTTGCCCGCCGCCCGCCCAGCCGCTGCCCGCGCCCCTGCCCCGCACCGAGGCCTTGGCCCGCTACAACGCCCAAGTCGCAGCGATACCCCCATTCCGTTGCCGCATCGCCCAGTGGGAGGCGCAGTTCACCGACGCGGCAGGCCAGGCACGCCACGAGCAAGAGCTGGGCGGCACCCTGATCTATCGTCCGCCCGCCGCTTCCGATCGGCCCGCCCGCTTCTACCTCCAGGCCGACGCGCCGGTCAAGAAGGCGTTCGTGCTCGCCGCCAACGAGCGCGAGTTCTGGATGTTCTCCGAGTGGGGCCGTCTCGGCGGTTGGGGCAAGTACGAACACCTCGACAAGCCTTGCGCCGAGAGCATTGCCATCCCGCCGCAAACCGTTCTGGAGTTTGTCGGCCTGCACCCGCTGCCGGCCGCGCCGCCCCTGCCTGCCTACCGCATCGGGCCGGCGACCTGCACCATCGAGTACGTGCGGCTCGATGACCAGGGCTATTCCACGCAGCGCGAGATCATCCTGGACCGGCGGACCTATTGGCCCGTCGAAATCAACGCCTACGCCGCCGACGGCGCCCGTCTCATGCACAGCGAATTGCGCCAATACCGGCGTCTCGGCGACGCCTGGCTGCCGGCGGAGGTGCTGCTGGCCTGGCCCCCGGAAAACGCCTGGCTGCGCCTCAAGTTCACGGACTTCAGTATGGACCAAAAGGATCGGGAAGGTCTTTTTGTGCGTCCGCGCGCCCTGCCGGACATCCCCGATTACCACCAGATCGATCGTGCCTGTGATGATAATTAAGCCCCTGTCCGGTTTCTTAGCCTGGGTCGTGGGGCTGGTCGTCCTGCCGGCCGCGCTGAGGGGCGCTCCGGGCGGCGCCGCCTCGACGCCCGCCCTCGGCGAGGAGCCCCCAGCCGTTGAGCGCTCATTCCCCGAGTACGCCCGGTCGCTCTGGGCGATCGGCAGCGCCGGGGGCATCGACCTGGTGCTGGCGCGCCGTCCGGACGGCCAGGCCGGCTTTCAACTCTTTCAGCGCGATCCGCTGGAAGATCGTCTTCGTCCCGGCCGGGTCTATACGGGGAAACCCTACCGGGTCGGGACCCTCGCGGACCGCCTCTTGATCTTCTTCGAGGACGGCGCCTGCCGCAGCTACACCCACCAAAGCCCCGCCCGCACCGAGCCGCGCCTGCCGACCTCCTGCCGCTTGTTGGCCTCCGCCGGCGACGCACGCACCCTCGTCGTGCTCGTCCACACCGCCGCCCCCGCCGAGTTCCCGTTTTGCCCTACCCTCGCCGGCGTTGCTCGTCCCGGCGCGCTAGTGCTTGCCGCGCGCGAACCCGAATCGCCCGACGCGAATCAGCCGGCCTCCGTGGCGCCGGCAACCTCCGGAGCGCCCCCGGCTGAACCTGCCCCGACGATCGGGTTCGGCGCGAACGTCTGTCTGTTGCTGGCCCGCCAGGCCGGCGACCCCTGGCACACGCTGACCGACCAACCGTTGCCGATCGACCCTTGGCTGGAGGCGGCCCTGCTCATGCACGCCGACGCGCTGCACGTGTTTGGCTTGCCGCCCGCCGACTCCGGCGACGGCGCCGTGCTGCACGGGTGCTGGCGCGCCGGCCGCCTGGCGTCGCCCGCGTCGCTGCCCACCGGCCCCACTCGGGCCCTGACCGCACTGATGGTCAACCGCCAGCCCCGCCTGATCATCGCGGCGCCGGCCGAGCCGAACGCCGCGTCCGGCACGGCGTCCGGCGTGACGTGCTTCCGCCTCGGTTGGCCCGACCGCAACGGCTGGCACTTCAGCGCCCCGTTGGAGCGCCGCCCCGGTCAAGTCCTGCTGGCTCGTCCCGAGGCCCTGGCCTTTGCCGCCGCCGACCAGAGCATCGAAGCCTTCGAGTACTGCTCCGACCTGGAACTCCGGCACGGCCGGTACTCACTCGCCGGGGCGGTCCTGCAGAACCTCGACGCGCCGCTCTCCACCGCCGGCGCTATTACCCCCCCCTGGCTTCGTCACAGCCTCGGGTACGCCGCCTCGCTCGTGTGCCTGGGCCTGAATCTGGCCGTGGTCTTCTGGCGCCGCCGCACGGCGTTCTCCGCACCGCCGACCGCCCCCGCCTGGCTCGCCCCGGCCTCGCCGCTCCGCCGCCTGCTGGCGTTCCTGCTGGATGCGATCCCGGCCTGGTTGTTCACTCTGCCGCTCTTCCCCGGTCTGGCCGACTTGCTCAACGACAACTACACCCTCCTCGAACAGCCCTACCTCATCGCCGAGAACCCCCTGCTGTTGCGCTTTGTCCTGACCTACCAATTGCTCCTGGTCGTCTATATCGCCGTCTGCGAAATGTTCTTCTCCTGCACCCCCGGCAAGCTCGCCCTCCGCCTGTTCGTCCTGAACGAAGACTTCCGGCCCCTGACCCCGCGCCAAGCCCTCGTCCGCAACCTCTTCCGCCTGGCGGAGTTCACCCTGCCCATCGTCGTGCTGCTGCTGCTGCTGGTGACGCCCCGCCGCCAGCGCGCCGGCGACCTGGCCGCCCGCACCCTCGTGGTCCTGCGTACCCCAGGGCTGTATAATCATCTTTTCCCCCACCGCCGCCGCCCCGAGAACGACGACGACCCCGCTCCCCCCGCACCCCCGCGCCACGGCGCCTAGCCCGCCTCGTCCCGGCGGCTCTCGCTCGGCTGGGGAGCGCTCAGGGTCAGGCGGGCCCGCAGCACCCCCGGCAAATCCGTCAAGCGCCGAATGCGGCCCAGCGCCGCGTCCGCGTCCGGACCGTCCCGCCCGTCCGCGCCCGTGATCCAGATCGCCCCCAGCCCCGCCGCCCGCGCCCCCAGCACGTCGCTCTCGTACCGGTCCCCGACGTACACGCAGGCCTCCGCCGGCAGCCCCAAGGCGGTCAGCGCCGCCGCGAAGATCGCCCGCGCCGGCTTCGCCGCCCCCACCGCCGCCGAATCGATGATCGCCTCCAGATACGCGCTGAACCCGTACTCCTCGCACCAGCCCCGCGTATTGCCCCAATTGTTGCTGATAACCCCCAACCGGTACTGCCCCGCCAACTCCGCCAACACCGCCCGGTTCCGCCGCAGGTAGCCCAGCGACTCCGCCACGAACTCCCGCGCGACCTCGGCCGGGTCCCACTGCGCCCCGCCGCCCCGCCGCTGGTGCACCAGGCGGCACAACCGCTCCACCGTCGCCGCCATCGTCAACTGCCGCGTGTCCGCCAGCCCGTCCATCGCGCCGGCCGCCGCGGACACCTGCTGCTCAAACTCCGGCGCCTCCTCCGCGGCGCCCCGCCGGCGCACCGCCTCGTATAGCCGCGCACACCAGTCGCGCCCGTCGTGATCCAGCGTGCCCCCGAAATCAAACAAGACCGCCGCCACCCGATTCATCGGTTCTCTCCACCTTTCGGCCCGCCCGTCCCCCGCCGCGCGCGGCGACCTGGCTCGCGCCCCCGCGCACCCCTGCCACGGCGCCCCGCCCCCGGCCGCCGCCCCCAACGTCAGCGCCGCGCGTAAGCCTCAAACTTCTGCAGCAGCTCCTGCGTGATCGGCCCGGGCCGACCCGACCCGATCGGCCGCCCGTCGATCTCCACCACCCCGATCACCTCCGCCCCCGTACCCGTCAAAAACATCTCGTCCGCCGCGTACAAATCGTACCGCGTCAGGTTCTGCTCCAACACCTCGTACCCGCTCTCCCGCGCCAGCCGCATCACCACCCCGCGCGTAATCCCCTCCAACGCACCCGCCGACGGCGGCGGCGTCGCGATCCGACCCCCAGCGCTCACCACGAACACGTTGTCCCCCGTCCCCTCGGCCACGAAACCCTGGTGGTTGTACATGATCACTTCCAACACCCCGTGGTCCAGCCCCTCCAGCTTCGCCAGGATGTTGTTCAGATAATTCAGGCTCTTGATCTGTGGCCCGACCGCCAGCGGATGGTTCCGCACGGTGTTCGCGCTGATCACCCGCAGACCCCGCTTATATTGCTCCGGCGGAAATAACTCGATCTTGTCCGCAATGATGATGACCTGCGGCTGGCAGCCGGCGGGACTCAGCCCCAGGCTCCCCACTCCCCGCGTCACCACCAGGCGGATGTACCCGTCCCGCAGGTTGTTCGCCCGCACGGTCTGCTCGACAGAGTCCATCAGCGTCCGCTTATCAACCGGCATGTCCAGCCGGATCGCCCGGGCCGAGCGGTACAGCCGGTCAATGTGGGCCTCGTGCTCAAAAACCCTGTTGCTGTACACCCGGATGCCCTCAAACACCCCGTCCCCATACAGCAGCCCGTGGTCGAACACGGAAACCGTGGCCTGCGCCTCATCCACCAACTGGCCATTCATCCAGATCTTCAAGCCCATTCCGTACCTTCCCACATTGCCTACACCGCCTGTCTTCCGCCAAGTCCGCTGCGTCCAGCCCCCAACTTGGCCTACAGGCCAGCCTGCCCGCCTCTGCCGGGGCGATTACCGCGTAATCCTGCCGTCCCGCAACACCACCGTCCGATCCGCCAGCCGCGCCACCGCCGCATCATGCGTCACCAGCACGATGGTCTGGCCCGCCCGGTTCAGACGGCCGAGCAAATCCAGAATAACCTTTCCCGACTCCGAGTCAAGGTTCCCCGTCGGCTCGTCCGCCAGCAGCAGCTTGGGACCCCCCGCCAACGCCCGCGCGATCGCCGCCCGCTGACGCTCTCCCCCGGACAGCGTGCTCGGCCTCTGCCGCCGCTGGCCCGCCAGCCCCACCGCCTCAAGCAACTCCCCCGCCCGCGCCCGCGCCGCCGCCCGACCCCGACACCAACCCCACCACGAGTGCCCCACCATCAACGGCAACAATATGTTCTCCTCCGCGTTCAATTCCGGCAACAGGTGGTAGAACTGAAACACAAACCCGATCTCCCGGTTCCGCAGCCGGTCCTGTTCCCGACGACCCACCCCGAACACCTCCCGCCCTTCAAACCACACCTGGCCCGCCTCCGGCCGATCCAGCAGCCCCACGATATGCAACAGCGTGCTCTTGCCGCTCCCGCTCGCCCCCATCACCGCCACAAACTCCCCCCGCCGCACCGATAGGTCCACCCCGCGCAGCACCTCCAGCCGACCCCGCCCCATCGGGTAGCTCTTCCGCAACCCCCGCACGCTCAGAATGATGTCCGCTTCCTGACCCATCCCACTCTCACAATCCTGCCACCCCTGACTCTATCCCGAACATCCTGCTCTCCTGCCCGGAAGGGGAGCCATAACCTTGCCCCTCCCGTGATCATTATCTCAGGCCCTACTCCACCCGCAGCGCCTCCACCACCTCCAGCCGCGCCGCCCGCCACGCCGGCAACGCCGCTCCCGCCACGCTGGCCGCCACCGCCACCAAACCGATCACCCCGGCCTGCCGCCAGTCCACCGCGTCCGGAATCCGTTCAATCGCATACACCTCCGGATCCCACAACTTGACCCCCAGCCATCCCTCCAACTCGTTGCTGTGCTGCACCACCCACGCCCCCGCCGCCGTGCCGACCAACGCCCCCGCCAAACCTACCAGTACCCCGTACCCCAGGAATATCCGCCCCGCCTGCCACCCCGATCCCCCCACGCTCTTAAGCACGCCCAGGTCTCTGATCTTCTGGGTCACGATCATATAGAAAATAGCGAAAACAATGAACACCGCCACCAGCCCGATCATCGCAAACACCACGATCATCAGGCTGCGCTCCCTCTCCGCCGGGGCAATCTCGTTCCGCCGGTACTCCTTCCAGGTCTCAATCTTGACGTCGTCCGCCGCGGCGCCGGCCGGTCGCGCCGCCGCCCACCGCCGCCACGCCGCCGCCGCCGCCGCCCGTCCCCGCTCCAGCGGCACCCCCTCCGCCAGCTTCACCCGTACTTCGTTCGCCCGCCGCGCGCCCCCGGCCGCACCGTCCATGTAGCAGAGCTTAGCCAATTCCTCGAAATCGACGTACATCGCCGACATATCCACGTCCACCAGCCCCGTGTCCGCATCGTCCACGTACCAGAACGTCCGCTGCTCCCCCACGCCCGAACCTGCCAGCGTCCCCTGCCCGGTCAAGCCAAACACCGTCAAAGGCCAGCCGACGTGCCCTCCCGGCGCCAACCCCTGCCGGCGCAAACCAGCCAACTCGCTCTTGGCCGGTCGCCCCGTGTACCGCGCCGCCGCCAGCAGACTGCCCGCGATGAATCCCCGCCGCCGCTGCTCCTCTGTCAAGGCCTCTCCCCCCGCCCGCACGTACCCCCTCGCCGGCGCCTCGAACGTCGGCTGCGCGCTCTGCCGCTGCCAGTGCAGCGCCTGCTGGAAACCCGTCGCCTCGCAGAACTCCCCCAGCCGCACCCCGTACACCTGCACCGCCTCGCCCGTCGGCCCCACCAGCCCGAACGTCCGAATCACCGGCGTCGCCGCCGCCACCTCCGGCACCCCCGCCAACGCCTCGATGAACTCCTCATACCCCGCAAACCCCACCAGCGACTCCCGCCGCACCACCACGTCCCCTGCCCACCCATGGTTCCGCCGCCGCGTATCCTCCAACAAACCCGACATCACGCTCAGCACCACCACCACCATCATCACCAGCAGCGCCACCGCCCCCACCGCGATCCACGCCACCCGCCGCGTCAGGAAATACCGCCCTATCAACAGCCACGTAACCATCGCCGATCCCGGCTATCCTGCTATCCCGTCCCAAAAACCGCTCATTCCCACCGCAACGCCGCCACCGGCTGCATCCGCCCCGCCCGCACCGCCGGCGCCACTGCCCCCGCCGCCGCCGCCACCACCCCCGCCAACACGATCCACCCCGCCGCCGACCACGCCACCTCGTGCGGAATCTCGCTGAACAGGTACACCCCGCTCTTCCAAATCTTAAAACCCAACGCCCGCGCCATCGCCCCCTCGATCCCCGCGATGTTCCGCGTCGCCCACGCCCCCAACGCCGCCCCCAGCCCCGCCCCGACCAGCCCAATCCCCAGCCCCAATCCCAGAAATACCCCCGCCACGCTCCCCCGCGACGATCCCAGGCTCCGCAGAATCCCGATGTCCCGCCTCTTCTCGGTCACTACCATGTACAGGATCACGAAGATCAACAACGACGCCACCACGCCGATCAACCCCAGCAGCAGTTGCATCACCATCAGTTGCTTGCGGATCTCCCGCGTGAACACCTGCACCCCCGGCTGCTCCAGCGACGCCGTCACCCGCGCCAACGCCGCCTGCTCCTCCGGCCAACCCAACCGCTCCCGGACAAAGCGCCTCCATCCCGCCCGCACCTGCTCCACCCCCTCCGCCTCCGTCACCCCCGCCTTGAGCGCCACCTGCACGCACCCCATGCACCGCACCGCACCGTCCGCGCCCCGCACCCCGGTCATCTCCCGCACGGCCGCCAGGGGCAAATATATATACCGGGTATCTGCCTCGTTCATCCCCGTCTGCAAGGCGTCCACCGGCCAGCACGTCCGCCGCACCTGCTCCGGCAACGCCGCCTCCCCGGCCTCCTCCGCCCGCCCCCGCCGACCCAGCGTCAGCACCATCGGCTCCTGCCAACCAGCCAACTGCTCCAGAATCGCTCGCCGGTCGTATTCGTCCGTCAGCTCATCCGGCTCGCCGAGCACCCCGATCCCCGCCACCGCCGGCGTCGGCAGCTCCCCCTCCCGCGCCGGCCGACCCAGCCGGCCCTCCAGCCACCGCCGCGCCGCCGCCTGTGCCTCCACGCTCAGCTCAAACCCCCCCGCCTCCCCCGCGCCCCCGCGCCGCAGCAGCCCCCGCCGAAACACCTCATCCCGACACCGCCGCTCCAGATCAACCCCCACCACCTCCACCGCCCGCACCTCCCCCTTCCGCAAATACAACAGCGCCCCCGTTTGCACCACCGCCGTCGCCCGCTCCACGCCTGGCAACTTCTCCAGTCCCGCCTCCAGTTCCTCCCACGGCCCCAACTCCTCCCCCGGCAGCAGCGCCACCTGCCCCAGTAACTGCTGCGCGTGCCGCTGATAGGCCGCCACAAACCCGTCAAACAGGCTCGTCACCACGATCAGCAACGCCACCGATAGCATCACCGCCGCCACGCCGAAAAACGCTATCCGCCGCTGCCACAGATACCGCCAACACAGAAACGCCGTGTGCATCGCCCACGCACCAACCCCCCGCTCGCCCGCCCACTCTCGCCGCGCCAACAACCCCCCTATCCCTTCCCCCGTCCCTCATCCCCCGCCCGCCGGCCGCAGCACCGGGAACAAAATCGCCTCCCGGATCGACGCCAAGTTCGTCAGCACCATCACCAGCCGATCGATCCCCACCCCCATCCCGCCCGCCGGCGGCATCCCATACTTCAACGCCTGCACGAAATCCTCGTCCATTACCGCCATCGTCTCCGCCTGCCCCCGCAACTGCCGTCGGAAGTTCTCCTCCTGCACCGCCGGATCGTTCAACTCCGTGTAGGCGTTGGCGATCTCCATCCCCCCCGCCATCAACTCAAACCGCTCCGCCACCCCCGGCTCGCCCGCCTTCCGCCGCGTCAGCGGACACAACGCCGCCGGATAGTCCAGCACAAACGTCGGGTTGATCAGCTTGCCCTCGACCACCTTCTCGAAGACCTCGTTGACCACCACCGCGTCCTCCATGTTCGCCTCGCCCACCTCGAGCTGCCGCGCCCGCGCCCGCACCTTGTCGATCTCCGTCAGCGGGAATCCCGCGTGCTCCGCGAACAGCTCCGCGTAGGTCTTCCGCGCCCACGGCCGACGCCAGTCGATCAGACGCCCGCCGAACTCCAACCGCATCTCCGCCGACCGCGCCGCCGCCAGCCCACCCACCATCTCCTCCAGCAGCTCCAGCATCACCCCGTAGTCCGCGTACGCCTGGTACAGCTCGCACATCGTAAACTCCGGATTGTGCTGCGTGCTCAGCCCCTCGTTGCGGAAGCTCCGGTTGATCTCGAACACCCGCTCCATACCCCCTACCAGCAGCCGCTTGAGGTACAGCTCCGGCGCAATCCGCAGGTACAGGTCGATGTCCAGCGCGTTGTGGTGCGTCACAAACGGCCGGGCCGCCGCGCCCCCGGCGATCGGGTGCATCATCGGCGTCTCCACCTCCACGAAGCCCCGCCCCCGCAGAAACACCCGCACCTGCTCGATGATCGCCGCCCGCTCCAAAAACCGCCGCACCACCTCCGGATTGCTGAACAGGTCCACGTGCCGCTGCCGGTACCGCTGTTCCACGTCCACCAGCCCGTGCCACTTGCTCGGCGGCGGCAGCGTCGCCTTGCACAGCATCGTCAGCCGCCTCGCCCAGATCGTGATCTCCCCCGTCTTGGTCGCCCCCAACGCCCCCTCCACCCCGACGATGTCGCCCAGGTCCAAGAGCTTGGCCGCCTGCCAGCCCCTCTCCTCCAGCAGCTTGCCCGTCAGCCCCGCCTGGACCTGCCCCGTCCAGTCCCGCAGCGTCAGAAAAATGAGCTTGCCGATGTCCCGCAGCAGCACCACCCGACCCGCACCACGCACCACCTGCTCCTCGTTGGCTGGGTCGTACTTCCCCCGAATCGCGCCCAGCCCCTCCACCCCGTCAAACCGGCTCCCATACGGGTCCACCCCCAACGCCGCGAGCTTCCCCAGCTTCTCCCGCCGTGCCTGCTCGTACTCACTGATCGCCCTGACCTCGCGCTCCGGCTCCATGAACCCCATCTTATCCGTAACCCCTTGCCGGTCAACGCCAAACCCCCTTCCTCCTTGGGATGGGAAGGGAACATCGTATCCCCCTAATCGAGGATAGGTTGCGTACCACCGGATTGGCAGCGGCGGTTGGTCAAGGTTTGGCAGGGGCTGGGGGGAAAGCCCCCGTCGCGCTTGGCAAACGGCAAAAAGGACGAAAATTACACCCTCCCTAAACCACGGCCAATGGCCTGGAGGGTCCGCCACAAGACATTGACCTAAAAGCGTCTAACACAATGAAGAATTAGCCAAGTGGTTCCAGCAGATTTTTATACAACCGAGGACCAGAAACGCTTCGTGAATGTCCGGCCGGCGTTCATAGCGAATCCGCAAGCGTCGATTTTGATGCAGCCACGCCGGCGTGCGTTCGATGACCCAGCGAAACACGCCCAAGCCGCTGCCGTGTTCGGTCCGGCGTTTCGCCAGGACGGGCTCAATATGTTTCTGGCGAAGTTCCTGACGGTGGGGTTCCGAATCATACCCTCGGTCCCCTTGCACTTGATCGGGGCGTTGTCGCGGACGGCCGACCTTGCCGGCCACCGGCGGAATCGCTGCGACCAGCGGTATCAACTGGGTTACATCATGTCGATTTGCTCCGGTCAGTTTCACCGCCGGCGGAATACCCTGGGCCTCGGCAATCACGTGGTGCTTCGAACCTTTTTTGCGGCGATCCGGGGGATTGGGGCCGGTTTTCGCCCCCCAAAAACCGCTCGCACCGCGGCGGAATCGACCACCACACGCGAAAAATCGATCTGGTCGGCGGCGCGCAGCTTGTTCAATAGCACGCGATGGATTTGGTCCCACACCCCGGCCTTCTGCCAGTCCTGCAACCGCCGCCAACAGGTCATGCCGCTGCCACAGCCCATTTCCTGGGGCAGGTCTTCCCAGCCGATTCCCGTGCGCAGCACAAACAGAATGCCCGTCAACGCGGCCCGGTCGGGCACCGGCTTGCGGCCGGGATACCGAAAGCGGCGGGGCCGGCAAGGCAGCAGCGGGGCGATGATTTCCCATAACCCGTCATCCAAAATAGGCTTCGCCATGAGTAACCTCCGTGTTACCTACAACATCCTTGTCGTCTTACGGCTACTCAAGGTATCGGCTTATTCCCTGAAAAAGCTTTCATTGTGTTAGAGGCTTTAAAAAAGGTGTCCGTCGCCAGTCGGCTCCCTTGCTAGCTCTTTGAGGTTGTAGTTGACCCAAAGGACTTCAACGCGTTTGCCCTTCGTTGAATGATTGGTTCTGGCGGGCCCCACGATCTTCCGCCAACCAGGGGGCGGGTATAGCTCATCCATCAGGTCGGAGTCATAGTTGGAGACAGCAGCCATGCCCTTAGCCAAGTTCAAGACTTTCGCCAATTCGCGGTGTTCATCATCGGTCATTTCATAGCCATAGGCTTTGGAATCTCCGCGCGTTGAATGAACGTAAGGGGGATCACAGTAGAAAAGGGTCTTTACTGAATCGTACAGACGGATCACATCGCAGGCAGGGCGATTCTCAATCTGGACACGACGCAGCCGGTCGGCAATCTCAGGTAGCATTTCGACACCCCCTAGCCAACGGCTAATGACACCGCTCATACCCGCGCGACTTGTGTCCTTACAGTTTGCCCACCGTCCGATAGTTGCGGTCTGCGCCAGCCCTGTACGGACTTGACGAGCGCGAATGTAAAAACGCCTAGCTCGTTCCAAGGGGGTAAGGTCCGGGTTCAACCGACAGGCAAGGGCGAATTCCTCGCGGGAAAACGGAGTCAAGCCAATCGCTTCGATCAAGGCTTCTTTTTGGTCCCGTAGGACGCGGAAGAAGTTGCATACTTCGCCGTCAAGGTCGTTGTATGTTTCGACGGGCGACGGCTTGCGGTTCAAGAGAATGGCGGCAGAACCGGCGAAGGGTTCGCAGTAGTGGTGACACGAGGGCAACAAAGGCAACAGCCAAGCCAAGTGAGAAAACTTCCCGCCGTACCATCCGAAGGGTATCAGTTTCTTGTTACTCAGGGCGGAAAGGCCGGGTGGCCTAGCTTTGCGACGCCGTACGCTCCTGCTATCCTGTTTTGCGGCTGGTATGGTCTTCATCGGTTCATAGTCTCCAGAGCGTTGTCATAGGCGGCCCGCTCAGCTTGCTCCCTGGGCAGATTTCCGTCAAACTCCATGATGGCGGCCCGTTCCGCCCAGCAGAAACGGCTGCTGTGCTTGAACACCCGGTTGCCGTCGGGGTCGTACTTGAGCTGTAGGACGGGCGTGCCGCCGACATCGGCCGAGCGGAGGCGATTGTCCCAGTTCCAGGCGAGAGAGGCGACCATGGTGTTCTTTATATTGCCGTTGCCGTCCCAGGTCAAGTCCTCGCCGTTGAGGCCCGTCCGCAGCGCGCCGGAAGTCCTCGCGGGTGGCCGGCTGCCAAGCCTGGTACAACCCCCTGTGACCCGACACCCCACAAGGATAACCTCGCTCCCCAGCAGATCATCCGCCAGTTGCGGCCGCGTTGCGACCCCCCGCCTGCCTCCGCTGCTGCTCGATTGGCTCGGATCCGACTACATCACCCGCGACGAACTGGCCTTGAGGGACTACGATGTACCTTACCTGCCCTAAACCCCCTTCCTCCCCCCGCCCCAGCCGTACCGCGTCGGTGCGCCGCTAGGACGCCGCCGCCAGCACGGACTCCGCGTAGCGCAACTCCCCCGTCAGGCCGTCGTAATACTGGAAGACCACCTGCGGCCGCGGAAACGCCACCCAACGCTCCTCCCCCTCCCGCACCGGATTGTTAAACACGTTGTTCGCCTGCACCACGCAGTAAAGCGGCTGCCGCAACAGCTCCCGCGGCACGTCATTGCGAAAATGACTGGACCACCGTATCTCCACCTGTCGCGGGCCGGAGACAAACAGCCCGTTCGCCGGGGCATTGCCTTCGTCGGCCGCCTTGTGATTCATCGAATTGTGCGGCGCGCAGGCCATCTCCCACACGTTGTCCGTGATCCGCACCACGAAACTGTTGTGCAAATCACCCGTCAACACAAACACCGGTTGTCGCCGCTGATCCCAAAACTCTATCAACGCCTCCCGCTCCTCCAAAAAAACCGTCCAAGCCTCGTCCTTGTTCGCCGGCCGCGCCCCATACGCCCCCACGTGCGGCACCGAAAAGTTCACCGAGGACACCACGAACAAAAAATCCGCGTCGCTGCCCGCCATCCCCTCCCGCAACCACTCCCGCTGCGCCTGCCCCAGCAGCGAAAGACCCTTCTTCCCGGGATCGTTGATATCGTGCAACTCCCGCTGGCCGCGCGTGTCCAGCACGAAAAAGTCGCAGTTCGCCACCCGCAACCGATACCAGTTCCGCCGCCCGATCGAGTACGAGTTCGCCTCGTCCGCCCGCGCCGCCGGCTCAATCTGCAAGGTGTGCCCGTCCACCACCCGCACGATCCGATACACCCCGGCGTTCTCCATACCCCCTACCCCATCTAGCGCAACGTCGTCCACCCCCGCCGTCTCCGTGCCCCAGTGCACGTGCAGGTTCGTCGCCTGATTCAGGTCCAGTTTCGTGAAATCCGCCGCGCCGTCCCGCAGCCGATCGCTGCCCCCCTGCAACTCCCCGCGGCCGAACCAGATGCCCTGCCCCTCCGCCGCCGGATTGCTCCAGGCCAGATAGTCGTACCACGCCTGCACCCCAATGTCTCGAAACACCGCCCGCCGGTTGCGAAAACCCGCCTCCCCCGTCCCATACACGTCGTTCAGCACCTCGTGGTCGTCATAGGTGTAGTAAGAAGGTATCTGCCGGTGCCACCGCCGCAGGTTCTCGCTCCGGTCGTAATATAACTTGTAGTTCTCCCATACCCCCACCAGGGTCGGGGCGATCTGCAAAACCCGCGGCAGCCGCGACCGCTCCCCCCCCACCTGCCCCAGCCACTCGTCCACCCCGTACTCCCGCTTCTCCTCGTACAGCCAGTCCCCGTTCAGAATCGCAAAGGCGATCTTTCCCCCCAGCTTCTCCAACATCGTCCGGTACGCCGGCAGCTCCGGCCCACGACCGCCGCCCCGCGCCTGACTGTTGCCGCACGCCACCTCAAAACAGAAATTGAACAGCCCCCGGGGATTCAACTCCGCCTCCGCCAGCTCCTCCGCGTCCGGCAGCGTCCGAAACGACCCCCGCCGCTCCCCCGGCGCCTCCTCGCCCGGCATCGACACCCCGTAGTAGTACGTCGCGTTCGCCCGCAACCCCGTGACGTGCACCCAGCCGGTGTTGTCGTGCTCCAGACTCGTCGTCACCGGCCCGGCCTGCTGCTCCAACCGGTCCGCCGCCGGCCCGTACCGCACCACGAACTCGCCCGGATACGCCGTGCGGGCCCAAACGCCCACCCCGTCGGCGCTCAGCCGGCCCAGCACCGGCCCGTGCGTAATCCGATTCCCCCCTCCCTCCGCCCCGCCGACCACCCCAACCACCACCCCCGCCAGCACCGCCGCGCCCAGCACCGCCACGCTCGCACCAAACACCCGCATCCCGGCCGCTCCTTTCACCTCGACCCTCCCTCCCCAGCCGGTAATATCAAGCAGCCGGGCCGCGTGTCAACCGCCGGAAAAATCCTCTCTCTCTCCCCCAAGCGGGCGGTATGGCACTCGCACCGCCGCGCCGCGACCCCGACTCTGCGGCGCGGGACGCGGGATGCACCTCCGACTATACGGTCACCATGCGTTCCTCGGCGATGACACGAAGTTTCCCCAGGGCCTTGTTTTGGATCTGCCGGATCCGCTCCTTGGTCAGGCCCAGACGCTGCCCGACCTGCTTCAGGGTCAAGGCCGGGCGCTCCGGGTCGTCCAGGGCAAAACGCAACTCCACGACCGAACGCTCCACGCGGGAGAGGTCGGCCAAGTTGTCGCCCAGGATGGTGCGGACCTCGTCCACCCAGTCGCTGCGGCGCTCCTCGCGGCGGCGATCAACCTGGTCGTCCGTCTCGAAGGTGGTGTCCCACTGGGCAGGAAACCGGTTGCGGTAACGGTAGCTGGTCTTGGCCGACCGGCTGAACGCCTTGAAAATGGCGCGGCAGGCATAGGTGCTGAACTTGAAGCCGCGGGCGCAGTCGAACTTGTCCGCCGCGCGCAGCAGGGCCATGCTCCCTTCGCTCACCAGGTCGGTGAACTCCACGCCGGGGAACTCCACGCGCTTGGCCATCGCCAGAACCAGGCCCATGTTGGCGGTGACGATCTTGCTCCGCGCCTCAAGCTGCCGCCGGTACCACCCCAAAAGGTCGGGAACCGCCGTCCTCCACTGGACCTTGCCGGCCAGCAGCGCCCGACGCAGCAGGCTCAAACGGTAGCGGGCATAGTTGAGCTGAAGGAAAAGGACTTGCTCCTGTTCGCCGGAAAGGAGCTTGCCTGGCAGGATGTCAAAATTGCGGGCGAGGACTTCGGCCATGACACGAGGGCGGCGGAAGCGGTCGTTGGGAATGTGGGCAAGGGGGGCGGCAAGGAGCTGCTGGAGGGTGTTCCTGTCGGCGGGGGGGAGACTCAGGCGCTCGATTTTCTTTCGTAAGTCGTTGTCTTTACGAGGTTTATGGTTTTCGGCGAGGTGCATTGTAATGCCTCCTCAGTGTTCGGTCCCTGGACTTTTTTGTATCATTCTCTATATATTTGATACGAGCAATGCTCATGCCAGGTTTGCGGGCATGAAGGGGGGCCTGATAGTGTTTTGAGTAAGTGCTTTATTTCGGTTCAGTTACGTGTTGATTTCTGCCGCAAAAGTGCTTGGGGTGGAGCAGATTATTGTCTCATGTGGTGGGACAGAATGGCCTGATATGGGGGTGTTTCTGG
>Ga0315295_10001577_pt1 | contig 19556 bp, 15 predicted proteins | sample YL17G14_0_MG_FD_204453 | JGI IMG/M metagenome (GOLD analysis project Ga0315295, IMG submission 204453) | Sediment microbial communities from Yellowstone Lake, YNP, Wyoming, USA - YL17G14_0 | ecosystem: Environmental > Aquatic > Freshwater > Lake > Sediment | place: USA: Wyoming | collected...
GTGCGACCGGCGATGTATGCCACCACCGGCTTCGTCATTCTTGCGCGAATGAACTCCGCTGCCTCCTCTTCTGCGTGGCCACCTATCTCGCCCACGAGCACGACCGACTCCGTCTCCACATCTTGCTCGAACATCTCCAGCACCCTTACGAAGTCGGTGCCGATGATGGGGTCTCCTCCGATGCCGACGCAGGTAGACTGTCCTATCCCTGCCTGCGTCAAGGCGTTCACGATCTCGTAGGTGAGCGTGCCGCTGCGAGAGACGACCCCCGTGCTCCCCCGCTTGAAGATCATGCTCGGCATGATGCCTAACTTGCCTCTCCTTGGGTTCGCAAGCCCGGGGCAGTTGGGGCCGAGAATGCGGGCTCCTTTGAGTCGCGCGTACTGTATCATGATCATGGAATCGTGCTGGGGGATATGCTCGGAGATCACCACCACCGTCTCGATGCCAGCTTCCAAGGCTTCGGTGACCGCGTCGAGCGCGAACCGTGCTGGCACGAACACGACTGATGTGTTCGCCCTGGTCTCCTTCACCGACGCTACCACAGTATCGAAGACCGGCAATCCCCCGACCTTCGAGCCCCCTCTTCCCGGAGAGGTGCCGCCTACCACCTTGGTACCCATTTCCAGCATGCTCAGCGCATGGAACGAGCCTTGATGGCCGGTGATGCCTTGGACGATCACCCTCGTCTCGTCATCGACGATCACCGTCACGCAGATCACCTCCTTTCAGCCTGACAACCTCCGCGCATGCCTCGTCGAGATCGTACAGCGCCTTCACTCCCTCAGCTGCCAGCAATTCAAGTGCTTCCGCTTCATTAACCCCTAGGACGCGGACCACCAGCGGTATCCCGATCCGCAAACGTCTTCGCGCGGCGATCAGGCCTTCGGCCACAGTATCGCAGCGGGTTATCCCTCCAAAGATGTTCACCAGGATGGCTTTAGGTCGCGCCTTGAGAATGAGCTCCATCGCTCCCTCGACCACCTTATCATCATCGGTTCCGCCCAGATCGAGGAATACTCCTCCTTTGCCACCCCGAATCGCCAGATTGTCAAGAGTGGCCATGGTCAGTCCGGCGCCATTGGCTATGACCCCTATGTCGCCTTCGAGCTGGACCAACGAGATGCCTTGCGCCTTTGCCTCAATTTCCAGGGGTGTGGTTCCCAATTCGTTCAAAGGGAGTTCTGGGTGCCTGAATAGCGCGTCATCATCCAGGACCACCTTGGAATCGGCGGCGATGAGCCTGCCGTCCATCGTCATTGCCAGGGGGTTGACCTCCACCAGTTCGCAATCCATCTCCCAGAAGAGGGTCCATAGGTCGTTCAGCAGCTTGCGCAATTGTCCAGATTGCTCGGAATCGAGGAGCAAGAAGTTCGCAGCCTGGCGAGCGGTATGGTCCTGGAGCCCGACGAAGGGATGGACGTGCCAGCTGTCGGTCCTCGTCGATTCGACGGCTTCCACTTCCATCCCTCCTTGGGATATCACCAGGAGCAGAGGCAGACCTGAGCTGCGATCAAGGGAGAGACTAACGTAGAACTCCCGCAGGATGTTGAGCCGTTCCTCGACCAGGACCTCTCTTACCATCTCGCCCGAGATTTGCATGGAAAGCATCTCAGAAACGGCCCGCTTCATCTGGTCGAGGCCGGAAGCGAAGCGGATCCCGCCTGCACGTCCTCTCCCTCCGGAGCGAACCTGCGCCTTCATCACCATGGGCTTGCTAGGAGGACGAACCTCATCCGGGGAGCGGGCCAGGTAGCCCTCTGGTACTGGGATACCGAACCTGCGGAACAAATCCTTACCTCGAGCCTCGACGAGCTTCATTCTCAACCTCGTGCATAATTCATCCGGCTGCTAATGAAACTACTTTGACATGATGTGACGCGGGGTCCGCTCTTGTCTCTCCTTCTTTGCCTCCCCGCCTCCATCGTCGGTTCCACTACCGAAGGCGGACGTCCATCTTCGCGTTCTTCTCGGCCAATCATATAAAATATTGCAAATGGATACCATCTCTAGACCAAGGCGCAGCGGTCTAGGTCGTGGAATGATGGGGAAAACGAGGATTGGCGTTCTGCTGCTGGCGAGTTTGTTCCTAATATCTGCACTGGGGATCAGCCAGGCGTGCGGTGGGTCGATGGATTCGCCAGAGGCAACGGACCAGACCCGGCCCGATCCGACCCCGATTCGATTCCCCCTCGCATCCCTGGAAGGTGCAGAGCCCCTCTCGATGGGAGAATCGGCAGGTCTCTCGGTCACCGACCAGGCCAAGGTGGCTATCCCTTGGACATTCATGGTCTATCTGGATGCTGACTGCAACCTCGAGGAGGATGGTTTGAACGACTTCATTGAGATGTCTTCGGTGGGCTCGAGCACGGCCATGAACATAGTGGTGCAGATGGACAGAGCGAGCGGATACTCGACCGGCTACGGTGATTGGACGACCGCCAAGCGGTTCTTGGTCGCGCAAGGGAGCACACCCATCGCATCCAATGCTCTCGCAGATATTGGCGAGGTCAACATGGGCGACCCCGTCACCCTGAAGAACTTCATGGAGTGGGCCATTTCGACTTATCCGGCTCAACGCTATGCCCTGGTGCTTTGGGACCATGGGGGTGGTTGGCAAGCAGGGGTTTGCAGTGATGAGTCTGCGAGCGGCGACACACTGAGCATGCCGGAGCTGCGATCCGGCATCAGCCTTGCCCTGGCTTCTCGATCGGCTCACCTGAGCATGATGGGTTTTGATGCATGCCTTATGGGCATGGCCGAAGTCGCCTACGACCTCAAAGAATACTCAGATGCCTTCGCTTTCTCTGAAGAAACCGAACCCGGACAAGGGTGGCCCTATGATAAGGTTCTGGGTGATCTCAAGACCACCCCATCTATGACTGGAGTGTCGCTGGCGGATGTCGTGGTGAACCGCTACGCGGAGTTCTACGGCTCCGCAGGGAAGGAAACGCAATCCTCCGTCATCAGTGCTCAGATGCCCGCTCTAGGGACGGCGGTCCAGGGGTTCGCCGACGCCATGATATCCGGCTGGGGTGTCAGCGAGGCTCAAATCAAGAACGCCCGCGCCCAGACGGACGAGTTCGCGTCCAGGTATTACGTGGATTTGTATCATTTCGCACAGCTGGTCAAGTCAAGTCTAGGGACGGGAGCGATCGCCACTGCCGCGCAGGCTGTCATGGATGCCGTGGATTCCGCCGTCAGCAGCGAACGCCATGGGGTCCAGCATGCTTCCGTCCACGGTCTGAGTATCTACTTCCCTTCCATCGCTTCGGACTATGGCCAAACGGGATACGCCACCAGCCTCATCTTCGCCAACGACTTGACCTGGGATGAGTTCCTCAACACGTACTTCTCGACCTCGGGCGGAGGTTCCGCGACCGCAGATTCCTACGAGCTTGACGATTCCTATGCGCAAGCTAGCGAATTGGTCGCTGGGCAACCACAGGTCCACTCCATCGATCAGGGTGGTGCGGATGTGGATTGGGTGTATTTCACTTTGATGAATAGCGAGAACGTCGTTCTCATGACCGACGGGGTTTCGGGGGACACGGTCATTTACCTATATGCACAGGCGGACGTGCCGACCACATGCATCTTCTCAGATGATGATGGCGGCAACGGGCGCTTTTCCCGTTTGGATGTGGCCTTGGCAGCGGGGACATACTACCTGAAAGTCATAGAATATGAACAGAACAATGAGATCACTTCCTATTCTCTCTCGCTGTTCAAGCCGCTCACCGGAGATAGCTACGAGCCAGACGACGACTCCAGTCATGCAAGTCCGATAGCCCTGGGGGAGTCGCAGACGCACTCCATAGGCAACGCCGGGGCTGATGTGGATTGGGTGACATTCACTCTCTCGCAGACGACCACTGTTATCATCGAGACCTATGGCCCGGCGGGGGACACGAGGCTCTTCTTCTACGAGGACACCATGCTCGGACTCTATGAACTGGATTGGGATGATGACTCCGGCATAGGCCTGTTCTCAAGAATCGTAAGCTTCGATTTGCCGGCCGGAACGTATTATGCGGCGGTGGAGGAGTTCCAGAATGACGATGAGATCCCTTCGTACCTGCTCAACCTGACCTCGTTCTCCATCGACGATCAGTTCGAGCCGGATGGGGGCTATCAGCAATCGACGGAACTCACCCCTGGCCAGGCCCAGTCCCATAGCATTGGAGAGCAAGGCGACGACGTCGATTGGCTCTGTTTCACAACGTATTCGTCCGGAAGTGCCTGCATCGAGACCCAGGGAGATACCGGAGACACCCAAATGTGGCTCTACACCTCCGCCGGAGCTCCGAGCAGCCACCTGCTTTTCGACGATGATTCGGGCGATGGCTACTTCTCTCTTATCGACGCAGATCAACTTATCGCTGGCAAGTACTACGTCAAGATCGGAGCCTACCATGGCGTTTGGGGAGCGGAGGTCATCCCCGAATATCAGGTCGTGCTCTTTACAGACCCTTCAGCGCCCCTAGTGCCAGGAGCGATCAATGGCTCCTCCTCCATCACCGTCAGTTGGACCGTGCCGATCAGCGACGGAGGTCTTCAAATCAAGAACTACGAGGTATATCGCGGCACCTCGATCAGCTCAATGTCTTACTACCGAACAGTCTATGGAACTCAGCTGGTGGATACCAATATCAGCGCTGGTCAGACGTACTACTATAAGATTAGGGCGACTAGCGACATCGGCTCCAGTGCCTTCTCCTCAGTCGTCCATACGACATCAGGCGGAGGAACAGGCTCAGTACCGGACCCTGTGGGCTCCATAAGCAAGGAAGAGCATAGCGATCGCATCGTGCTCACCTGGAGCGCACCGAACGATCACGGTTCGCCGATCACGCAGTACATCGTCTACCGGGGGAGCAGCCCCGGTTCGCAGACGCAGCTGGCGACCTGCGGCAATTGTGCCTACACGGACACCAGCGTGGCGTCGGGTCAGACGTACTACTACTCGGTAATAGCGGTCAATGGCATAGGACAGAGCCAATCATCCGAATCCGTGGAGGCGAAGGCCCAGAGTGGGTCTTCAGGTGGATCCGGAGCAGGCAACGACAACAGCCTCATCTTGATGCTCGCCTTGGTCGGGATAGGGGCTGCGATCCTGGTGGTAGTCGTGGCAGTCGTCCTACGTTCGAGATCTCGCCGCCGAGCGCCTCCAGCGAACATTGTGGCACCGGCCCCCGTCTCACCCTCCGCTGCTCCATCCGCTCCCGTTGGACCTCAGACCATCTCACCCAGCATCGCCTTCTGCCCGCACTGCGGTTCGCCCGCGTCGGGTGGCGGCTTCTGCGGCAACTGTGGCCAGAGGATAAGTTGAAGGAGCACCAGTTGCGAACGAAGGTGAGAAAGAAGTTTAAATACGACCTCCAACTTCGGAAATGCAAATGTCAGTCCACTGCCTACCTGGAACCGGGATCGACTGCAATGTGTTTCTCATCGACGGCACCGACCCGATACTGGTGGACACAGGCACGGGCGAGAACCTGGAGAGCATGCTTCGGAAGGTATCCAAGCGGGTGCCCCTACGGAGCATAAGAAGGGTTGTGCTGACGCACCGTCACTTCGACCACGTGGGCGGCGCGGATGAGCTGGTCCGTCGTCTCGATGCCGAGTTGATGGCCCACGCTGAGGATGCCGAGGTGCTGCGAAAGGGGGATGGTCAGCAGACACTCTCCCTCATATTCGGCATTCCAGGATGCAAGCTGGACGTGGCTACATTGGATGAGGGTACCAGGTTGAGCACGGGAACGCACGAGTTCCAGGTACTTCACACCCCCGGCCACACTTCCGGAAGCATCTGCCTCTTTGAAGAAAGCACCGGCATCCTCATCTCGGGTGACACGGTCTTCGCCGAAGGTGTGGGCCGTTGGGATTTTCCTTCGGGCGATCTTGAGGCATTGAGGTCATCAGTGACAAGGCTCGGTCGATTGAATGTCAAGGATGTGTTTCCGGGTCATGGTCCAAGCGTCCTGGGCGATGGCAAGCGGACAATCGAAGAGGCTATCGGGTATCTAGGAGAGTGCTGAAATGGAGATACTTAAGTGCGCGAAGAAGGTAGGCAAGGGGTTCGAACTCTCGGAAGCCAAGGCCAACAAGGTGAAGGGAGAACTCCAAGCGGGACATCTGGTGGTCTACCCGACGGAGACGCTCTACGGTCTAGGGGCCAATCCACTGGATGAGACGGCCGTGAAGCGCGTCTACATGGCTAAGAGGAGGCCGTTCGACATGCCTCTGTCCATCGCGGTCAGCGACATGGAGATGCTGGAGCGGATCGCCATCATGGATCCCACATCGCGCAAGCTGGCGGAGCGGTTCATGCCCGGGCCGATCACCCTTATCCTGACCAAGAAGCCGATAATTCCCGACATCGTCACCTCCGCTTCCGATGAGGTGGGCATACGCATGCCGGACCAACCATTGGCGCTGCGCATCATCAAAGCCTTCGGTCCTATCACTTCCACATCAGCCAATCTGCACTCCAAGCCCGATCCGGTGACGATCAAGAACATCGTCAAGGACCTGGGGGATGCGGTCAGCATCTATCTCGACTGCGGGAAGACGAAGTTTGGCGTCCACTCCACCATCGTCACCGTGCGTGATGGCGAGATGGAGATCATCCGCCACGGCGCGATATCAGATAAGCGGATCGAGGCGGCGCTCGATGGATGAGGAAGCCCTGACCTGCCTGCGAAAGGCCGGTGCGGTCTCGCGCGAGGCGCGCATGCACGGTGCCTCGCTCATCCGCGAAGGGGTGAAGCTCGCCTCAGTGGCCGATGAGGTGGAGGCCGTCATCCTAAGGCGGGGAGCGAAACCGGCTTTCCCCGTGAACATCGGCATCAACGATGTCGCGGCGCACTACACCCCCTGCACGGATGATAGGACGGTGTTCGAGAAGGGGCAGGTGGTGAAGTTGGACGTAGGAGCGCACGTCGACGGATACATCGGCGATACGGCGGTCACGGTCGAGGTGGGAACGAAGAACTGGACACCTCTTATCGAAGCCTCATCGAACGCCCTCAGGGTGGCGGTGCAGATGGTGGCGAACGATGTTGCCGTGAGCACCGTCGGCGGAGGAGTGGAACGTACCATACGCGCCGCTGGCTTCAAGCCGGTGGTCAACCTGACCGGGCACGGGATGAAACGCTACAACCTGCATGCTGGACTGACCGTTCCCAATGTGGACGACAAATCACTCCAGCGCATCAAGGACGAAATGGTCCTAGCCATCGAGCCATTCGCCACTAACGGTGCGGGACAGATATTCAGCGACCGCCCAGGGAACATCTATCGGGTCCTAAGGGACAAACCCATGCGGGATTCCAAGGCCAATGAGCTCTTCCAGCGCATCAAGGTGGAGTTCGGGACCTTGCCATTCTGCGAAAGATGGTGCACGGCCATGGACCCTCAAGCCCCGGCACATCTGAAGAACCTGGTCCGGCATGGGCACATCTCCAGCTACGCCATTCTGCGCGAGGTGCGCGAGGGCGTGGTGAGTCAGACCGAGCACACTGTCATAGTATTGCCCGCCGGCGTGGAAGTCACCACCTGACGGGGCCAGGTGATCGAGCCTGAGCCTGGGAAATTGCTAGCTTCTCGGACAAGTTTAATAAGGTGCTCTCGGTTACGAGTTCAGTTCCTCTGCGAGGGTAGCCAAGCCAGGTCAAAGGCGACAGACTCAAGATCTGTTCCTGAAGAGGTTCGCCGGTTCAAATCCGGCCTCTCGCACCATTCCATTGTATATCGGCTGCAAAGCACTCCGGCCCCATCAGATTTAGTGAGAAATCAGTTGGCTCCACGGACGCATCTTCTGGAATGCAGGTCCGGTAAACGTTTAATACGGACGCCTCCGATAGATATCGGGAGGATCAACCTCTAGGAGGAAAGACCTTGGATATCTTGCTGTTGTTGATTGCCATCATAGTATTGCTGGTAGCTTGGGTGATCGTTTCGATACCGCTTTGGCTAGCAGCGAAGGTGCTGACTCAGGGAAAAGCGACAATGGGAGCGGCCATGATCGGAATGCTATTGGGGGGCATAGTGTTCGTGGTCGTCTATGCGATCACCTACGTCGTCACGAGCATCTTGACCAGTTCGACCATCGCTGTTTTGGTGGCGTCCATCGTTAGTTTCATCGCATATCTTGGGCTCTTCAAGGGATTGTTCAAGGTCGGCTGGCTTGCGGCACTGGCAATCGCGATCTTGGCGGTGGTTTTCGCCGTGGTCATACTGTTCATCATCGCAGTGATACTGGTCGCCGTGGGCATCTCCGTGCTAGGACTGTAACAACCACCAAACGCCAAATCACGAGCTGGACGGATCGCCTCGTCGTCTTCGAACATTCGTCCTAGCTCGTCGCCTTCTCTTCTTCACGCGCGCAATGTTGAAGGTGCAAGGGCAGCCAGCATCTTGGGGAATGCGCCAATGAACTGATCGACGCAGTCGGTGGAGACCTCATTGCCTCTCGCGAATGACAATGTCCGCGTTAGGGATCGAGAAAACGAAGGGATGAGACAAGTGGTTTAGAGAAAAAGTCGGAGAGATCGGTTCTTAGAACCTGTCTCTCTTCGGTTTGTGCTTCTGGTAGCAATCCTTGCAGTAGACCGGCCTTCCTTCGGTCGGCTTGAATGGCACCTGAGTCGCTGCCCCGCAGTCGGAGCAAGTCACATCGTGCATCTCTCGCGGTCTGTCGTCGCGCCTACCGTAACCACCACTTCTGGGTTTTCCGTACATTATATTCTACCTATGGTATTATATTCCCCAGTCCGTCTCAAGACGGCTTAGGGAATGATTTGTGATATCTTCTGCCTATATATAAAGGTCGGTATGACAAGCAGTGGCTTTCGCTTCCTACCCTCATCGTTCACAGAGCCTTCGTCTGCCCCAGGCGATGCTTGCAGGAGAAGTTATTTACTGATACCATCGCCTGCGGAGAGAAGGACTGAGGCCGGAAGATGACCCGGACCATTGAGACGGACGTCCTCGTGATAGGGGGCGGTGGAGCAGGGCTCCGCGCGGCGATCGAAGCAGCCAGGCAGAATGCTCGCGTTCTGATCGTTGCCCGTTCGGTGCTAGGCAAGGCTCATACCACCATGGCTGAGGGAGGGGTGAACGCGGCATTGGGCAACCGCGACCCGGAGGATTCGGTGGAATCGCATTTCCGGGATACGGTGGTAGAGGGTGCATTCCTTAACGACCAGCGTCTGGTGAAGATCCTGGTGGAGCAGATCGCTGATCGCGTCTACGACCTAGAGGAGTTCGGGGCGGTGTTCGATCGAACCCCGGAAGGCGGGATCGCGCAGCGGCCGTTCGGAGGGCAAAGCCACCCTCGCACCTGCTACGTCGGCGACGAGACCGGTCACGAGATGATAATGTCCCTAGTGGAGGAGGTCCGCCGCAGACATATCCGGCACATGGACGAGGTCATGATCACCCGGTTGCTCCGAGATGAGTCGCGCTGCTCCGGGGCCTTCGGCATCGAGATGAGCTCCGGCGAATACCTGCTGTTCCGCTCCAAAGCGATCGTGTTATCTTCTGGCGGAGCGGGAAGCCTGTACAAGGTGACCTCCAATCCCGACGAGGCGAACGGGGATGGATACGCCATGGCCTATGACATCGGGGCCGAGCTCATGGACATGGAGCAGGTACAGTTCCATCCCACGGGCATGGTCTATCCCGAAGCGGTAAGGGGCATCCTTGTGACTGAGGCAGTGAGAGGGGAGGGCGGACTGCTCAAGAACTCCCTGGGGGAGAGGTTCATGGAACGATACAGTCCGGTCCAGATGGAGCTCTCGCCCCGCGATGTGGTCGCCAGGGCTATCTACTCTGAGATCCAGGCTGGCCGAGGGACGGAAAGGGGCGGCGTCTACCTGGACATCACGCATGAAGACCCAGAGACCGTGCGAAGGAAGATCCCGCGCATGGTCAAGCAGTTCCAGACCTTTGCTGACCTGGACATCACCAAGGCGCCTATGGAGGTCGCGCCTACAGCGCATCATTTCATGGGTGGGGTCAAGATCAGGCCGGAGGACAACCGCTCCACTACCGTAGCAGGTCTATACCTGGCAGGTGAGGTGGAGGGGGGAGTGCACGGTGGCAACCGCCTGGGAGGAAACGCGCTCGCGGAAACGCAGGTCTTCGGTGCGCGCGCCGGTCTCTATGCGGCGCAATACGCCAAGCAGATGGGCATGGTCCGCATCGACCCCGTTGAGGTCACGAGGGAGGCAGAGCGACTGGATTCCATGTTCCGTCCGGGTGAAACGCCCCAAGCCCTGCGGCAGAACATCCGACGCATGATGTGGGACCTTGTTGGCATAGTCCGCAACGAGAAGGACCTAACGCAGGCGCTGGAAGAAGTCCGTTCCATGCAGAAGAAGGCTCGAGAGGTAGGGGTCTCAGGAGGCAAGCACTACAATCCCGAGTGGTATGACGCCATCGCTCTCGGGCACATGCTGATGGTGGCCGAGGCCATCACCCTGTCGGCCCTGACGAGAAAGGAAAGCCGAGGGGCGCACTTCCGTTCCGATCATCCGCGCCGGGACGACCAGAATTGGTTCGTCAACCTTAACCTGATCAAAGGAGAAGACGGAGGTATGAGGGTCTTCTCCACTCCCATCCAGGCAGAGAGCATGCGTCCGAAGGAGGTCAGAGAGGAATGAGCGACCAGATCATCCGGTTCAGGGTCTTCCGCTTTGACCCGGCGGTGGAGGAGGAGCCCCATTACGATGACTATGATGTCCCGTATGTGCCGAAGATGCGCATTCTGGACGCGCTCAATTACATCCACGAGCACTTCGACGGCTCGCTCTCCTATCGCTACATGTGCCGTGCCAGTCAGTGCGGTTCCTGCACCTTGATGGTCAACGGACGACCAGGGCCGGCATGCAAGATCGAGGTGCCTATCGATGGCAAGGAGGTGGTGGTGGAGCCTCTACGGATCTTCCCGGTCATCAAGGACCTGGTCACGGATATGGAGCGGGGTTACAGCCGGTTCGAGGCCGCCAGACCGTATGTGGAACGGCCGTCCAGACCATCCAGGCCGGAGGTGGTGAAGGCGGAGGAGATAGAGGAGCTCAAGCCCCTCCGCTCCTGCATCGAATGCTGGTCCTGCGTGGCCATCTGCCCGGTGGTGAACGAGATCTCCGACGAGTACCTTGGCCCGATGGGAATGCGTAAGCTGGCCGAGCTTTCACTGGATAAGCGCGATATCCTGGACCGCACGAGCATGGCTTTGGCGGAAGGCGTCTACAATTGCACCACCTGCAAGAACTGCTGGACGGTGTGCCCGCAGGAGATCCGCGTGCCGGAGAAGGCCATCGAGAAGCTGCGCGCCATGGCCATTAAGAAGGGGCTGGCCCCGCTTCCTCCGCACAAAGTGGCCATCGCCTCCATCCGCAACTATTGGAACCCGTGGATGGCACCGCGAGCACAGAGGGTGCGTTGGGCGAAGCCCTTGGACCTACCGGAGAGAGGTGAGACCATGTTCTTCGCTGGCTGCTCTCCCTCTCTGCTCAAACAGAACTTGGCGGTGGGGGCGATAAAGATACTCAGGCACCTGGGGGAGGACGTGGGCTATCTGAGCAAGGAGGAGAGGTGCTGTTCTTCGCCCCTTCTGAGGGTCGGAGAGACAGCCCTTTTCGAGGAGATGGCCAAGGCCAACATCGAGGCAATGAGGAAAGCGGGGGCGAAGAGGGTGGTGGTCACCTGCGCCGGCTGCTACAAGGCCTGGAAGGAGGACTACCACGATCATTTCGGGGAGCTGGGGTTCGAGATCCTCCATATCTCCGAGGTCATAGAGAGAGCGCTGAAGGAAGGGCGGATTAAGCTCAAGGAGGCCGAAGTCAACCGATGCACAATCACCTACCACGACCCTTGTCATCTTGGTCGTGCTGGAGGAGTGTACGAAGCCCCGCGTTTCGCCCTGGCATCCGTTCCGGGCATCAGGCTGGTGGAGATGGAACGCAACCGGGAGAACAGTGCCTGTTGTGGTTCTGGAGGGGGAGTGAAGACCGCTCGTCCCTCGCTGTCGATCACCATCGGTTCCACCAGGTTGAGGATGGTCCAGGCGACCGGGGCGAACGAGGTGGTCTCGTGCTGTCCCTGGTGCGAGCAGAACCTGGAGGACAGCATCAAGGCCGGAGGATATCCTGCCTGGAGGGTGCGTGACCTCGTGGACATAATCTCAGCGGCGCTGGAGTGAGATAAATGGAAGGCGCTAGCGGAAAGAAGAAGATTGACCCGGAGGCGGAGCGGCTGTTCTTCGAGCGAGGCTTGGACGAGCTGCAGGAACGCCTGGGCTACGGTTTCGGGCGCAAGGAGCTTCTCCGGCAGGCGCTGACCCACTCATCCTACGTAGGAGAGACCAAGAAGGGCAAGTCCTACGAGCGTCTGGAATTCCTCGGCGACCGGGTGATCGAGGTCACGGTGTGCGAATGGCTTTTCCAGAATCGGCCAAACGACGATGAGGGCGAGCTGAGCAAAGCTCTGGGCTGGATTGCCGATGAAGAGAGCCTGGCGAGGATCGGTGAGGAGTTGGGCCTGAGGAGACTGATAAGGCTCGGACAGAGCCTCAGAGGGAACGGGATATCAGAGAGCGTCCTGGCGGATGCGGTGGAAGCGATCATGTGCGCCGTCTATTTGGACGGGGGGATGAACCCCGCCGCCAAGCTGGTGACCAGGCTGGTGCTGAAGGATGGCAAGATGGGGGCCATGCCTGAGGATTTCCTCTCTCGGAGCACGCTCGAGGAGGTCTGCTGCAAGCTCGACCTTGATCCACCACTATTCAGTCATGAAGCGCAAGGACCGGAGCATCGGAAGGTCTTTCGGTGCACGGTCTCGGTGGGTGGGGCGATCAAAGGCGAGGGCACGGGGAAGACGAAGAAAGCGGCGGAGAGGCGGGCATCGGCCGATGCGCTGGAGAAGATGCGGCAACATAGCCCTTCCTCCAGCTCCCCAGGCCAGCTAAACTGGTCCATTTAAATATGAGGGAGGCTCTCCACCATTCTGACCAGCGCATCGTCTTCGGGCGATGTGGCAGGGGGTTCGGATATGGCCGAGAAGAAGTCCAAGACCAAGGCGGGCAAGGGCAAGGCAGCGAAGAAGAAAGAGGCAGAGGTTCGCTGCGAGGCGGAACACGAGCATGATGAGAGCTGCTGCGCGGAGCCGGATTTCCTGTCGGGAAACTCCCAACGGTCGTTCGCTCTGTACGACCTTTGGTTCGAGACCTTGAGCCAGGCCGTCGATGAGCAGATCGCGCCAGAGCAGAACAAGCGCGAGATGATGTTCCTCACCGTCTCCAATGCGGTGCTGGACATGGTGATGGATATCCTACCAGAGGACATGAGCGCAGTAGTGGCGGAGAACATCGACGACTACTTGGCGGTCACCCTGGTCAACAAGAAGTATGGCGTGGACATCCTCAAAACGTTCCAGGACGAATTCACGAAGGCGCACGGGCGTAGCTTCGATGACGAGGAGAAGCTGAAGAAGGCCTTGGACGATTTCCAGGAAAAATACTGGAACACGCCCCGCAAGGATCTCAAAGACAAGTCCCCGAACCAGGCGGTCGAAGAGGCCTTGGCCGAGTTCGATCTCTAGGCTTCCGGCGATCAACGCAAGACTGAAACCATTTCCCGTTCATTCCTCCTCCAGGTGGACACTCACTTGAGCCAAACCTCCTCGGCGCCGGGCAAGATGATTCTGATGGGAGAGCACGCCGTGGTCTTTGGGCAGCCGGCCATAGCCGTGGCCGTGAATCTGAGGTTGAGGTGTCGCATGGAACCCGCGACCTCATCGACGCTGAACGGAGCGCCTATTTCGGAGGCATCTCATCCTTACGTCCGCCACGCCCTGCGCCTTTCGGGTCATGAGGGTCCCTTGGCCTTGACCACCACCTCTGAGATCCCCTCGGGTTCAGGTCTGGGATCTTCCGCTGCGGTGAGCACCTCCCTGCTCGCGCTACTTCTCTCTCGCAGAGGGTCGTTCTCAGGGGAGGATGTGGCTAGGAAGGCTTTCGAAGTGGAATTGGCGGTCCAGGGCCGGGCCAGTCCGGTGGACACTTCGACCAGCGTGCACGGGCGAGGCGTTCTGATCGATAACGCTCCTGGTGAGAACTTGCTCTGGCGCATCCAGAAGGATTCGCGGGAATGGTACGTTCATCATTGCGACGTTCCCCGGCTCACGTTCGTCATAGGGTTCACCGGGATCCGCGCATCCACCGGTCCGCTGGTGGCGAAAGTGAAGCGTTACTATGACCGCACCGTCTTCGCTAGGGATATCATCCAGGAGATAGGACAGCTGACGAGGGAAGGGATAACCAAGCTGAAGCGAGGCGATGTGGTGGGACTGGGTGAGCTCATGACCAAGGACCACCGCTTGCTGGCCATCCTGGGCGTCTCCTCCCCGGAGCTTGACAGATTGGTATCGGCCGCCCTGCCTGATTCCTATGGCGCCAAGTTGACCGGCGCGGGGGGAGGGGGAAGCATGATCGCGTTGACAGACCATCCGAAGCAAGTGAGCGAGGCCATCCGCCTCAAAGGCGGCATCCCGTTCGAGGTCGCCATCGGGGAGGATGGAGTACGCATCGAGCACTGAGCCAGCGCGTCCGCAGAAATCTTGAGTGGCGGAAAGGGCGAAAGGGGATTGCAGAAAAAGGGGGAATGGAGGAGCTCAGATGAACTCCTCGAACTCCTTGACCAGGTCGGGAAGCTTCCCCTTGAGCGCTGCCAGGAGGTTGTATACGGACATCGACTTGATGTCGCACTCCGAGAGCACCTTCACGACCTCGTCCAGCGTCTTGTCGGAGAGGGTGATGAGCTTCTCCTTGGCCATCCAATTGCGCCAGAGCTTGTTCTCCAGCTGGTCCCGCCACAGCTTCTCATACTTCTGCAAGGCGGCCTCACCGAAGTCTCCAGCTTGAGCGCAATCCCCGAGGACCTCGCCGGCGAAAACCGCTTGGATGGTCCCGTTGGCGATGCCCCCGCCAGTGATGGGGTCTATGACCCTGGCCGCATCTCCGACCAGAAGCAGTCCGTCCGCTATCGCCTTCTCCACCGGTGGTGAGACGGAAACGGCTGCGGCCACTGCCTCCAACGGCTGTCCGCATCGCAGCCTCTCATCCTTCTTGATGAACTTGTCTAGATAGGCCTTGACCTCTCCCGGGTGCTTGAGCCTGGAGCCCAGGATGCCCAGTCCGACGTTCGCCGTATCCCCTCCTTTGGGGAAGATCCAAGCGTAGCCGCCCGGAGCCACCGATCCGATGAGGAACTCACAGAAGTCCGGTTCGGCCTTTAGGTTGGTCATTCGGTACTGGAAGCAGGAGGTGATATCCGAAGGTTTGATGGTCGTATTAAGGCCTCCCCATCGTCCCACTTGCGATTCGTAGCCATCGGCACCGACCACGCACTTGGCGCTGATCTTGATCGGCTCGCCGAAGCTCGTGCCCACGATGCCGCGCACCTTGCCTTCGTCCTTAATCAGGCTAGTGGCAGCGGTCTTGAGCATGATCTCCGCGCCTGCTCGGGCCGCATCCGCCGCCAGAGCCTTATCGAATAAATGCCGGTTGAGCACCAGGCCGACCTCGTTGCCGGCGTTCCTTTCGTCTAGGCGGAAGACGTTGCCGTTGGGGGAAACGATCTTCGCACCCGCGATCTCCGTCGAGATCCAGCTCCTGTCGATCTTGAGCTTGGCCTTCTCCAAGCCTTCGCGAGAGATGCCTTCTGCGCAACGAAGGGACGCGCCAATCTCCTGGCGCTTCTCGATGAGGAGCACCTTAGCTCCCTTCTTGGCCGCATGCAGAGCGGTGACGCTACCTGCCGGTCCGGCGCCGACCACGATGATGTCGTAGTCGAACTTCATTTCTTTCCCTCCATCCTAATAGCGCCCACGGGGCACAGCTTGACGCAGCGGCCGCAGCGGTTGCAGGCGTCGCTGAATGCCAGCAGCACCTCGGCCAAGTAGATGGCGTTCTGGGGGCAGGAACCGACGCAAGCCCCACAATGCATGCACTTCTCATTGTTGACCTTCGCCCAGGTCGCCTCGCTCATGTATATTCCGCCCCTCTGGTCTTGCGCCACTCCTCCAATGGCACGGAAAACTTCTTCTCGATCTCCGTGCGGTACGTCGGGCCGCCGTTGTAGGCGCAGAAGGGGATGATGCGGTTGTCCGGCGTGGTGTAATGGATGGCACACCTCTTGACCCGCTCGATATCGTAGTTGTAGCCATCCTGGAAATGCATACCCCCTACGAACATCATGTTCCAGGAGAACTCCGACAAGCTCTTCTTCGACGAATCACCGAGCACGGTATTCATCATCTGCAGGAACTTGACCAAATCCAGTCCTTCCGGAGCTTTGTCTTTGTCGACGTACTTCTTCAGGATGTTGAATGCCTTGACTTTCTGGGGGAATTTGACCTTGGCCTTGTCCGCTTTCAGCGAGAGGGCGTAGAGCTCCTTGAAGAGCGGTTCCACGTCCACGAACCGTGTGAGCGGAATGATGTGGTCCTGGTCCTGGACGAAAAGGTACGTGGCCAATCCGCAATGCGGGTGGGTGGTGAAAGTGACCTTCGACTCTCCCAATAGTGCCGAGATCAAGGTGGACACTGGCACCACCGACGGCACAGGGTAAAAGTCCGCTTTGGTCACCTTGCCGGTCTGCTTCTCCAGGTCCTTCACCAGGTCGGGAAGGGTGTAGCGCTGCTTGGCCCTCTCATCCTGGTCGATGCGACCCGTGAACGCCACCGGCTGAAAGTTGATGCCTCTGATGACATCTATGTTCTCCACGGCGAAGCGGAATATCTCGCCCACCTGATCGTCGTTGATGCCTTTGACGATGGTCGGCACGAGCACGATGGAAGGCTTCTTCTGGAGCTTGCGCACGTTCTCGATGACCTTCTTCTTCGTTTCCACGAGGGGTGCGCCGCGCGAGGCCATATAGATATCATCGGTCAAACCGTCGAACTGCAGGTAGATGGTGTTCAGGCCTGCGTCCACCGCCTCTCTCAAGAATTCAGGCTCCTTGGCGAAACGGATGCCGTTGCTGGCGGCCTGGATCTGGGAGAAGCCTAACTCCTTCGCCTTCTTGATGACGTCCACGAATCGGGGGTAGATGGTCGGCTCGCCGCCGGAGAACTGCACCGCCGGGGTCGGGACCGGGCGTTCCTCGCGCAGCATGGTGAGCATCTTCACCACCTGTTCGTAGCTCGGCTCGTAGACGTAGCCAGCGGCGTTCGCGTTGGCAAAACAGATGGGGCACTTGAGGTTACAGCGATTGGTGAGGTCGACGTTGGCCAGGGAGGTATGGGACAGATGCAATTGACATAACCCACATTCGTTCGGGCAGACCTTGGCGTTGGGGATGGCCGGGTTCTCTACCCCTATGCCGTCATAGGCGAAGTCCTCTGCCTTCAGGTACATCTCGACGTCGGACCAGTAGACGTCCGTGGTCGTACCATGCTCCGGGCAGCTCTTCTCGATTATCACCTTGCCATCCCTCTCATAGAGCGAGGCGATGATGATCTTCTTGCACTCTGGACAGAGAGACCCCGTCTTCTTGGGGAGCCCTTTCTGGAGACCGCTCTCTTTCGCGATCATCTTAGTGACACCTTGGACGTTGGTAAAACCAGTGAAGATTTAATACTATTGTAGCTATAGGCGCTACAAATGATAGAATGAACCTCATCGATGTTCTCAGTCTGGACCTCGATTCGATCGGGGAAGAGTACAATAAGATCGCAGCGATCCTAAGCAAGATAGGTCTATCCGACTACGAATCCAAAGCCTACGTGGCGCTCATCGCCAAGAACCACGCCACGGCGGAGGAGATTGCGGAGCTGGCAAGAATACCGAGGACCTCGGCGCACAAAGCGCTCCAGTCGCTCAAGGAGAAGAGGTTCGTGACGCTCACCGAGGGAAGGCCGGCGATATTCCACGCCATTCCGATCGAGGAAACAAGGGAGTCCGTTCTCGAAGAGATCAAGGACACGTTCGATAAGTTGCACATGATCCAAGGAATGCTAAACGAGAGGGGCACGCCTCAACTCGTCTACACGATATCTGGAAGGAAGGGTGTGCTTTCTAAGATCGGGGAGATGCTCGATTCAGCCACCCGCAGTTTCATCATCTCCACTCCGGTGATGGCGGAGATCAGGAATGAGCATGCACAACGCTTCCGGGACGCGGTCAAGCGGGGGGTGGAGGTGGTGATCATCGCCGAGCCTTCGGTCAAGATGCCGGAAAGCACCCGCGTCCACCGGAGAAAAGACCTCCTGGCGACGGACGTCATAAGCGATGGACGCACGGCCATGATAGCTTCTCCCGACCTATCACTTTGTGGCTATTCTGACAATCCCTTCATCTCTTCCCACCTGGAGAATTTCATCCGCATGTCGGTGGAGAGGCTAGAGAAAGAGGAAGAGCGGAAGGCCTGACGCTTCATCGTCATCCTTCGTGTATTCTCTCATCATAGGCTTGCCTCCTGCCATACTGTTCGATGAAGGCTGCAGTTAGCTTGTGACGCTTTAAGAAGCGGGGCCTCTCGCCCCACTCATGAGGCGCATTTCCTTCTTTGCCAGGCGTGGAACCTTTCTCAGTGGGGCAGATCGCAGCCGACTCGGTCAGATGTCCTTCGCCCTTGCCGCCGTGCTCATCATGGTGCTCGCGGGGGCCAGCGTGGCTGTTCTTTCGAGCATCGAGGATCACGAGCAGAGCTCGCGGGATTTGGACGCCTACCTCGAAGGCATGCTCCGAATGGCGGAGGAAGAGCGAATGGTCCTGGAAAGGAAAGCGTACGCGGAAGCCTTGCGTACGGTCCAGAGCAATCCCTTGGCGAACGAGAGCACGTTGGGTTCGCTTTTCGAGGCAAGTTGGGACGAACGACTGCGGGTGGATTATCCCAGGCATTCTTCCTCTTTCTCTTTGGACGTGCAGCGGAGCTCCGTCGCCCTATCGTTCCTCCGTCTGAGCGCTGGCGAGGTGACCCAATGGGGGCAGAGCGGGGGCGGGACCGCTCAGCTGACCAATGTTACGATACCGTCCTACTTGACGGTCACCGGCAACGTCACTTTCAACGTATCCTGCGGGAACGGATACCTGTTGAAGACGGAGGACATGGACAGTCGTCTGTACCTGCCTGTGCCCCTGCTGCAGAACCGCTTGGAGGCGTTCGCCTCTGCCCTCAGCGGCGACAAGAACCACTTCGAGAACATCGTGCGATACGAGCTCTCTGCCCTGGTGCAGAAGCGGGCGCTGGCTCGTTTGGACCGATTTGGCCTTTGCTCTCCCACTGCTCTCCTGACAGAACAGGACGTAGAGAACGCTGTCAATCTGGCCGTGGTGCTGGAGGAGGTGCGACTCTTCCGCAACTACGATCTCTCCAACACATTTTCCGTACTAGCAGGAATGGCCTCCTCCGAGGAGGCGTTGCAGCGGGCGGAGCGGACGCTCGCCTCTCGTGGTCAACTGGACCCGGCCGACCTCTTCCTTACCCTTCTAGGGGAGGACCATTTGGATACGAGGAACGTTGTCGCGCAGAGCTTGTTTGCCGCCG
>Ga0315295_10001578_pt1 | contig 19554 bp, 22 predicted proteins | sample YL17G14_0_MG_FD_204453 | JGI IMG/M metagenome (GOLD analysis project Ga0315295, IMG submission 204453) | Sediment microbial communities from Yellowstone Lake, YNP, Wyoming, USA - YL17G14_0 | ecosystem: Environmental > Aquatic > Freshwater > Lake > Sediment | place: USA: Wyoming | collected...
CTCGAGCACCACCGCGTCCACCACGTAGCGAGCCAGATCCATCGCAGACCCCCGTCGTCGGTGTCCACGATGCTCCGACACATGTGTCCACTATCTGGTGAACTCGCGCACCCTCACCCGCTCCAAGAACCCCGCGCGAGGCGCCGTGTATCTCTCCGACCTAGATGACGTGCGCCTCCGTGTCGCTCACAACTGTGCCGCCGTCTACCGGTCGATGGCGCGCGGCATGGGGAAGCCGTGGCGGCTGTGGGATGACCTCCGGGTCTGCGATCTCGGCCTCCCCGTGTCGCTCCCCCCGAACAGTGGGCATCTCCTGCGGCCGCTCGACGAGGATCGTGTCGAAGACGTGCTCGCCCGCCTCCACGGGTTCTTCGCGGCGAACCTAGGAGGCGGCTACGAGCTCTGGAGCATCTGGCCCACCTCGGACCTCGCGGCGTACGGGTTCGAGCGGGTCCCTTCGCCGGGGATGGTGCGGCTGGCCGGCGGCAAGGCGCCGCCCCTCCCGCCGGAGCTCGAGGTCGTAGAGGCGCTCGACGCCGCCACGGTCCGTGAGATCGACGAAGTGCTGATCCCCGGATTCGACATGCCGCTGCGACCGGAGGAGCTGTTCGACGAGCGGATGCTCGGCGAGCCCCGCTACCGGATGTGGCTCGGCCGCGTCGAAGGGCGCCCGGTGAGCACAGCCGCAGCGTACGTGAGCGACGGATTCGTCGGCGTCTACGCTGTGGCGACGACCCCTGAAGCGCGTCGGCGTGGCTACGGGGAGGCGGTCACCTGGGCTGCCACGCTCTGTGTGCCGGACCTTCCGGCCACGCTCCAAGCCAGTGACATGGGGCAGCCGGTCTACGAGCGCATGGGCTACCGGACGGTCGTGGAGTTCACCGTTTGGGAGAAGCCGACCCGCGCCTGACCGGCCGGATCCCCAGCACCAGGGGTGCCGTCGGGCACAGATGCATCAGTGGGCAGTCCGCGCACCGCGGTTGGCCCGCCTTGCAGATCTCCCGGCCGAGCCGGATCAGCCCTATATGGAGCTCCACACGGATCGGTTCGGGCACGAGCTCCTCGAGGATCACGTGCGCCTTCTCGGCCGAGGACCTCAACGGAACGAGGCCGAGCCGTTTCGTCACGCGGTGCACGTGCGTATCCACCGGGATCGTCGCGCGGCCGAGCGACAAGGCGAGGACGACGGCGGCCGTCTTCGGGCCGACACCCGAGAGCGACAACAGGTACTCGTTCGCCTCGGCGTCGGAGCGGCGTCGCAGGAACGACAGGTCGTAGCGGCCCTCGCGGTTCCGGATCTCCCGCAGGATCGCCTGGATCCGCGGTGCCTTCGTGTTCGCGAGTCCACCGGAGCGGATCACCTCCGCCAGCGCGGACGGGCGCGCGCGAACGACCTCATCCCACGTCGGGTACCTCGCACGCAGGTTCTCGAAGGCGCGCTCGGCGTTCACGTCGCTCGTGTGCTGCGAGAGCACCGTCGAGATGAGCTCGTCCAGCGGGTCGGTGCGGCGCGGAGCCTCGAGCGCGCCGAAGTGCTTCACGAGACGCCGGTGGATGGTGCGGACCGTCCGGCGATCGGGGCTGCTCACGAGCCGGCGGGCGCGAAGTTCCGGAACTGCGTAAGGTGCGGCAGGAACGTGAGCTGGATGGTGTCGGTCGGCCCGTTCCGGTGCTTGGCAACGATCACATCGGCGAGCCCCTTCTTGGCCGGGTCGGAGTCATCGCGGTGGATGAACATCACGACGTCGGCGTCCTGCTCGATGGCGCCTGATTCGCGGAGGTCGGAGAGCTGCGGACGCTTGTCCTGGCGGCGCTCGGGATCGCGGTTCAGCTGGGAGACCGCGATGACCGGGATACCGAGCTCCTTCGCGAGCATCTTCAGGCTCCGCGTGATCTCCGCGATCTCCTGCTGGCGGTTGTCCACTCGCCTGTGGTGCGACATCAGCTGGAGGTAGTCGACGATGATCAAGCCGAGTCCGGTTCTGCCCACAGCTAGGCGTCGGGCCTTCGCGCGGATGTCGACGATCGTCACGTTCCCGGAGTCGACGATCGACAGCGGCGCATCGTGAAGGATCTCGGCGGCCTGCACGATTCGGGACCAGTCCTCGGCACCGACCCGCTTGTTGCGGATGTTGTCCCACGGCACGCGCGCCTCGGCGCAGAGCAAGCGCATGCCGATCTCCCACCGCGACATCTCGAGCGAGAACATGGCGACCGGCACGCGGGCCTCGACGGCGACGTTGCGCGCGAGGTTCGTCACGAACGACGACTTGCCGACGCCGGGTCGCGCCGCGACGACGACGAGGTTCTGCGCCTGCAATCCTGAGAGCAGCGCGTCGATGTCCCGGAAGCCGGTCGGCAGCCCCGCGAAGGCCGATTCGCGATTCTGGATCTTCTCGAGGTCGGTCATCGCCTGGTCAACGAGATCACGGAGCGAGGCGACCTGGTTCCTATCGTCGTGGCGCGCGACCTCGTAGATCCGCTGCTCGGCCTCGTCGGCGGCCTGCTCGGGATCCTCGGGCGCCGAGTAGCCCATGTCCATGATGTCGGCGGCGGCCTGGATCAGGCGACGCAGCAGCGCGGCTTGGGCCACGATCCTTGCGTAGTTGCCGGCGGCCGCGGGCGTCGGCACCTGCTCTACGAGCTCGTGGATGTACAGGTGGCCGCCGACCTCCTCGAGGATGCCACGCCGACGCAGTTCCTCGACCGCGGTGATGGCATCGACGGGGTCCCCGCGCGCGTAGATCGATCGCAGGGCGTCGAAGATCTTGCCGTTCGCCGACCGGTAGAAGTCGGCGGGCTTCACGACCTCGACGACGTCGGCGATCGCCTCGGTGGACAGCATCATCGCACCGAGGACGGATTCCTCCGCTTCGAGGTTGTGCGGCGGAACCCGATCGGGCCGCAGACGGCGGACTTCCTCAGCCGTGCGCGCCAAGACCCCCCCTCTCGAGATCACGAGCCGACCAAACAGAGAGGCTATGGGTCGGGAGTCCCGCCGTCATTGGGATAACCGCTGTGGATACGTGCGTCCCTGGTCGGGCTCGGAAGTTTCCTGTCATACCCCCATCCACCTGCGTTCTGGGCTGTGGACAACCCTGTGGAAGAGTGTGAATCACAGGTATGACATTCTTGCGGCGGAAGACTCCCGCATGGGGACGGAAACCCGGATCCGGTGCGCCCCCGGCAGGGGGCGCACCGGTGGTTCAGAACTCCGAGGGTTCCACCTCGACCGACAGGATCGGGTCGACCTCGGGGAACAGGTGCACGCGCACCTCGTGGACACCGACGCTGCGGATGGGCTCGTCCAGGTGGACGTCGTGCCGGTCGACCCTCACGCCCGCCTGGCGGTGGATCTCCTCGGCGATGTCGCCGGCCGTCACGCTTCCGAAGAGCCTGCCCTCGTCGCCGGCGTGGGCCGTGACCTTGATGGGCGTGGCGATGAGCTTCTGTGCAACCTGCTCGGCCTCGGCCTTGGCCTCGTTCACGCGGACCTGGTGGGCACGTTTCAGGCTGTCGACGTGCTTCACACCGCCCTTGGTCGCCTTGACGGCGAGACCACGGGGCATCAGGTAGTTGCGGGCGTAGCCGTCGGCCACCTCGATCACGTCACCGGGGTGGCCGAGTGCGTCGACGGACTTCTGGAGGATGACCTTCATCGAGCCGAGTAGGGTAGCAGCGCCAACTCGCGGGCGCTCTTCACGGCGACGGCCACGTCGCGCTGATGCTGGGAGCAGTTACCGGTGACGCGACGGGCGCGGATCTTGCCGCGCTCCGAGACGAACTTGCGGAGCGTCGCGACGTCCTTGTAGTCGACGTGCTCGATCCGGTCCTTGCAGAAGATGCAGACCTTCCTCTTCTGCTTCTTCCAGGCCTTCTCGTCCTTCTCCTTCTTGCTGGGGCGCTTCCTAGGCTTGGCTGGCATCCAGCGGTGTCTCCTCGTTTTCGATCGGGCCAGCGCCAACCGGGGCTGGGGCTGACCAGTCGCCGCCACTGCGGGACTGCCGCTCCACCTTCGCGGTGGCCCAGCGCAGGCTCGGCCCGATCTCGTCGGCCTCGATCTCCACCACCGTGCGCTTCTCGCCCTCCTGGGTCTCCCAGGAGCGCATCTGCAACCGCCCGGCCACGAGGACGCGCGTGCCCCGCGTCAGGGACTCGGCGACGTTCTCGGCTAGGGTTCGCCAGGCGTTGACCGTGAAGAACGACGTGTCGCCGTCCTTCCAGTTCCCAGCCTCGTCCTTGTAGCGGCGGTTGACCGCGACGCGGAACTTCGCGACGGCCGCCCCGTTCGGCGTGTACCGAAGCTCGGGGTCGTCCGTGAGGTTGCCCACGATGATGATCTGGTTGTCGCTCGCCATCTCCATCACCTACCTGTCCTTGTTCCGCATCCCCGGCGGATGGCGAGCCGGGGACGGGGGAAGGCGCCTACGCCGTCCGAACGATCACCTTGAACCGCAGGACCTCGTCGGCGAGATGTAGCGTCCGCTCGAGCTCCGTGATCGCGACCGGATCCACCTGGAACTCGACCACAACGTAATAGCCCTCGTTCTGACGGGCGATCTCGTACGCGAGGCGACGGCGACCCCACCGGTCGATCTTGCCGACCTCGCCTCCGCCCTCGGAGACGACCTTCGTGATGCGGTCGACCGTCCCGCTCACGACCGACTCGTCGGCCTCAGCGGGCAAGATGAGCATTACCTCATATGGCCTCAGTTCCCCACCTCCTCTGGTCTGGACGGCCCCCATGGGGGGAGCAGGATGCTGGGTAGGCCTCCAGAGTCTACCGGGTCGCGTCTTGGGCGACGTTAGCATCCGGGTCTGACACCGGTTGTCCCCCGCGGGTCTCTAGAGGTCATGGCAGAGGTCATGGCGCAGGGTGGAACCCACCGCGCCCCGCGGTCCGGCTACACTTCGCGAACAGCCGTGCACTCGACCACAAGGAGGCGCGAGCGATGAGCGTGAGCGTCCACGACCTGCAGGCGTGGAAGGCGGAAGGCAAACGGTTCGCGATGCTGACCGCCTACGACCACCCCACGGCCCGCATCCTCGACGAGGCCGGCATCCCGGTGCTCCTCGTCGGCGACTCCCTCGCCCAGACCATCCTCGGCTACGAGACGACGCTCCCGATCACGATGGAGGAGATGCTCCACCACGTGCGCGCCGTCACGCGGGGCGCACGGAACGCCCTGGTCGTCGCCGACATGCCGTTCCTCTCCTACCAGGTGTCCGTGGAAGAGGGCGTCCGCAACGCCGGCCGCTTCCTGAAGGAGGGCGGCGCGCACGCCGTGAAGCTCGAGGGGCCGCAGATCGAGCTCACGCACAGGCTCACCGATCTCGGCATCCCGGTGATGGCGCACGTCGGCCTCACACCGCAGTCGGTGCGCGGCATGGGTGGCTACCGCGTTCAGGGACGGACCGAGGAGGCCGCGGCCCGGCTGGAGGACCACGCCCTTTCGCTCGAGAAGGCCGGCGCGTTCTCGGTGGTCCTCGAGGGCGTCCCGGCCGCCCTCGGAGCGAGGATCACGGGCAGTCTCCGGATCCCGACGATCGGGATCGGCGCCGGACCGAACTGCGATGCCCAGGTCCTCGTGATCACCGATCTGCTCGGCCTCTCCGACGGTCACGTGCCGAAGTTCGCGAAGGCCTACGCGGACCTCAGTGGGGAGATGCTCAGAGCCGTCCGGGCGTTCGCGAAGGACGTCGAGGACGGCGCGTTCCCCGACGCCGAGCATTCCTACGGCTGAGCTCGGCGCGGGTCGACGCTCCCCGTCCCGCCCATCCGGTGCCCGTAGACTCCGACGAGTGACGGACCGAAGAGGCAGCACCGGCCGGCCGGCGTGGTTGCCCGTCGCGGTCGTTGTCGCAGGCGGTGCCGCGGTGGGCGCGGCGACCGCCGCGCTCGTGTTCTCGCGCAACTGCTCGCGCGCCGACACCGTCTCGACCTGGCTGGCGCTGATCACGTTCCTGTGCTTCGCCCTCACGGTGGTGGCGTGGATCCTCTCCACTCCCCGGATCCCACCGGAGGGAGCCGAGGACCGCGCCGAGCTCGCCTCCAGCATCTCTCACGAGCTGAGGAACCCCCTGATGTCGGTGAAGGGCCTCGCCGCCACCGGCGCCCGCCTGTACGACTCGATGAGCGACGAGGAGCGCCGCGAGTTCTTCCGGCTGATCGACGCCGAGGCGACCCGGATGAAGACCCTGCTCGAGGCGACATCCACGGCTCTGAAGATCGACGCTGGCAGCCTCCGCTACGACCTGCGGGACGAGGACCTGTCGAAGCTCGTCCAGGAGGTCGCCTGGCGCACACCCGTCGGTGAGCATGCGATGGTGGTCGAGGCACAGGATGGACTCACCGCGGTCGTCGACCGCGGGCGGTTCGCTGAGGCGCTCGCGAACCTGATCGACAACGCGGTGAAGTACTCGCCGCCCGATGCGCCGATCGAGGTACGCGCCTACCGATCGCCTGACGGCGAGGCGGTCGTCGAGGTCGTCGACCGGGGACCGGGGATCCCGCCGGAGCAGCGGGAGGCGATCTTCCGCCGGTACTGCCGTTGGCGCCCTGCCGGGTACGAGGAGACCCCGGGCGCCGGGCTCGGGCTGTTCATCGCCAGGGCTCACGTCCAGGCACAGGAAGGTCGACTGGACGTAGAGGACGAGCCGGACCGCGGTACCATGCTGCGGATCACGCTGTCGTTGGGGAGGGAGCACGGATGAGCGACCGCGGGGCCGGTCCCGTGTCCCTCGTCATCTGTGACGACCACAAGATCCTGACGGACGCGCTCGCCATGGTCGTCGAACGGGACGCGGGCCTGCGGTTGGTCGCCCCGCCGGTCCACGCCCCTGAGCAGGCCGTCGAGCTCTGCCGCGAGCATGCGCCCGACGTCGTCCTCATGGACATCGTATTCAAGGGACCGATGGACGGCATCGAGGGCACACGCCGCATCAAGGTGGTCTCGCCAGCCACGAAGGTGGTGATCATGACGGCCCACGACGACGAGCGGCTGCTCGTCGAGGCCGTCGAAGCCGGCGCCTCCGGGTTCCTCAGCAAGGACGAGCCCGCGGATCAGGTGCTCGCCGCGGCCAAGGCCGCCGCCGAGGGTGAGGTGTTGATCGACCCCACGACCCTCACCCGGCTCCTGCACCAGGTCGAGAAGGAGCGCGAGGCTCGCCGGGACGCGTTGGCCCTGCTCGACGAGCTCACCGACCGCGAGCGCGAGGTACTGCAGCTCCTCGCCGAAGGCGAGCGCAACGACGACATCGCTCAGAGGCTGTTCATCAGCCCACAGACGGTTCAGACGCACGTCCGCAACGTGCTCGCCAAACTCGGTGTCCATTCCAAGCTCGAGGCCGTCGCCTTCGCCGTGAAGCACGGCGCCATCACGGTCTGACCTCGGCTCACCGGCCGCCACCGAGTCCTAGACCGGGTTCCGGCGGGGCGCGCGGCGATCGCGCCGCGGCTCGTGCGATGATCGGCCGGTGGCGCCCGCCAAGCGACCGATCGGCCTGGGCCTCGTCCTCGCGTGCCTCGCGGGAACGCTCGCACTCGGCATCGCGCTCAAGGCCCCGTGCGCGTCGGGGAACTGGGGCGACGGACGCCAGTACAAGCGCTACTGCTACTCGGACATCGTCCCGCTTCTCGGCACCGAGCAGCTGACCGGTGGCCGTCTCCCCTACCTCGACACTTGTGCGCCGGGCTCGGGCGAGTGCGACGAGTACCCGGTCCTGTCGATGTATGCGATGCGTCTCGCGGCTTGGGCGTCGAACGGCACAGCGGGCTTCTTCCACGCGAGCGCCACAGCCGGCTTCTTCTACGCGAACGCGCTGCTGCTCGCCCTCGCGGCGTTCGTCACCGTCCTGTGCCTATACCTGATGGTCGGCGCCCGGGCCCTCTACTTCGCGCTCGCACCGACGCTCCTGATCTACGGCTTCATGAACTGGGACCTGCTCGCGGTCGCCTTCGCCGCCGCCGGCACGCTCGCGTACCTGAACCGCCGCGACCTCTGGTCTGGGGTGCTCCTCGGGCTCGGCGCCGCGGCGAAGCTCTTCCCCGGGCTGCTCCTCGTGCCGTTCGTGCTCGGTCGGTTCCACCAGAAGGAACCCGACCGCGCCATCCACCTCGCGTGGGCCGGAGCCGGCGCGTGGCTGGGCGTGAACCTGCCGTTCGCGCTCGGGGCACCGAGGAGCTGGTGGGAGTTCTTCTCGTTCAACCGCGATCGGCCCGTCGACTGGGACAGCCTGTGGTTCGTCGGCTGCCACCGCATCACCGGGAACCTGTACTGCGGCCACACAGGCGCGATCAACCTCGCGTCACTCGTGCTGTTCGTCGTGGTCGCGACGGCCCTGTGGGTCCTGCGGCGCGCCGTGCAGCCCGACTTCCCACGCTGGACGTTCGGGTTCCCGCTGCTGGTCGCGTTCCTCCTCACGAACAAGGTGTACTCGCCCCAGTACGGCCTGTGGCTACTGCCGTGGTTCGCGCTCGCGCTCCCCGATCTCAGGCTGTTCGTCGCGTTCGAGGCGGCCGACGTCGCCCTGTTCCTCACGCGGTTCTCGTGGTTCGGCCGCTACAGCGGCATAGACGGATGGCCGATCGGCGCGTTCGAGATCGTCGTCGTCGTGCGGGCGGCGATCCTCGTCTGGTGCCTCGTCGCTTGGGTGCGTCGGCGTGAGCCGGGCGCCGCCCCGTCCGCGCCCGACGCGCTGACCGCAACCGCTGCGGGAGCCCCCGCGTGACACCCGAGACCCGCCGAGGGCTCCGGTACTGCGTGACCGTGTTCCTCGGCGTCCGCGCGCTGCTGTTCATCCTCGGGCTGGTGAGTATCGTGCTGTTCCCGCCGCTGAAGTCAGTCTCGGTGCCAGGCTGGCCGGCGCACCCGCTACCGAGCCCCGGCTGGGCGAACCTGTTCACCGTGTGGGAGCGGTTCGACGGCCTATGGTTCCTGCGGATCGCCGTCGAGGGCTACGGGGCGACCGACGGAAGCGCGGCGTTCTTCCCGCTATACCCGCTCGCGATCCGCGCGGTCTCGTTCGTCATCGGAGGGCACTCGTTCGCGGCCTCGCTGATCGTCTCGAACGCGGCGTTCCTCGGCGCACTAGTCGTCCTCTACTTCCTCACCGCCGTCGAGCTCTCCGAGGAGGGTGCCCGGCGGACCATCCTGTACGTGTCGCTATTCCCGACGTCGTTCTTCTTCTTCGCTCCGTACAGCGAGTCGCTGTTCCTGCTCTGCGCCGTCACATCGTTCTGGGCGGCCAGGCGCCGACGGTGGGTACTCGCCGGCGTCGCAGGTGCGCTCGCGGCCCTCACCCGCAACGTGGGGCTGATCCTCGCCCCGGCGCTTGCGGTGGAAGCAGTCCACCAGCGGATCGAGCGGAAGGGCTCTGCCGTGCCAGGCCTCGCCGCGTCGGTCTTCGTCGGTCTCGGCACACTCTCGTACATGGCCTACTGGAGCGCGAAGGTGGGCGACTGGCTGGCGCCGGTGAACCAGCAGGCGAACTGGGAGCGGGTGTTCTCCTGGCCCTGGGCCACCCTGACGCAGGGCACGCGGTTCGCCTTCCGGTACATCGGGAACACGAACGGCGGCTACTGGCTGATCGACTGGCTGATCGTGGTGCCCATGCTCGCAGCCGGTGTCTACGGGTTGTTCCGGCTCCGACCCTCCTACGGGGTCTACATGTGGGGCGGCCTGCTCGCGCCCCTGTCGTTCATCTTCGAAGGTCGACCCCTGATGTCGATGCCGCGCTTCGTGCTCCCCCTGTTCCCACTCTTCTGGGCCATCGCGGATGCCACCCTGCGCAAGCGCGTCCCCCACGCGGCCGTGGTGGCGGTGGGGGGTGTCGGGCTAGGGTTGCTCACAGCGCTTTTCGTGAACTGGTACTACATCTTCTGATGGGTCGGCGCCGACATATAGGATGAGCGCCGCAGGGCGCGCCACGGACGGGAGCAGGAAGGGCAGGGGGTGACGGGTGACGATACGGGTAGCGATCGCTGACGACCATTCCCTCGTGCGCCAGGGCCTCCGCCGGTACCTGGACATGGCCGAGGGCATCGAGGTGGTAGGCGAGGCCTCGAACGGCAAAGAGCTGCTCGACCTGATCGAGCAGGAGAAGCCCGAGATCGCCCTGGTCGACATCCGCATGCCGGAGATGGACGGCCTGGAGGCCGCGCGACAGATGCGGGACCGCTTTCCGGAAGTCGGGGTAATCATCCTCACCGCCTACGACGACCGGCAGTTCGTCGTCGAGGCCGTGCGCTCAGGCGCACGCGGATACGTGCTCAAGGCCCGCGACGCCGAGCACCTGATCCAGACGGTCCGCCTCGTCGCCACCGGGAACATGGTCATCGACCCACAGCTCGTCGTGGCTCTCGCCGAGGAGCTCTCCCAGGCCAAGGATCGGGATCGTCGTGCCGAGACGCTCACCGCACGCGAGATCGAGGTCCTGCAACTGCTTGCCTTCGGACACACCAACCGCGACATCGCCGAGCGCCTGTACATCTCCCCCGACACGGTGAAGACGCACCTCGAGCACATCTTCGAGAAGCTCGGGGCATCGGACCGCACGGCCGCTGTGGCCGAGGCGCTCCGTCGGCGGCTGATCGAGTAACCCCGAGCCCGACCCGGCCAGCCCCGGCGTCCTCCTTCCGGCCTAGGCCGCATCGTCCCCGGCGACACCCACCCGGGTGATGGAGTCGTCCGGTCTCGCGTTGCATGCTTAGAGATCGAGATGGCGACCAGATCCCCGCGGTCCGGCACCCGGCCCATGCTGTCCCTGCTTGCCCTCGCGGCGGGCGGCGTGACGGCCGTGGAGGTGTTCGCTCGGAAGAGCACGACGTCGGTCGAAGGCCTGTCCGACGGACTCGTGTTCGGTGCGTGTGCCCTGTCGGCGATCGCGATCTTCTCGGTCCTCGGCCGCCGGGGCACCTGGCAGAGCGCCCCGTGGCTCGGGCTCGCGGTCCTCGGCCTCGCCCTCGTGAACGGGCTGCTCCTCATCCACGATCTCACGGGGGGCCCCCCATATCGGCCGACCGCCTACGACCTGATCTTCCTGCCCCCCGCGGCGCTGTTCCTCGTGCCGATCCGGTTCGAGTACCGCGACCACTTCCCGAAGGAAGAGCGCCGCGAGATCTCCGCGGACGTCGCGCTGATCTCCGCGGCCCTCGGCGCGATCCTGTACCTATCCATACGTCCATACGAGGCGGGGACGGCCGAATCCATCTCGAGCGCGGTGTTCGCCGTGATCTGCGCCAGCGCATTCTCGGCCTACGGCGCCCTCGCGCTCTGGACCCCCCGGCCCACGCACATCGGGATGTTCGTCGTGATCGGCTCATTCACGGGCTCGATCATCCTGTTCGCGCAGCAGTGGGTGCAGGGCACCTACGTGGCCGGTCAGATCGCGATCGACCTGCCGCTCGCAGTGGGATCGCTCGCGCTCGCCGGACTCGTGCTCCTGTTCCCCCGACGCCGGACCGACGCGCCGCAGACGCGTCCGACCCGGTACGGGAGGCCCCTGCTCACGACGGCCGCCGTCGCGACCGCGTGCGCGGCTCTCGGCCTCATCGCGAACATGGAGATCCATCGGCGGGTGGGCACGCTCGAATCCACAGGTTTGATCGGCGTGCTCGGCGCGGCCGTCGCGCTCCGCATCCTCGTGAACCAGGTGCGCGGTACGCACGCGACCCTCGCGGCGCAGGAGGCGCTCGACCAGAAGGAGGTCGCGCTCCACGAGACGGACAAGGCGCTCGCCCGGCTCCAGCGTGCGAACGAGACACTCCGCGAATCCGAGGAGCGCCTGCGCCTGGTGTTCGAGGCGGCGGTCGACGGCATCGTCGAGCTCGACCACAAGGACGTGATCGTCCGCGCGAACGAGGCCTTCTGCCGGATGCTGGAGCTCCCTCAGAGTATGGTCGAGGGGCAGCGGTGGACCGCGCTCGCCGCGGCGATCAAGGCCGACGAGTCCTTCGCGTCGTTGCCGCATTCGGGGCAGGGGCAGCTGCTCCGCCAGGGGCAGGCGATCCACCTGGAGACCCGCACATCCGAGATCCCCGGCGATCCGCCGAGGCGCTTGCTGCTCGTCCGCGACGTGACAGCAGCGCGTGTCGCCGACCAGACGATCCGCTCGCTGTTCAAGTTCCTGCAGGACCGTGACGAGGACCGCACGCGGATCATGCGCCGGACGAACGCGGCGATCGAGGGCGAGCGGAACCGCATCGCGCGTGACCTCCACGACGGTCCCGTCCAAGGCGTGTCGGCCGCATCGCTATCGCTCGAAGCCGTGTTGCTGATGCTGAAGGCCGGGGACCTCGACGAGGGCGTCGAGATCCTCTCGAAGGTCCGTAGCGAGCTCTCGGAGGAGGCCGACAACCTCCGGCAGCTGATGACGGGGCTGCGGCCGCCGCTGCTCGAAGAGCGTGGCCTCGTGCCGGCGCTCCGTGAGACCCTCGACAGGTTCGGCCGCGAGAGCGACGTCGAGACCGAGTTCGCCGGCAACGCGAGCGTCGAGATCCCACAGGACCTTCAGACGCTCGCCTACCGCATCGTGCAGGAGGCACTCTCGAACGCCGGTAAGCACTCGAAGGCCGGTCGTGTGAGCCTGACGGTCGAGGCGATCGGTGGGCAGCTGCGGATCGAGGTCGCCGACGATGGCGCCGGGTTCGACTCTGTGCGGTCCCGCGAATTCCTGCGGATGGGGCGGGTCGGGCTGGCGTCGATGCGCGAGCGCGTCGAACTCGCGAACGGGACGTTCATGGTGCATTCCACGCCGGGCAAGGGAACCACGGTGTTGGCGACACTGCCGCTCGAATCCGTGCCGGCACCACGCGAGTTCGCCGTCAACGAGGCGTAAGGCTCCACGCGGTCCGGCGGCTCAGCTCAACAGCGTCTGGCGTGTCTCGCCGCGGCCGACGCCGGGCGCGGCGTCGGTGACTGGGTCGGGGACGGCGAGGGGCTCGGGGACGGGGACGGCGAGGGGCTCGGGGACGGCGAGGGGCTCGGGGACGGGCTCGGGGACGGGCTCGGGGACGGCGAGGGCTTCGGGCTCTTCGATGGCGCGGGGGAGGGAACCGGGGTGATCGGCCCGCCCGTGTAGCCGGAGTACGACGGCGTCGGGAAGTCGACGACCCGCATCCCGGCCATGGCCTTCAGCATGAAGTCGTGCCAGATCAGAGCCGGGATCGTTCCCCCGTAGACGGCCGAGAATCCCTCGACGTTCTGGAGCGGGATCTCGCCCCGCGGGTAGCCGACCCAGACGCACGTCGCTAGCTGCGGCGTGTACCCACAGAACCACGCGTCGACGTAGTCCTGCGCCGTCCCGGTCTTGCCGGCGGCCGGGCGGCCGATGTTCGCCCTCGTGCCAGTGCCGCTCGTGATGACGCCCCGGAGCGCGTCGGTCACGAGGTTCGCGTCGTTCGGGTCGAGGACCTGCTTGCCCTTGCCGTTGTTCTTGTCCATCACCTGACCGGTAGCGTCGTCCACCTGGTGGAGTGGGGTCGCCGGGCGCCGCACACCCTGCGCGGCAAGGGTCGCGTAGGCGTTCGTCATCTCGAGCGGATTCACGGACTCCGTGCCGAGCGTGATCGAGCAGAGCGGCTGGAGCGGGGATGTGATGCCCATCCTATGGGCGACGTCGACGACCGCCTCCGGCCCGACCTGGGACGCGACCTGCGCGAAGATCGTGTTCACCGAGTGCCAGGTGGCCTCACGCAGGGTGAACGTGCCGCTCTCCTCGTCGCTCGCGTTCGAGAGCGTCCACGGCTGGCCGTTCGTGTAGCAGGCCGGATCCCGGATCGTGACCGTCCCCGGCCCGTACCAACGCGAGGAGAGTGAGATGTTGTCCTCCATCGCGGCGGTGAGCGTGAAGGGCTTGAAGGCCGAGCCCGCCTGCCGCCCACTGCCGCCACCGCCGGTCGCGAGGTTCACCTGTGACTTCTGCCAGTTGCTCCCCCCATACATCGCGCGGACCTCACCCGAAGCGGGGTCGATCGCGACGATGGCCGCCGCGGGGTCGCCGGGCGTGTCCAGCCACGTCTTCACGGCCTGCTCGGCGGCGCGTTGCATGGCCTGGTCGAGCCCCGTCGTGACGCGGAGGCCACCGCCCAGCACCCTCGCCTCGCCGTACTTCGCGAACAGGGCACGCCGCGTGTAGTCGAGGTAGTAGCCGAGCTTCGGCGGGAACTGCGTCGTGTCGCCGGTCCCGGTGGTTTTCACGTCCTTACCCTTGAGCGTCGCCGCGCGGTTCACGGTCAAGTAGCCCTCGGCGACCATGCGGTCGAGGACGTAGTCCCGTCGGATCTTCGCGTCGACCGGATGGTCGATCGGATCGAACACCGATGGGTTCGCGATCAGCCCGGCGAGCGTGGCCGACTGGAGGGGGGTGAGATCCGACGCGTTCTCGTTCCAGTAGGTCTGCGCCGCGGCCTGCACGCCGTACGCGCCGTGTCCCAGGTAGACGGTGTTGAGGTACTTCGCGAGGATCTCATCCTTCGAGTAGGTCTGGTTGAGCTTGATCGCGAGCAGAACCTCTCGCACCTTCTGCCCGAACGTGCGGGGCGGGATCACGTAGGTGGTCTCGCGGGTCTCCGGGTCGGTGATGTACTTGCCGGCGTAGATGTTCTTCACGAGCTGCTGGGTGATGGTGGATGCCCCCTGGACCACCTTGTGGGCGATCAGGTCGTTCCACGCCGCGCGGACGATGCCGATCGGGTCGAAGCCCGGGTTGGTGTAGAAGTGCTGGTCCTCGGCGGCAACGACGGCGTTCCGGAGGCTCTCCGGGATCTCAGCCAGCGGGACGATCGTCCGGTCGACCGCCGCGTGGAGGACGGCGATCTGATTGCTATCGCGGTCGTAGATGTAGGTCGTTTGCAGCGGCGGCGGGGTCGAGGGCAGCTCCAGGTGAGCGTAGACGTAGTACAGCGTCCCGAACACTCCGAGGACGCCGAGCAGGGGAACGGTGACGAACACCCACCAGAACCGCCGGAAGAAGCCCTTCCGCCGCTTCTTCCGCTGTCGGGGGGCATGCTTCGGGCCCTTCGAGGCCCTCCGGGATCCGGTGTTGACCGCCAAGGTTGCCCCTAATGCTACCGACGACCTGCGTCTCTCGGGGGATGCGACGGGGCCCGAAGTCGTGCGGTTCCTGTGGAGGTTCGCGTCAGACGGCCCGGGCGACGAACGCCTCGGACAGGTGGTTCCACTGGCAGGCCCGGCAGACCTCGACCACGTAGCAGCAGGAGCCGGGGCGGTCGGCGGCGATCGAGAGGCCCTTGTCGAGGGGCCAGACGCGGCCGTTGTCGCCCCTCAGACCGTCACCGTAGACGTAGGCGAGCAAGACGAGCTTCTCCTTGCCGCAGACCGGGCAGTCGCGACGGATCGGCTCGCCGACGTGCTTGGCGGCGCGCATGAGCTCGGGGTGCGCGTCGCAGACGTCGGCCCAGGACCTCAGGCCGAGCCTCACCTCCCGGAGGAGCGCGCGTTTGGCGAGCGTGTAGTCGACGACCCCCAGGAGGGACCGCCTACCTCTCGCCTTCATCCGCGGGTTCTGCACCGTGCCGGGATTGTACGCCCGCTCTCCGGTTCGGACGCTCCGCCGTTCGGCCGTCCCCCACGGAGGCCACCGGGCTACGGCGGGGCTCCCGAGTCGATGACGGCACGCGCCTCCGCCTCGACCGCACGGCGTTCGCCGAGCAGGAACAGGGTTCCCGCGTCGAGACCTACGCGAACCGTTGCCTCGAGCGCTCCCCGCGCGCAGGCGCACTCGAGGAGCTCGCCGCCGTTGCGGGCGACGTACTCGGCCGCTACCTCGGCAGGATCCAGCCCCGACGGGATCGCGAGCTCCTGGGCCGCCGCGAGGGCGGCCGCATCCGCCGCGGTCTGCGCTCGCGTCTCGGCGATGAGGACCCGGGCGAGATCGGCAGTGCCGAGCGCGAGGACCGTCGCCATCGCGACGATCGCGGCGGCCACGATCGACGCCGATCCTCGTTCGCCGCTCACGGGAACTCCTGACGCATCGTCGCCTCCCCGCGGAGCTCGATCTGCGGTGGGAACAGCCATCCCACGACAGGGATCTGCACCGGCGCCTCGTACACGACCGCGACGGTCACGGGCTGCCCTCGTTCTCCCGACCGACGAACCTCGACGGCGACCCGAGCGGGATCGAGGCCGGGCGCCGACCTGACCGCGGCGTCGCGCACCACCGCGTCGTCGGGGTCGACGGCGGCCGCGCGCGCCCCGGCGCGCGCGGCCTGCACGAGCAACAGCTCATCGCGAGCGAGCAGCCCAACCTGCACGAGCGCGAGTGCCACGAGCAGGAGCATCGGTAGGACGAGCGCGAACTCGACGACGGCCGAGCCGCCTTCGCGGTGCCGGAGACGGCTACTGCGCACTCCCCGCCACCTGATCGATGATGTTGTCGAAGAAGCTCGGCAGCTTGCCGGACGACCGCGCCCAGGCGATGAGGACGACCGCCACGGCGGCCGCGGCTAGGATCACGAGGGCGTACTCGGCCGTCGTCTGCGCCACCTCCTCCTCGAGTCGCATGCGGAGACGCACGTAGAGCGATAGCAGCACGGGTTCACCTCCTCTCAGCGGATCGATCGCAGGGTGGTGAGCAACACGGGCACCACCGTGAGGAGGAGGAAGGCGGGGAGGACGAGGAATACGAGCGGGAACAGCATCTTCACGGGCGCCTTCCGGGCACGCTCGGAGAGCGCAGCGCGGCGTTCCTCGCGCACCTCCGCCGCAAGCTGCGTCATCGCTTCCGCGAGTGAGGTCCCTAGCGATCCGGTGCGTGTGAGCGAGCCGACCGCCCGGCGCAGGTCCGGGAGCCCGAGCCGGTCCGCGACCGCGTGGAGCTCGTCCCGCCAGCGGGCGCCGAGGTCGACCGCCCGGAGCACCGTCCCGAGCTCATCGGCGAGCGGGCCCTCCGTGGCCGAGACGGCGTTGCGGAGCGCCAGCTGCCCCGACAGGCCGGCGGATGAGGTCGCAGCGAGCAGGTCGAGGAGCTGCGGCAGCTCCCGATTCGCCGCCTCGACGCGTCGACGCGCCTTGGCGGCGACCACGAGATCCGGAGCCCGGAACCCGGCGGCCACGAGCACCGGCGCCAGCAGCGGCCCCGGGCCGGGGGCAGACAGCGCGAGGACACCCGCTCCAACCGCGAGCAACGCTTTCGCTCCGATCAGCTCGTCGACCGACCGGAGGGAGCCGGCGAGTGCCAGCCGGCGTCCCAGATCGTCTCGACCGGGCCAGCGCGAGGACAAGCGAGTGCGGCCTACGCGAGCGGCGAGCGACCACGGAGACGGGTGGCGTCGCGACGGATGGCGCGGCGACCCTCCGGCCGTCGACCCGAGACGAGCGAGCGGTCTGCCGTCGGTCCGCGTCGACACAGCGGCGAGTGCCACAACGACGGAAGCCGCCGCGAGCGCGGGCGCGAATGCACGCTCGATCAAGCGCGCACCCGCAGCAGTTGCCTGATCCACGCGAAAGCGGCCGCCTGCATCGCCAGCCCGAGCCCGATCGCAGTCGCGCCGGCCGTGGAGTGGTAGGCAGCGGCGATGTCGCCGCGTGAGGTGGCCGAGAGGAACAGGAAGAAGCCGATCGGCAGGAACCCGAGGATGGCCCCCGACAGCCGCGCTTGTGCGGTGAGCGAACGAACCTCGCGCGCCGCGGCGCGCCGCTCTCGGAGCGTTCTGGCGAGCTGGTCGAGCACTGACGGTAGGTCGCCGCCGGTCCGGTGGTGCAGACCTAGGACGCCGACCACGATACGCATGTCCGGACCGGGCAGAGCCTCCGTCAACCGCCGCAGAGACTCGGCGAACGGGACGCCGAGCGCCGCGCGGTCGACCACGTCTCGCAGGGCGGGCCCGAGCGGCGCCTCCGCCTCGTCGGCCGCGAACGCGACCGCTTGCACCAGCGACTGCCCGGCGCGGAGACCGTCCGCGACCGTGGCCACCGCGCCGGTGAGCTGCGACTCCGCACGCTCGGCCCGGCGAGCGGCGGCTCGCCGCCGCACCGCGACAGGGGCGGCCGCGCCCGCGACGGCACCGGCCACAGCGCCGGGAGTTCCCGCGACGATGCTCCCCAGCCCTATCCCGCCGGCGATCGCGAGCACCCGGAACACGGGGGACGCCATGAAGCCACCCATCCGCGCACGGATCCTCCGCTGGGCTCGAGCTGGAGACGCGGTGAGACCGGCCCGCACGAGGATCGCCCTCCGCTCCCTTCCCTCGATCGCGAGGGCGACGGACAGTCCCGAGGCGGCGGCCAGGGTGGCTGGGAGCAGCCCCGCGCTCACGGCCCCTCCGCCACGGCGCGGTCCGGACCCGGCTCGAACAGCTCGTCGGACACCGGCTCGCCGCGCTCGGACAGCACGCGTGCGAGCGCCGGAACCTCGCCGCTGGAAACGAACGAACCCCGCGACCCGAACCGTGGCCGGAAGGCGAAGATCTCAGTGACGACCGGGTCGCCGTCCCGCACCCCGTCCACGACCGCGACCCCGAACACGACCCGCCTGCCGTCCCGCAGGCGCGCCGTATGCACGACGACGTCGATCGCCGCGGCGACCTGCTGCCGCACGTGGGCGGCCGGTAGCTCGACATCCGACATCAGCGCCATCGTCTCCAAGCGCCAGAGCAGGTGGCGCGGTGAGTTCGCGTGCGCCGTCGAGAGAGACCCATCGTGCCCCGTGTTCATGGCCTGGAGCATGTCCAGCGCCTCGCCGCCGCGGACCTCGCCGACGATGATCCGATCCGGCCGCATCCGCAGCGCGTTGCGAACGAGGTCGCGGACGGTGACCTCGCCCTTGCCCTCGACGTTCGCCGGCCGGGCCTCGAGGCCGATCACGTGCGGTTTCGCCAGACGGAGCTCCGCCGCGTCCTCGATCGTGATGAGCCGCTCCTCGTCCGGGATGAAGGCCGAGAGGACGCCGAGCAGGGTCGTCTTCCCCGAGCTCGTCCCGCCGGAGACGACCATGTTCGCGCGTCCTCGTACGCAGGCGGCGAGGAACGCGAGCATCCGCGGTCCGAGCGTTTGCCGCGCGAGCAGATCATCCGGGGTGAACGGCACCGGCGAAAACTTGCGGATGTTGAGCGTGGGACCGCAGAGCGAAAGGGGCGGGACGATCGCGTGCACCCGACTGCCGTCTGACAGTCGCGCGTCCACCCAAGGTGACGACCCATCGACCCGAAGGCCAAGCGGGGCAACGATCCGCTCGATCACGTGGAGGACGGCCTCCTCCCCCTCGAATAGACCATCCACCACCTTCTCGATCCGCCCGCGCGGCACCGCGCACGTATACGGCGACAGCGCCGACCCTCGAGGAAGAGCACGCTCGGACACATGCGAGTGTGCGGGAATGTACCCGGAGCGGCACTGCCTAGAGTATGGAGGTGGCGGGCCGTGGGTCCTAAGCCCGAAGGGCTGAGGGCGAGGAGAACCGGTAGAGCTTGCGGTCTATTGCGCACAAGGAGGCAACGAGACCGGTAAGCGCTCCCTGGGCCGTGAAGGCGTCCAGTAGCCATGCGGCACTTGCGTCTTCCATGGGATCGAATCGCGCCGGTCGATACCGCACTAC
>Ga0315295_10001579_pt1 | contig 19532 bp, 25 predicted proteins | sample YL17G14_0_MG_FD_204453 | JGI IMG/M metagenome (GOLD analysis project Ga0315295, IMG submission 204453) | Sediment microbial communities from Yellowstone Lake, YNP, Wyoming, USA - YL17G14_0 | ecosystem: Environmental > Aquatic > Freshwater > Lake > Sediment | place: USA: Wyoming | collected...
CATCGTGACATCCTAGCTGAACTGGAGCTAATCAATGAAGTACGTGCGCGCCAAGCTCGGTGGCTAGGAGAGCTTAATGATCGCATCGCGAAGCTGGAATCTCAGAACAGAACAAATCATAGAATCCTTGGCCCCCGAACGAGATTGGATAATACCGACTTAGTTGAAATGATGAATCCAGAGGAGGCCAGGAAGCCATGAAAGTATATTCAAGAAAATGCAAGAAATGTCTCGGTTGGTACTCAGTTGATGAGGATGTCGATTATTTTGAATTCATGTGTGATGAGTGTGAGGAGATGATGAAGAAGTGACCCTAATCGATAAGGTCGCACAGCTCCGGGCTCTTGAGCAGAAGGCAACTCAGTCAGAGCCGAAAGCAGAGTGGGAAGGCGAATTTACAGAACTGTTCGCGGCAGGTAATACTTGGAAATATGAAGTCTGGCGTTCTTATATTGATCAATATGGATTGCGTAACTATATAGATTTCGGAGAATTTGATACGAAAGAAGATGCTGACCTAATAGCAGCTCTTCGCAACGCCGCCCCCGCTCTCCTGGAGGTGCTGCAATGCTTCCAATCAGGAGACACAGTCGCATTAGATAGACTGATCAGCTTTTTGGAATTACAATTTGAATTGTTTGATGAAGACGGAGGCAATAAGGATTTAGCATTAGACGATCTCGAAATTTTTCGCCGTCTCGTTGCAGCCGCTCGCAGAATGGAGGCGCAGGAGGATAAGTCATGACTTGCGTCTGCGGGGGCACTGCGATGGAGGACTAGAACATGAGATCCGAAGAGGAGATCCGGGAAGCTCTGGATACCGCTATAGAATTAGAAAAGGAAGCTCTTGATAGTCTTTTCGCCGCATACCGAAAATTGGGATGGTATAAAGGGCGGCAATCTGCATTAAAATTTGCCCTCGGCCCGCCCTGCAGGAGGAGCGATGACAGTCGATGATACCTGGCTCCAGCGAGCCGAGGACTATCTTGAAAACAAACCGACTTATATAATCGTCATGGCAATCCTGGCCCTCTGCCTGATGGCTTCCGTGAGTTCAGCCTATCCGTTGAATGAGTCTCAGGCCGCTTCCCTTGCCAACGAGTGCTTCAAGGTTGGTGTAGTGGTCGGGAGCATGAATACAGCCAAGATCTTCGCGAAAGAGACATTTACCGGGCAGCTATCCTATAATCAGATGGTAGATATGGTTAATCCAGTGATCCGGCTGCATAATGAAGCCTTGATCAGCCTCTTCTCAGGGAATGCGACAGCTTTGAGCGAGCTTCTGGTCCCGACCTTCGATAAGATCTAAAATCGCTATCTACTGCACATGTTGTAATGGGCTCATTACGAACCCACAAACCCTATTTTTTTAGTCTCATCCTTATATGATAGAACACTATTCTCAAGACGCGAATTATAAAAAGGCTACAGATAGCGAAAAGATATCGAAAACACTTAAAGTACGCAAAGAAATATATATGAGTGGCCATCTTAATCCTCCTGATGCGGCTTAATTAGCCGTGCTCATATTCAGAGGTCTACTTGAAGGTAGGGAATAAACATAATCCCAAAGCGAGGGGGTAGGCGTGCCATATCCTAATGAACATGCTTGCCGGATTCGAGATCCAGGTGATTTTGAGAAGGACTCATTTAGGACTCAGGAACTAGGGACTCATGGTGTAAAGGCTATAGAGGGTCATCTCAAAGGCGAAACCACGATGACTGTCCAGGCCTACCGATTCCCGAAAGACAAATTCACCGCAGTAGAAGCGAAGAAATGGCTCAAGGATAACGGTATTAAAAAGTATATCTCCTTCGAGCCAGCTAAAGAGATGAGCAAAGGCGCCCTGGAATCCGAGTCGAAGATCATCAAACGAGAGAACGGCAAGATCTACGTTGCTGGTGTTCTTCAAAGGACAGGCGTCTACAATGGCGGCTTGAAACCCTGGGATGAGTGGAAAGACTCTATTCCGCTAATGGTTGGCACTTCGATTATTCGCGGTGAGCACCCGGAAGATCCTATCACCGGAGATTTTGTGCCTATCGATAACGAGGCAGATATCATAGGGAGGATAGCCGAGGCTCTAGCTGATGAGAAAAATCAACTTGCAAGGGGCATTTATGAGCTGGACGAAAACAAGTTAACACCAGAGGAGATCACAGAGCTGGAGAAAGGCGATCCGATAGGTACTAGCCCTGGTTATTGGTGTGATAAAAAGGATTTGCCAGCTCCGAAACTATGGGAGGACGGGACACCTTATACGTTTATCGAAAAGAAATCATTTCTGTATGATCATTTTGCTACTCCGCAACGGCCAGCGTGCCACAACTGCGGGATGCTCATAAATTCAAAAATAGGAGAGGATAGCATAGGCAAGATTAGGTCGCCTGAAGAGATCAAAGAAGCTGTGGCACAGATCAAGCCGGAAGGAGAACCTGCTTTTCTGGTCAATCAGGCAATAGATGAGGTCGCACTCCAGAACATGATACTAGATATCATGGAGTGTAAAGACAGTTTTGAGCAGGGGAGAAATGCTATTTCTCTTCTGGTCCAGTTGCTCAGGACGATTTTGGCTGTGCCGCCAGAACAAGGGCTTGCGGCCATGTCTCTGAAACATATAATACCAATACCGGAGGAAGGAATGGAAGAGAAGAATAAGGAACTCAAGCTGATGGTAAATGCTGCCGTTGAGGAGGCTATTAAGCCAATCTCAGATGATCTTGGCAAGGCCCAGGCGACTATCACCGAGCAGGCGAAGACCATCGATGCTCAGAAGACCACAATTTCGGCTATAGAAACTTCTGAGAAAGAAAGAGTAAAGAAAGAGGCAGATGCCGCAGTAATTGCCTCAACTGTGGCGGAAGAGGGGCGAAAGAAATCGTTCATGGATCAACTTAAGCCCGGCATAGCCAAGACCGCAGAAGAGGCCAATGCCCTATGGGAGCAGATCAAGGCTGATGTAGGCGCCTGGATTCTGGCGAACCCCGATAAGATGACCTTCGCCGGTAATGCGGATCTCAAGTATGTGCCCAAAGGCCAGCCAGTGGTTCCAGCCCTGAGCGCAAATAGCGCAGAGGAGAGGGACCAGAAGTTCATTGAGATGGGCATCAAACCCGCTTCGCAGCTCATAAAAGAAATCTATCCGGAGAGGAAGTAAATGGCTCTCGTAAGATCTCTCGCAAATCTGCCTTGGATGATTGAGGTAGATGCTGGAACATATAAGGAGGGTATGCTGGTCAAGGAAGGCGGTGCTGCTAATAGAGCCGCCCTTATTACGGCAAAGGGAGATACGGCAATCGGAGTTATCGCCGAATCTCAGAAAGATCCAAAGACGGACGCCCATGAAGCCGCAGTTGCCGGGGATAAGCGCAACTACTTCCCGCTTGGCTGCAAGGCGATAGTCCATGTCTACGGAGTAACGGGCCGTACCTTCACGGCTGGCTGTGCAATCTACTTAGATGATGCGGTAGACGGCGGAGTAACAGAAGCAGCCGCAACCTCAAGACCGATAGGCCACTATCCGCGTAACATGGCGTCCCTGACAACCACCGCCACAGGCGATAAGGTCCCCTGCTATCTGGACGTCGAACCAGGAGCAACCAACGTATAACTCTCATAAATATAATTTTTGGAGGAAAAAATGCCTGCAGAACCAAGCGGAATCCTGACGATTGGCGACATGGGTCTACTCAACAAGGCGTATGCCTATGGTTTACGGAACCTGGAGCTGATCGATCAGACCGTTATCAAGGAGAGTCAACTTCTCTCATATTTCAAAGGTCCGTCTTTCGATCTGGACGAGGAGTATATAGAGTTCTTCGCCCGCGAGTCAAATCCTGGTGTGATCAACGTCCCGATCAATGCCACCATAGATCCGTCCCATGCTTCATATCAGCATAAGAGGGAGCGGCTTTATTGGGACATGTACTGGTGGGGGTTGGATGACACTATCAGGGAAGGAACAATACCCCAGGTCATGGATGCAGAGGCTCAGGATTCAGTTCAGTTCTATGCCAATGTAGCTGACTACAAGATTATCAAGGAGCTGCTGGCCCATCCGGGAGAAACCAATGCAGCGAGCGGCTATTGGACATCGGCCTCGGTGGTGGAAGTCGATATTACCGAAGCTCTGAAAGATCTGAGCTACAATAGCGGGATAGCCGTCACCAAGGCGCAGAATATCTTAGTGATCTTCCCGACAAAGGTACTGACAAGCGTAGCGGGCCTGGACTTCATCCATAACGTGAACCAATCGCTAAAGAAGTACATGGGCGACTCCTATCCAAATATGGTCTTCGTAGACTTCACGCCGAGCCTGAATAGCAAGGGCTCCAGGATCATAGACATGATGGCCGGAACCTCATCGGATGCACTATCTACCAATGCGATAGTCTGCTATGGCGGTCCTAGAATCTTGAAGGTCGGCGAATTCGTGCCAAAGACCGTATCCAGAGTAGAGACTCAGAGCCTCGGCGTGTTCAAGGGTGCTCTCACGGCAACTAGGAGATGCTTCGGAGCGGTCACGGTAGGAAGATTTGGAGCCGAGACCAATCCAGGAATCATAAAGATTACTGGTGTCACGACTTAGTGACCCGGTTAATCTTTTAAAATTTTTGGAGGTAAAGATGATAAAAAAGATTAGGCTCCTGGCGCTTACCGCACTCTTGGTACTCTTGGCTCTCTCGGTCGGCATGGCAGGCGCGGCCATGTGGGACCTTAAGAATATTATTACCGGCTCGCAGATGGTTCCCAGCGGTGCTCCCTGGTTCGCCGACAACTCAAAGATGTATTTCGGCACTGACAAGGATGGCTATATTTGGTTCAATTCTGCAACGGGATATGCCGAACTCAGCGGAATTTCCATAGATTATACTGGTGGCTTGGCCATCACCGCAGGGAACGATCTGACCGTTGCTGGAGCTGGAGATAGTAAGCTAGATTTCCATCTAGGCACAGGCACCACAGACACGACCACAGGAACGAATACGCTTAACGGAAATGTAGTCGTTGAAGGAACTCATTCTCTCACCACTGGGACTGGTGCTTTCGCTCTCAATGGAGAGACTACTATTGCAGCTACTAAGGGAATCACCAAGACAGCAGGAGCAGGCAACTTTGATTTCTCAGCAGGCTCAGGCGCATTCAAGACATCCTACGGGGCGAACCAACTAAGCGGAGATACGTTAGTCGCTAATGGCAAGAACTTCGGCATGACCGGCTCAGGCACTTTCGGAACTGGCACAGGGGCAGTAAGCATCAATGGCGATGTAACTCTTGCAGCAGGCAAGAGCCTTAGCGGTGCAGCTGGGGTCGGGGCAGTAGATCTCCACCTGATGACCGGGACATTCCAAACATCAACCGGAGCCCACACACTAAATGGTGATGTAACTATATCTGGGGCCAAAGCGTTCGCGACAGGCACCGGGGCAGTAACCCTAAATGGTGACGTAGGGATAGGGAGCGGAAAGAACTTCGCCCAGGCAGGAGCAGGGACGTTCGGGACAGGTACCGGGGCAGTCTCTCTCAATGGTGATGTTACTATTGCCGCTGCTAAATCCCTCACGATGTCAGGGGCAAGTGCAATAACGACAGGCACCGGAACGACTACGCTCAACGGTCCCCTCGCTGTAGCCTCCGGTATTGATGTTACTGCTGTTGGTGGGGCTTCCGATTTGAATTATGCTGCAAGTTCTGGAACCACACAAACCGGCTCGGGCGCAGTAACCCTAAATGGTGATACGACTATCTCAGGTTCAAAAGCGCTGACAACTGGCACAGGAGCCTTTACTGTTAATGGCCCTGTCTCGATAGCCTCCGGAGTGGACATAACCGCAGTAGGTAGCACTTCTGATATCGCTTATGGTAGCAGCTCTGGAGCGTTCACCAGCCCAACAGGCACGAATACCCTTAGCGGCGATATCGTAGTTGCGAAGGGGAAAGGTCTAACGGTCTCGGTGGCTGGTGGAGCTGGCGCAGGGGTGTTTGACTTCTCGGGCTCTACTGGGGCTTTCACTACATCAAGTGGAGCAAATACCATAAGCGGCGATACTACGATCTCAGGCTCCAAGACGTTCACGACAGGCACCGGGGCCGTAAGCCTAAAAGGGGATACAACGCTGGATGCTGGGAAGCTGCTAACACTTACTGCGGGCGCAGGATATATCCGGGCAAATGGCGTAACTAGCGGTGGCATTACTATAGATCCGATAGATGCCGGGACAGGCCAGACTACAATAGTAAACCAAGCAGGGACGGCTACTATAACATTGCCTGCAACAACTTCAACCTTAGCTACAATCGGATTAGGCGAGAGCCTGGATCAAAAAACCCTGACTAATGCCGGTGCCATAGCACAAACAGGCGCAGTAGCATTTACTACGGGGACAGGCACTATATCTCTTAATGGAGATACGACCGTAGCATCTGGAAAGGTCCTCACAGCAGGCCCGATCAAGCAACGGACACTAACCAAGAGCGAAGACTACACGATTCAAGACACCGATCCAGACTTCTATTTCGTCGGAAATGGTTCTGCAACTATGACGCTACTCTTCCCAACCGCATCGGCGAACGCAGGCAGGATTATAGCGGTGATGCTAACGACTGACCCGACGTCGTTCGATGTGGTACTAGATGGCGAGAACGCAGAACAGATAGACGGAGCTAATACCAAGACTACAACGGATGCCGTGGGCAGCTATTACTACCTGATATGTGATGGCACCGCCTGGAGAAAATTCAACAGCGCCGGGTCCTGGACTTAAATGGGGGATACTCAAGATGAAGAGATCTCTCAAGACGGGGGCAGGAAAGACCAAGGAGGAGTCGGCCCCTACTATTTCCCAAGGGGATGAATCAATAGAGGAAATAGAGGAGGAGGGGCTTGAAGAAGCGCAGGCTCCCCTTCCTCTAGACGAAGAGACGGATGAACCTACAAAACAAGAAATAGCGCAGGCTGACGTAAAGGGAGATATCTTCGTAACCCTTGCAATCTATTCCCGGAAATACAAGGATCTTTCAGCGAAGCAATACCAAGCAGGCGCAGTAGAAGCTAGAGGTCTTGTAGATCTCGGCGTAGGAATCTTCGCCCCGGGGGAGATCTATAGGCTCAAGATAACACCAGAGACTGAAAAGCTAATACAAGGCGGTTGTCTGATCCGGATGAGCGGCAGCTTTGGAAAACGTGCTGCTAATAAGGAGGAAGCGAAATGAGAGCTCTTGCGTTTCTTATACTGTTCTTTCTGATGGTATTGCTCTTCCCATCTCAGGCTACTCAGATCATCGGTTTCCCCTCTGCGCAACCTGTGACACAGGATTTGCGAGTAGAGCGGATAGATCTTCAAGCGGATGCAAGCGGAAATTTCCACCAGCAGACACCTTCCCCCCTGATAGGAGAACTTCATAGCATTGCCTACGTGAACGGGAACTTTACAGGCAGCGGAACCGTTTCTATTGAGACTGCCACTCCCAGCGGCTGGGTAATCGATAGCTACAATCTCAGTACAGGAAACGCGCTTAGGTTCCCTGGTGGCTTAGTCTACGGGTCTGCGGATTACTATGTTCCCTATTATCTGTTCTCCAAGGTCTGGATCAATATGACATTGATGCAGGCAAACAGATCTGCGACGATATATCTGATGTGGGGTTAAGATGACAGAAAATGAACCTAATCCACTATTAACCACGCTAGCGGCCTTAAAAATAGCAATAGAGAACTTAGAGACACTATCATTAGGCGGGCCATTAGGCAGGGCAGCGGATGCGGCTTCTCTGTCTGCTGCTCTCTCAACAGAAGATATCACCATACTGACGGCCATCCAAGATCGCCTCGGCGCCCTCACGACCCCAGCTGGTGGTTCGGCTAATAAGCTCCTCACAGATCTGCTGGCCAAATTCCCTGACCAGAGCGGAAGCAAGGTGCCAGTGGTCGAGACTGCACTCGCCGCACTCATAGGCGCATTGGCCGATGCTCCTGCATCCATATCAGCAGACGAAACTATATCCACTCTCAGCAGCCTGGTAGCTTTGCTGAAGGCATCTAAAAATCTGGATATTGACATTTCGGGTTTCTTATCAGCCCTGAAATTCGGAGATCAAGCCAAAGCCGCGAGCCTGAGCGTGACACCAGGAACGGATATTCCAACAACTCGCGACATAGGCCGAGTCACGCAAGCTGGGTTTGGCTACAAAGGCGCAGATCGCAAGACGATGGCCGGGGCCGCTCAGGAATCTACGATAGCGTCTGGTGCTAAGTGCGTCGTGGTGGCTGCAGAGGGTGGAGACATCCGTTTCGCCATCAATGGAGATGCAACTTCGATCTCAGCCGGCTATATCATCGCAGGCGGCCAGGCCATTGCATTGCTAGTAGCTGCGACAAAACTTTCGGTCTACGGTCCCATAGGTGCCTATGCGAACATCATGTATTATGGGTGAGGTTGAGATGGAGGCGATCTAAATGGCTGACAGAACCGCATCCGTCTCCGGTCTGTGGTCCGAAGCTGCAACCTGGGGCGGGGCGGCTCCTCCAGTAGATGGCCAGACCTGGGAGATTTCGGCCGGGGTCACAGTCACTTTCGATGTAGATACGAGTGCTCTAGCCAATGGTCTCGGAGTAGGTACCATCCTAGGTATTTTGGAATGCAAGACCACCGGAGGCCCCTATTACCTTAAGCAAAAAGGCAACATAGCGGGCTCCGGATCATTCCTGGTAGGCACGGCAAGTGTTCCGCTGCCATATGCAACATTGTTCACGATTTATTTCAATGGAGCTTATAAATTCGATGGCTCCGGCGGCCTGACGTGCGCCATGTACTGTACCGAACCCACGATTCCATACGCAAAACTCTCCGGTGCAGAGGCCGTCGGCCAAACAGAATTGGGACTAGACCGGAACGTAACTACAGACCCACAATGGATTGTAGGTGCTAAGGTCAACATAGACGATATTGGCGGCGACAAAGATAGCGAGAGCCGCATAATAGCCGCGGGAGGGGTATCTACAGATCACATAGACGTTACCGTGGCCTTGGCCGCCGCCAAAAATATCAATGCTTGGGTCCATCTCATAGATCGCAATGTCTCGGTGAAGGGGGCTACCGGATATTGTTTTGATTCATTCGCGGCTGGGAAACTTGCTTTGGCGATCGAAGTTTCCGGGAACTCCAACGGCCTGTCCTACTGTCCTGGCGCATCGATATCTGGTGGCACTATATCCGGGAACTCCAACGGCCTGTACTACTGTTCTGGCGCATCGATATCTAGTGGCACTATATCCGGGAACTCCACCGGCCTGAACAACTGTCCTGGCGCATCGATATCTGGTGGCACTATATCCGGGAACACCAACGGCCTGAACAACTGTCCTGGCGCATCGATATCTGGTGGCACTATATCCGGGAACTCCACCGGCCTGAACAACTGTCCTGGCGCATCGATATCTGGTGGCACTATATCCGGGAACTCCACCGGCCTGTACTACTGTCCTGGCGCATCGATATCTGGTGGCACTATATCCGGGAACTCCTACGGCCTGAACAACTGTTCTGGCGCATTGTCGAACGTAACTTTCGGCACGAATACATATGATCTGCGACGATCTGATATGATCCGATGTATCAACTGCCTTCTAGGATCGACTAATGAGAACTATGAGTACAATACTTATGAAGCGTCTCAGAAGTTCTGGGACGAATCTCAGGATCATGACCAAGTTCCGAATGCATTCAAGAGTTGGACCAAGGGAGACATCACGGTATCCTGTGTAGATCCGACCGGAGCGGGGGAGGGACTATGGCGCCAGATGATGCCCGCATCAGCGACATATCTTGCGTTCAATCAGTGGGAACATCGCCTGGAACCTGGAGAGTGGCTATTCGTGAGCGCAAAAGTCCAAAAAGATGCGGCTATGGCGTATCTCCCGCGTCTGCAGATCGTTCTAGCATCCCAGGACCCGGTCGTCAATGCATCCTATACCCCACTAGCGGAAACAATCATCCCTGGAGATGCAATCAATACGCTCTACCACATAGCCGCGAGTTACCAGAACACGAACCAGCGACGGCTAATCGTGATCGTGCGGTTCCTAGGCAAGAATGCCTCTGGCAATATCTATTTCCAGGCGAAGCGATCCATTAAGCCTACGATTGTGACTTTCGGAGGGATCTGAGAATGCCTATCAAACGCAATATTCCCGGAGAAGAGGGGTATGACCCAGAGCTGCCAGTGACGGCAGAGACTCGCGAGTATCAGATCTGGCCGGGTGGAGCGGCTTACGTGGGCGTGCGATATGTCGGAGACGATTTTTTCCATGATCTGAAGGTAATTGGCCCAGATAGACAGAATCCTCAGAAGATACCAGTTAGACCTGAGAGAGCAATCGTGACGGAAGCCATCCGAGCACATAAAATTCGCATGAAAGCCGATCTGGCAAAGCTCGCTGCAATCGAGGCGCAGCCAGTCGAAGAGACAAAGCCATGATCCCCGCGACCCCGGCGGGCAAAGAGGAGGACTAATAGATGACAGCGCCGACAGAAGGTGATGTAATAGCAGCCATCGAAGGCTTCACCCCGCTCTCAGTTCAGACCAGCGCCCAGGCCACCGCCGTATCAAACACCAAGGCCCGTCTGCTCTATGCTACTGCCGCCAGGACGCAGGGCAATTTCAGTCTCTTCTATGCGCAGGCACAGAGAGATCTAGCCCGAGATCTGGTTAGGCTGAATATATCGTTACCTGATGCTGAAAAACCTCTGGCATATGCTTACCTCGTCTGGCACTACGGTATCAAAAAGTTTCCCGATTGGGAAGCCACGAGTGTAAGCTCAGGAGGAGAGTCGGTAAGCAGAGATAAAGCAGGCATGACTTCGGCAAAGGTAGCTTACTTGGAACTGCTGAAAGGTTCGAAGAAGGCGAACCAATCTATTCCAGAGATAGGCACGATGGATGACTATACCAATTATGATGAAAGACTTAAGCCGGCAAATATCGAGCAGGAACAACTTGCTGGAGATGAATGATTGGTTTTCTGGAGTTATATCTGCCCAGTTTGCGCATCAATCGATATGCCGAGGGTGAGATATGGCAATCCTACCAATCCAAGAGAGAAGCGATGGCCGGACCAGCCGGATAAAAAGAGATGCCCCTACTGTGGCACAATGACGTTTAAGAGCAAACCATTCACAGGAGGCAAAGGATGAAACAAATTGAGATGCTTCAAGATGATAGATTAGCCGAGGACGAACCACTATATAAGGGAACTATCTATCATTTAAGCGATTCCAAGGCGGATGAGCTGATAACGAATGGAAAAGGCAAGGAAGTACATATAGGTTAAGGCGGTGATGTAGATGGCAGGAGAGGGATACAAAATAGCCCAAATGATGATCGCATGCTTCATGATCTTGGGTCTTGCGTCTTTGGCTCTGATGGCAAGCGGAAAGGCTGATGTCGTTACTTTGAACGATTTCTATACAGGACTTGGAACTCTTGCAGCTATGTTCGGCCTGCCCGCAATTATAACCGCTTGGGTGATCACCAGGGGCCAGACAGGTAACGGCCAGACGAGCAACGTAGCAAATGGGACCATACCAAAACAAGGATAGAATGGATCAAGACCTAAAGCGCCAAGATTTCCTGAAGGATATTGACCTCACCCAGATAACTCAAGAGAACACGCCTAATATCCTAGTTGCCATGCTCAATCAGATGAAAGTGCTATGCTTTTGCGTATGGTCAATTGAGGAGAAGCAGAGCGACATAAATAATTGCTTGTTGATATTCCGAGTATCTAGGTGTGGATGGGATTGGCTAAGTGACGTTCACAATATCAAGGCAATAGCGGTATTGATAGGAATATTTGGCCTTGTTGATTACGTGATGAGATACGTATTTTGGTTCATATGGCCGAAATAGGGGGTCATCTTACCAGGGCCATCAAGAGAAAGTGCCACCATGAGGCCCACATGCGACCACACCGGATATTTATATTATTAATTCGAGAATAAAATACCGAGATAAAAACAAATGGCTAGCTACGATCAGGCATTGCGGCTTGTGACACAGGGTAATATCATAGCGCAGGGAGTAGCTGCAGCCAGCATGACAGTCCTTAAGTCTGTGCTTCCTTGGGCTTGCAAGGTAAAGGGGACAATCACAGGAGGCAGCCAGAATACCGGGACGATCACGATAACCGGGACGGTGGGCGGGACGCCAGGTACAACCGAGACTCTGACATTTACTCAAGCGCAATGGGTCTTAGGGAATAAACTTTTCACGACCATCTCCGCCATAACGACATCGGGACTTGCAGATGAATCAACCAAGCCCACGGTTAAAGTAGAGGCCTGCGATAGTTCAGGTAATCCCAAGTATTGGACGAATACGACAGAGGATTACTATGCCTGCTCCTTCAAGCCAGTGCAGCTTACAGGCAGCGGTGCATATAAGTTCCAACTTGAAGGCAAGACGGCGAATCAGCTCTACCTCTGCAAGAGTGATGAGGATATCCCTATAGAAGCAGGCTCAAAATTCAGCATCGATGACTTGAACGATTTGGCGGGAGATCCGATGGTCTTCCAGGCGTGGAGCATAGATACGCCTACGCTGAAATCAGGAGGTCTCAAGATAGGGATCTCCTTCTTGGCAGTGAGGGAAAGCCAATGAAGATCGTTCTGATGGACGGCGTAATTCGAGATATCGCAGTCGTCCATGAGCTTTACATTACTGATCCGATTGGCCTCCAATATTGGCTTGAGTGCAATCTGGCCGGAGATAAGCTGGAACCCACGATGCGTCAGACTTTTTTAGCATCCGTGTTGCACAACGAAATATCTAGGATCTCCTGGATTCAGATGCACATTAACGAGAACTGGCAAGCCTTCTTCATGAGCCAAGTTATGCATATGCCCTTGGAGGGACACTAGATGGCCGACATGATCTCAATTGAATTCCAGAACAAGTTAGAGTTCCTGGCTAGATTGGATCTGCTCGAAACGCAAATTGATGAAGCGGTCCAAAGAACCGCTCAATTCTTTGCCTTGACGGGCAGGACCGAGATCCAAGCTAATCTATATCCAGGGCACGGCTACAAAACTGGTCATCTTCGCTCATCCTATCAGGGTGAGATCATAGAACGTTCGAAATGCTTCGCTAGAATTAAACTCTGGACAGAAGTAAGCTATGCTCCTCCGCTGGAATATATGCAAGCCGGTAAGTATGCTCATTTCAGGCCAGGCATCCAAGTAGCCACACAGAAGGCAGAGATCTACTTCAAGGAGCAGCTAGGAGGCGTTCTTAAATGAAGCCTTCGGACATCGCGTGGAGAGAAATATTAAATGATCCATCTTGGGACGAGAAAGAACTTAGGAACCTAATTTCTATTTGTGAAGAGAAGATCAGGCAACTACAGAGAACGCGAGAGGGTAGGCTGGCAAAGCTATGGCGAGGAGATCATGGTAAGTAAGCAATCGATCTATCTCGAAGCCGTCATGAGGTCAATATCGGAAGACACGGTAATCTACTCAGCAGGCGGCATCACGGCAACCTTATTCAATCTCACAGATGGCGAAATTTGGGTGAATAGATCAGATGGCTATATCAAGACCAGGCTCAATAATACTTATCAGACAGCTATCAGGATAGCCAAACCTCGCCATACCAGCCAGGGAGTTACCGGCTCATATTATAACCACATTGAGGAATCCCAGCTCATAATTCAGATTGACGTTTATTCGCGATATGGAGAGGACTATGCAAATGATCTGCTCAGGATTTTGGAGCAGAAGTTTGTGGCCTGCGTCGAGAAGGTGGTAAACGGCACAAACATATATCTTGACGTAGATTCAATACAGGCTCAAGATGCCTATGAAGATTCCGAAGTTGAGGCCATGCACGCAGTCCTGAGCCTCTTTGGTCACTTTAGAGGTAATGTTGCTACATAAAATAATATCGGAGGAATAAATGGCAGATTACGACTCGATTAGAAAAGTAATAGTAGGTGGTAAGCTACAGGCGGCGCGTGGCACACCCGAAGCAGGTCCAGCCGCATCATTTATTATCCCTGCGGCTCAGGTTCTCATGGACGCAAAGAGAACCTTCTCGATGCTACGTGGAGAGGCTTCGCAGTGGATGATAGGAGCTGTCCCCCTGGGCTACAATGTGCCTTTCCCGCTCACAATCTATGGTTACCCGGACAAATCGTTTCTGGGCGAACTGATGGCGATGACCATCGGTGCGAGTACTGTGGCGCGCCTTGGAAGTGTGGGCCTGGCAAGCTATGTAGCCTACGTTCCAGCATCGCCTACAGTGAACGATCTCACGGCTGGGGGAGTATATACCGGCGCTGCTGACGCGCTTTTTGAAGTCAAAATAGCAGTAAAGGGAACACCAGATACATATGTATTCAGGAAGGACGGCGGAGCATGGAGCACGCCAGCAGTGAACATCACCGCAGGATTGGCAATTGCATTAGGGAACGGCGTGACTGCCGCCTTTGCCGCTAATACTGGCCACACTGCGCTCGATGTCTGGAAGATCAAGGCATTCAATACGTTGGCCTATAAGCATACCTTCCTTCCTGCAGATGTCCCAGAAGTAGCTACAATGTGGCAGAAGGAGAACGCAGGCCAGCTCATGGCCGGTGATGTGGTAAGCAACAAGCTCACCTTCAAGATAGCGCAGAACAAGGAGATGCAGATAACTGCTGATCTGATCGGGGGCTCTGTTGCCATTGCGACCGATATCGGCACCCCGGTAGCAGCAGATTATCCAGATGCGGAAGACTCGGATAAGATCTTCCGAAGCGGAATTGCGACACTCACCTACGGCCAGGCCGCAGCGGCGATCAGGACGAACCTCCGGGACATAGAGATCGCCATAGACAGGGGCATCAAAGCAGAAGATGGCAGGACTCAGGATGCAGTAACAAATAAAAACATGTATCCTGAGGATAATCTCCTCATCGTGAACTTGGAGTTTCTGCTGACATCTCTTGAGGAGCTGCAGAGATCTTGGGACGGCATAACGGCCACGGCTCCCATTGCCACAAGTCCAGATTGGACGGCTACTTTGCTTCCCGCTTGTAATATACTCCTGAAGACCCATGCGCAGATATCAACGACTATTGATTCAGCTATCCCGGCAGTCACCAATACGAGCCCGCATGACTTGACCATAGCCGGTACATTCACCGGAGAGGCGGATTGCGTCTACACGATCAAGATATCAACCGCTGCAAATCCCGATAAGTTCCAAGTTAAGAAGGATTCTGGATCTTATGGCGCAGAGATCACCGTTCTGGGGACGGCTCAGGCTATTGGTGATGGCATAACCGTTACCTTCGGGGCAGTCACAGGGCATGTCGCTACGGATACCTGGACGATAGCCGTGAAAGAATATTGCTACGAATTGGAATGTGATATCACTCATGCGAATGTCCAGTTTACTCCAGGACAGTCCGGAGGCAGGAGGACCGGGAAGCTTGTACTCACACCAATAGCAAACCCGGCACAGAATCCCTACACAATGTATCTAACCAACCTCCATTCTGCAGCATATACGTAAGCTGTAGTACATAATTTTTAGGAGAGGATGAAATTTGGTAAAAGATGAAGAGATGGACGAGGAAGAACTCGGTGATGAAGAACTCATAGAGATCTCAGATGACGATTTCGTAGGGCTCGATGCCTTTGGTGCAGACCCTACCTGGAAAGTGCCTATCATACGCAGGGTTCCAAACCCGAAATACAAGCCTGGCTCCAAGGAGAAGCCTAATCTGGCTTACGTCTACAAGGTTCCCGTGAAGATGCTCACGCAAGTAGAGCTAATGCGGATGTCCGAGGGCAAGAGGATACCTAAAGGATCACGGAATATCATTGATGACATGATGATCAGGCGATATAGCAAGTCTCAAGCCGATATGCTCAATATAGCAATCCAGAGAGCAGGAGGCAAACTGAAGATCACGGCAGACCCACGAGGAAAGGCGAACTATTCTGCTGGAGAACTATCCATCAACGACCTCTCGACGGAGGATATCAAGCGGCTGGAGGTAGCTATCTCGCCAGGCGTCTCGAAAAGTCAGGCGGATTACGAGGACGAATTTAGGTTTGATCGCAGTCAAGTTAGCTCAACTTCCACGAAGTCCGGCAAAGGTAATCCTGCCAAGGGCAATATATCAAAAGATGCCAGAAGTCCAGAGGGTGTTTTTTGATATCTTTGCCCTGGAATACTATGATGAGGAATATGCTAAGGCTCTCAAGGCAGAACAAGATAAGCAAAAGTTCGCGCGAGATCATAAGATGGAGGCTCCGGTGAGCTTCGAGACTCATCAGGAACTCTTGAGGTTGGCCAGGGAGAATACCGACTCCGAGGCGGACCTATCCGAGGATGGGGCGGAGGATTGACCCTATCACCATAAACTAACCCCCACATTTGACAGAAACGTTAGCGTTTGAGGCCATTCTGAACGCCCAGAATTTCATGAATGGCATCAATCAGATAAGGTCTAGCACTGGCCAACTTGATTTGAGTAAGGGGCTAAATACGGCGGGGTTAGCTGCAAATCTCGAAAAGGATCTTACCGGAGGCGCCACGAAGGCGGTCGCTTCTGCAGAAAAGGCAATGCTCGGGAAAGGCGAGGTCATAGGGGCGGGGCTGTCGACAAAAATCATGGCCGGCTTCAATCCAGGCCAGATGGGTGCTACTTTAGAAAAGAACCTCACCGCTTCTTTGGGAAAAGTCCAGCAGGGATTTGTGGCACAGGCTGGGATGGGGGGGCAGATCCTTTCTGCTGCGGGACCTTATGGCATCTTGGCTGCGGCTATTATCGGAGTGGGTATCGCGGCAGAACAATCCGCCGAAAAATGGGAGAAGCTGAACCGTGCCACAGCTAAGGCGGCTGGTCTAACTACTGCTGCACCAGAGATGCAAGCTCTGATGAGAGCCGAGCAGCAGGCTCGGATGTCCACCGGCATCGGCGGAGAGACCTTTACCACAGCCGCAACCGGACTAATCCAGGGCGGCGTATCCATCAAAGAGGCCACGGAGGGCGCTGCAGAGTCGACCGGGATATGGGCTGCCAAGTGGAAGACGGATGCTGATTCAGTAGCCAGGTCAATGACGGAACTCGGGAACAGGGTCAAACCGGCGACTCAGAGCTGGACCGAGTTCATAAATCAGCAGGGCACCGTATTGGATACCTTGGCGGCCAAAACTGGAACCAGCACCTCGGCGATCATGGCAGGAATGAATAAGGTGGCTCCCATCATGTCAACTCTGAAAGTTCCTGCAGAGGCCGTTCCATCCTGGGAAGCATTGATAGCGGTTATGACGAGGGCAGGTATAGCTCCTGAGCGGGTAGGCAAGGGTATCCAGGCGGCAGTACAAGCCATGTCAGGAGCCAAAGCGCCAGATTTCGCAAAGCTCCTCGGCCTCGATACCGCTCAGTTCGAAGCCCAGATGCAAAAAGACGTAATCGGGACTCTCCAAAAGGTAGCGACCGCAATCCAAGCATTACCTATCCAGCAGCAGATAGAATTGTTGAAGGAGCTGGGAGGAGGCAAGGATATAATCTCTCTTATGGGAGATCCCGCCAAGGCCGAACAGCTTGCCACGGCTATTAAGCAAGCTACAGATGCCGCTAACTCAGGCAAGACCGCTCAGATGGCTTGGGCAACGAGCCTGAAGGATGCCGGTGCTCAGATAGATCGTATCAAAAATTCCCTTAATGTTGTGCTTGAGAGGTTGGGCGCCCCTTTGGTAGGAACGTTTGCAGGCGCTTTAAGTAGCGTAGCTGATTTCACCCAAACGCTTGTAAATCTAGGGACGGTGATTTATTCCGATGTAATTGCTCCCTTGATGAAAATAGTAGATACGATAATGCAGAACCCAATTCTCAAGGCACTTTTTGGCGGACTTGCAGCAGGAGTTGCCGCCTCAACAAATCCGCTCGCTTTCGCTGGGCAACTGATAAACGAAGAAGCGGCAAGGCTAGACGGAGGAAAGACTGCTGATGCCATTGGATCTGGGATTGAAGCTAATAAAGATAAAATTATCGATCCAATCACGGGAGCTTTGATAGACGCTGGTACAGAAGGCGGCAAGAGCGCCGGAGAAATAGCTGCAGAAGAATTCGCAAAAGCACAGGAAGATTGGATAAAAACACATGGATGGGAAGCCGAGCAGGGGATGACACGGCAGGCGATCTATAGCACGGAAGAGGGTAAAGAGAAAGAAGTTGTTGGATACACGCCCTTTACGTATACAGGATATACCACCTCCGCACAAGAAGCCTGGAAAGCTGCAATGCCTACTCAAGTGCAGCTTGAAGGAGGCTGGGATAAAGGGGAAGTAATCCGTCTGATAACCCAACGCGCGGGAGCTATATCAGAATACATAGACAGCGAAGGTAATAAGCGTCTTTTAGAGGCAGCTACTTCAGAATATGTCGATTATGCAGACAACACTTTTAAGGGTGTTATAACGAAGCTAATGACTAATTATAATTATACCGAACAAGAAGCGGCGGCTCTAATATGGAGCAACAAGGGCGATACCAGCTTGTGGATTGCATTGATGGAGAGAGATACGCAAGGATTCGAACAATTTAGGAGTAATTATGGGGATATCGAAAGCCAGGCCAATGAAATTCTTACTGGGAGGACAGGAAGAATAATTGGCGCAGAGGAGGCCGCCCACCGCCAAGAACTGCTTTCTACCTGGCTCAAATCGCTTCCTCTTGATATGCAAATGGCAAGCGATGCAGCCAAGGAATTAATGTTTGACGTAGAGCAATCTATGAATGCGATAGCGACACCAGAGAGCAAAATCAATCCCGAACCCTGGACGGCTGTATTTGATGCCTTATCAAAAGATGTTATTGAGGATACCGAATGGCCTACCCTCAATGCAGCTTTAAAATCAATGGCCGCCTCCGGGGTAGATCCTGCTCTTCTAAATTCGATAAGAGATAATCTAAAATCCAAAATAGAAGAGATTACTGATATCGATATCAAGACGCGGTTTAAATTAAACTGGGAAGAGTTCTGGCTCGAAAACAAGGATGCTGCGCTCAAAGGTCTATCCTCGACACAAATGTTTGACATATTCAATATGGAACCATTTATTGACGAAATGGGACCTGGAGTACAACACGCTTGGGAACTCATGTGGAAAGGGCTTGAATCTCCTTCGAAAGAGATGATCCCGCTTATAACTGATGCTATTAATTCGATGGTGGGAGTAGTTCCTAATTTCACCTCTGATTTGGCAGCGGCTCTCATTGAACTCGTAACTGGAGCAGTCGACGCAGCAGGTCCAGCCGTTACTACCGCTCTTGGTGCTCTCATTAATCCTGTGAAGATCGCTGCCCAGGCTCTTTTAACGTCCCCCGACTTCTGGAGCAAATCCGCATCAGAACGCGATGCTTTGATTAAGCAGTATGTAGGCGATACTCACGTTTGGTTCTCTAACTTCCTGAAAGAAGAAGCCAGCTATAATCAGCAATTGATAAGCCAGGGCCTTAAGGCAAGTACTGAAT
>Ga0315295_10001580_pt1 | contig 19526 bp, 17 predicted proteins | sample YL17G14_0_MG_FD_204453 | JGI IMG/M metagenome (GOLD analysis project Ga0315295, IMG submission 204453) | Sediment microbial communities from Yellowstone Lake, YNP, Wyoming, USA - YL17G14_0 | ecosystem: Environmental > Aquatic > Freshwater > Lake > Sediment | place: USA: Wyoming | collected...
CGTCGTCTTCCCATGATCCACATGCCCTATCGTCCCAACGTTCACATGCGGCTTCGTCCGCTCAAAACGAGCCTTACTCATCAGAACAACCTCCTCCTGGCACACTGACGACCGGCAAGCTCTCGGCCGTCCGACGGCATGTTACGCTTCCTCGAGACAACTCGAGGAAAAAAGCCTCTCGCTGAACGCTCCCAACCAAAAGCTGGCGCACGTCCGTACACAGAAAAAGACATAGCGGTAACTACGACAAGTCGAACAAGGGTTCCGCTAGATGTCGCGCGCCGAATAACCAGACGGTTGCGTACGGCAACGCTGCCAGCTTTTCTCTCTAGTGAGCCCAGGACCGGAATCGAACCGGTGACCTTTTGCTTACCATGCAAATGCTCTGCCGACTGAGCTACCCGGGCAACGAGACAAAAGCATTCCCCTTCTAGTTGCGCGCTTCGAGGGGAATTAAACCGGTGTGACTGTGGCGCAGAGGCGAGGTTTCAAAAAGACCAAAAACCCCACCACTCGGCTTTTTTCACACAAAAAGCCACACGCGGGGATATGCAAAACTATAAAATGACACAGCCCTGGGGGCCTGTCAAGGGGTTTCTCTAACTTTTTCGAAAAAACTGGAGCGGGAAACGGGATTCGAACCCGCGACCCTCAGCTTGGAAGGCTGACGCTCTAGCCACTGAGCTACTCCCGCCCCCAGTCTTCAACGGAACCCTAAGCTATGTTTGCGGCCGCGTAACTCACTGTTCCGCCATATAGTTATGCGCCAGGTAACCCGTGGTGGCGTACGGTAACGCCACTGCTTCTCTCCGGTGAGTCCGGGACCGGAATCGAGCCGGGTAACTGGTTGAAATATGGCGAATTAGGCGCTTCCTCCGGGTCGTCTGCCCGGTCCCATTCGCCTTTTCGGCCTCTGGCCCACGCCCTTGTGCATGGGCTGTCCGGGGCCGGAGCGGACGTGACCAGGATGCTGCCTGGGGTGCCCGTGCGACCGGGCGTGCTCCTGCAACGGGTACGGTCGCTTCCTCTGGGTGGCGTTGTTCCTCTCCGGAAGCACAGCGAACTGCATCGCCTTATCGAGGTTAACGCCGAATTTCACCAGTTCCCCGCCACCCGAATCTGTCAGGTAGTAGGAACTCCGCATGCCGTCGGATTCGACTTCAACCCATCCGAGCTCGACCGCTCTTTCCACAAACGCGGCGCCAAGTGCAAAGGGGTTAACTGGTAATTTACCCAAATCAGATCTCCCTGCGGGCTTGAGACAGATTACGGAAGTCTCACGGTTGATGGTGGAGGGGGAAGGATTCGAACCTCCGAAGGCATTGCCGGCAGATTTACAGTCTGCTCCCTTTGACCTCTTGGGAACCCCTCCACCCAATGGCAAGATTCAATCTTGCCACAATTCTCCCAACTGTTCAACCTCCGAGTGGCTTCCGGCTCAGCGCCCGCGCTGCGAGCCGGAAGCATGGGAATTAGAAACGTGTGCCGCGATTTGCCGCACATATACACACTGCGCGCCGAGCACGTCGCGCATGTCGCGCATGTCGCGCGGACCGTGTCGCCCGGCCGGAAGACTCGCGTCTCCCTGCGCGCCGGCCTAAAGACCCGCACCTCCCCAGGCGCCGGTCTGAACTGGAGCTGGCGAGAGGAATTGAACCCCCAACCCCCTCATTACAAGTGAGGAGCTCTACCGTTGAGCTACGCCAGCTCTCATTGGTGCTGTTGCTCCGATGGCGGCCGGGTGGTTCCGGCCCCGCGGCGCTTGGGTTCCCGCACGTTCCGGCACAGTCCGGTGCGCCCTCCCGCCGCTTTCCAGGTGCCGGTCTCGAGAGCTGATGCGAGGGCTCACAATGAAGCCGGCGCCGCATCAGCTGCCCTTCTTGCGAAGCACCGGCCCACCGGGTCTGTCCTCGATGACGTATCCTTTCGAATCCACCAGGCCGCGCAGCTCGTCCGCCCTGGCCCACTCTTTTCTGTTCCGCGCTGCCTCTCTCTGTCTCAGGAGTTCCTTCACGTCCTCGGGGAACTCCTCCGCCTCCGCTTCTTCCTTCCAGAAAAGCCCCAGCACCCTGCCAAGCTCTCGCAGCTTCCGGGCGGCAAGGCCGACGGACGCGCGCTCCCCAGAAGACACAACGCCGGCCTCGATTTGCTTGTTCATGGACCTGGCGAGATCGAACAGGTACCCGAGCGCCTTCGCGCTGTTGAAGTCATCGTCCATGGACTCTATGAACTTCTTCTCCGCCTCGGCGGTCGCGTTCGAGAGTTCGCCTTCGGCCGGTTTGACTTGCGCGAGGTCGAGTTCGGAGCTCACAATCGCGGCGTTCCTGAGCACGTTCTTGAGCCGTCCCAGACCGGCGTCAGCTTCGGCAACCCGCTCCATGCTGAACTCCGTCGGGCTCGCGTAATGAGTCGAGAGAAGATAGAACCTGAGAGTCTCCGGGTCGACTTCGGCACAGATGTCTTCCACGGAGAGAAAGTGCCTCGTGGACTTGGACATCTTTTCGCCGGTGAGATTGACAAGTCCGTTCTCGATCCAGAACTTCACGAACGGCTTCCCGGTAGCCGCCTCAGACTGCGCGATCTCGTTTTCGTGATGCGGAAATATCAAGTCTTGACCGCCGCCGTGTATGTCGAAGGACTCCCCCAGGTACTTCATGGACATGGCGGAGCACTCGATGTGCCAGCCCGGCCTGCCTTCGCTCCACGGGCTTTCCCACGAGGGCTCGCCGGCCTTTGCGGCCTTCCAGAGCGCGAAGTCAAGAGGGTTTCTCTTCTTGTCGCCCGGCTCCACTCTCGCGCCCACCCTGAGTTCGTCCAGCTTTCTTCCTGACAGTTTCCCGTAGCCCGGCCACGTGTCCACGGCGAAGTAAACGTCGCCGCCGCTCTCGTAAGCGTGGCCTTTTTCCACAATCCTCTTCACCATCTCGACTATCTCGATGATGTGTTCGGTGGCCTTCGGATAGACCGTGGCGGGCTTTATGCCCAGAAGCTGAGCGTACTTGTGGAACGCCTCTATATTGCGCGCCGCGATGTCCTGCCAGGGGATCTTCTCCTCGTTGGACTTCTGGATGATCTTGTCGTCCACGTCCGTGAAATTGTATATGTAGCGGACGTTGTAGCCCTTGTATTCCAGGTATCTCCTTATGGTGTCTCCGGCGATGGCAGAGAACATATGGCCGATGTGGGGCTTGTCCTGCACGGTCATCCCGCACACGTACATTCCAACGAAGTCCTTGTTGAGGGGAACGAAGTCCTCCTTTCTCCGCCGCAGATTGTCATAGATGCGCATGGTCCCGCCTTCTATGTTCAGAGGGTGTCGCGTTCAGAACTCACAATGGCAACACTCACAATGTCAACGCTCGCGATGTGACATTCACGATGTTAGTGCTCACGACGTCGATACTGACGGACTTGAAATGCACAAAGTCAGAACTCGAAACATGTCCTTTTCAGGACACGGAGTGCACAATGCGTGGAGCGCATTACTCTATGTGATGCCGGGTCGTACGCCGCGCTATTTGCCAGCGGATGGGCGAGAAGTGTCTTCGCCTTCTCGAGTTGAGGGTTTTCCCCCCTCTGCGGCTACCGGCGGTTCAGTGGCAGGCCTTTCACCCTCGTCCAGAAACGAAACCTGGACTTCGCCCTCCCAGATCCTGAGATGTTCTTCTATTCTCCTGATTTCCCTCTGGATGTGCTCCAGCTCCCTCGAAACGGGGTCCGGCATGTGAACGTGGTCGAGAGTCATGGAGGGGACTCTCCGGCCTTCCCTTTTCACGATTCTGCCGGGAATTCCCACGACGGTGCAGTTGCCCGGCACGTCCCTGAGCACGACCGCGTTGGCTCCGACATAGACGTCGTCGCCGACCCCGATGTTGCCGAGTATCTTCGCGCCGGCACCCACGACGACTCTGTCGCCCAGCGTGGGGTGCCTCTTGCCGCGCTCCTTGCCCGTGCCGCCGAGCGTGACTCCCTGGAATAGCGTCACTTCATTCCCGATGATGGAAGTCTCACCCACCACCACACCCGAGCCGTGGTCGATGAAGAACCCCCTGCCGATCTCGGCGGCAGGGTGGATGTCCACTCCGGTGAAGAAGTGGGTGATGCCTGAGATGAGCCTGGGCAGAACCGGCACCCGCCAGTGATACAGTCTGTGCGCTATCCGATACCAGGTCACCGCGTGGAAACCCGGATAGGTGAAGATCACCTCGAAGGCGCTTGTGGCCGCCGGGTCCCTGTCCAGTGCTGCCCGAAGGTCTTCAGTAAATGCGCTCATGTCTGCATCACTCTGCCCTGCGCGACCCCATGTTGAGAGGTCAGTCCGCCGCTCGTTTCATCTCGTCAGCTTTGCCACGGTTTTCGCGTCGAGGCGCATTATCACTTCCGTGACGAGATTCACAATGGCCTCAAAATCCTTCCTGTCGATTATCGCTGTGTGGCTGTGGATGTATCTGGTCGGCACACAGAGCGACAGAGACGGGACTCCGGTGCCGTGCAGGTGGATCTTCCCGCTGTCGGTGCCGCCTTTTTCCAGGGAAGCGAAGTGATGAGGAATTCGCTTCGCCTTGGCCACGTCCACTACGAAATCGCGCAACCTCGGGTTTGGAATCATCGATCCGTCGTAGACCACGATCGCCGCGCCCGCGCCCAGTTTCTCCGGCCTGCCGTCACCCGCGCCGGGCACGTCGTGGGCGATGCACACGTCCAGCGCAAACCCTATGTCCGGTTTCACCGCCGTCACACTGGTCTGAGCGCCCCTCAATCCCACCTCTTCCTGGACGGTTCCCACGCCGTAGATGACGTTCGGGTGCTTCGCCTTCTGGAGCTTCCGGAACACCTCGATGATCTCTGCACACCCGATTCTGTCGTCCCATGCTTTGGCCATGTAGAGCCGCGGATTGTCCATGACCGTAAACGGACTCCAGGGCACGACCGGGTCTCCCGGTCTGATGCCGAGTTTCTTTTCCACGTCGAAGGCGCTGGTGGCGCCCACGTCTATGAACATGTCCCTGAATTCAACAACCTTCTTCTTTTCGTCTTCCTGGAGGTCGTGGGGAGGCTTCGAGCCGACTATGCCGACGAAGTCACCCTTCGCGCTTCGAACCGTCACGCGCTGGGCGAGAGCAACGTGGCCCCACCATCCGCCGATAGGCAGGAACTTGATGAACCCGTCTCTGGTGACCTGCTTCACCATGAAGCCGACCTCGTCCATGTGAGCTGCCAGCATCACTGCCGGCCCACCGGCCTTGCCGGTCTTCTTGCATATGAGGCTGCCGAGCCGGTCGTAAAAGATCTCACCCAGGCCCGCCAGGTGTTTCTCCATCACTCCGGACACGTCGTCTTCGTGTCCTGAGATGCCTATCGCGCCGGTCAGCTCCTTCAACATGAGTTCGACTTGGTCCATCTCTTGCCTCCACTGCTCTTGATTCTCGAACGCTCCGGCTCAACCGCTGCGGGAACCAGGATGTTCACGGGAGCGCGAACATATCCAACGGATTCTATCAGAATCTGCGGCGGGCCGAAACACATAACTCGGTTCAGCACGGGCCGGCAGCCACGGCCATGCAGCCGCGCGGCTTCGCCGCGCGCAGTCTGTCTTGCGGGCCTAGACGCCCTTCGCTGCGGCAATAACGCCTCGTCTTGCGAGGGTCAGCCGGCAGATCTCCTCGACGAGTGAGGGAAAGTCGATTCCGACCGCCTTGGCGGCCATGGGAACGAGACTCGTGCCGGTCATCCCGGGCACGGTGTTCACTTCCAGACACTGAGGTCGTCCGCTGTCAGGCAGACGAAAATCAACGCGCGAGAAATCGGCGCAGCCGAGGACCCTGAAGGCCTGGAGAGCGTTCTCCTGTGCTTCTCTTGCGCTGTCGCCGTCGATCTCGGCAGGGACCATGTACGAGCTCTTTCCCTTTGTGTACTTGCAGTCGTAGCTGTAGAAACCGGTTTCCGGTGCAATCTCCACCACCGGGAGCGCCCTGTCTCCCAGTATTCCGACCGTGAGCTCCTTGCCCGCGATGTACTTCTCGACGAGGATGTCCGGAGAATACTGCAGGGCAGAATCGACCGCCGCTCTGACTTGCGACATGTCGTTCACAATGCTGATGCCGATCGTGGAACCCTGGTCCTTGGGTTTCGTCACGACTGGAGGCCCTCCCAGTTCTGAAACCGCTCTCTCCACTCTCCTCAGATCGGCGCTTTCAATGGCCCGCCATTCCGGAGTCGGAATGCCCGCTTGCTCGAACGCCAGCTTGGTCAGGAACTTGTCCATGGCGAGCGCGCTGCCGAGCATCCCGGAGCCGGTGTATGGCACTCTCATGAGGTCGAGCAGTGCCTGGACTGTGCCGTTTTCGCCTGTTCCACCGTGGAGCGCGATGAACACCACGTCACAGGATGAGATCTCTGCGCTGGAGACGAATTGAAGGAGACCTTCGTTCTTGCCTGCACCCTTCTCGGGACTCCTTACCGTGTCCTGGCTCGGACCGGCGCGCGGGCCTCTTCCCGCGCTCTGCCCCGCACTTGTGCACGCCCTTTGCCCGAAACTCTCATCCCGACCCTCCCCCGGGCTTTCTTCCGCCCTCGTCTCGGGGCACCGTCCGGAAGGAAGAGGATCGAGTTCATCTTTCACGTCTATCTCGGCGACACTGTGCCCTTTCTCTCTCAGCGCTCTCGCCACGTCTGCTCCGGAAACAAGCGAGACCTCGCGTTCGCTCGAGGCACCGCCCTTGAGAACGACTATTTTCATCTAATTCCTCCAGTTGCCTTCCATGTTGCGCCGCGGAGTGTACGGCCCCGGCCGCACCCGTGGTCTCGACGTCCCGCCTTTTCCTGGAATGGTGAGTCTCTTCAAGACTGCTTCCCGAGCTCCAGCGCGTGACCCAACCTCTTGAGACAACTCTCCCTACCCAGGATCTCTATTACGAGCGGCAGCTCGGGCCCGTGCAGGTTCCCGGTCAGCGCCGCCCGGACAGGCATGAAAAGCTCCTTCCCCTTCTTCCCCGTTTCCTGCCCCACCTGCATTACCCAGGCCTTCGCTTCCTCCTGCGACCCTACGCTCGCAAGCGCGAGCCGGGCCAGGGCCGTTGCGACGACCTGCCGCGATGAATCGTCCTTGAGGAGCGCGAGGGCTTCGGATTCGAACTTGGGGACCTCCCGCTCGAACATCGCTACATGGTAACGGAGGTCGCTGAGTTTTGACAGACCGTCCCTCACGGCCAGGAGTATCTTCTTGAGGTTCTCTTCGCCCGCGTCCTTGAGCCCTGTCTCGCGGAAGTAGGGCAGACTCAACTGAAGCAGGGCGTTCAAGTCCAGCTTTCTTATGTAGTGACTGTTCATCCAGTCCAGTTTCGCGTTGTCGAATATGGCCGCCGCCTTGGCGGCCCTGCCGAGTGAGAAACTGGCAATGAGCTCGTCCGCGCCCATCACTTCCCTGTCCTCCCCCGGAGACCAGCCGAGAAGCGCAAGATAGTTGGTCATCGCCTGGGGCAGGTAGCCGATCTTCCTGAATTCTGCGACCGAAGTGACGCCGTCTCTCTTGCTCAGCTTGGCCCTCTCCCTGTTGAGAATGATGGAGAGATGGGCGAACTGGGGCGGCGCGACATCGTACGCCTCGTAGAGCATGAGCTGTCTGACGGTGTTAGAAAGATGCTCCTCCGCCCTGATCACGTGGGATATCTTCATCAGGTGGTCGTCAACCACGCAGGAGAAATTGTACGTCGGCATTCCGTCCGAGCGCAGGAGGATGAAGTCTCCCACAACACCCGCGGGGAACTTGACCTCTCCTCGCACGGCATCGTTGAAGGCGTACTCCTTCTGTGGAGCCGTGAATCTGACGCTGGAGGACCTTCCTGCGTTCTCGAATTCACTTCTCTCCTCGTCGGACAGTCTGACACAGCGTCCGCTGTAGTGGGGAGGCCTGCCTTGGGCGAGCAGTTTCTTTTTTTCTGCCTCTAGTTCCTCTTCGGTGCAGTAGCAGCGGTATGCACTCCCGCGGTTGAGCAGCTTCAGAGCAAACGCCATGTAGATGTCTTTCCGCTCTGACTGCCTGTAGGGAGCGTAGTTCCCACCCCGGTCCGGGCCCTCGTCCCACTCGATGCCCAACCACTTCAGATCCTCCATCACACCGCCCTCCGACTCCGGGGACGAGCGGGCCGCGTCCGTGTCTTCTATTCTCAGTACAAAGACGCCGTTCCTGCCTCTGGCGAAAACCCAGTTGTAGAGAGCGGTCCTGGCGCCGCCGACGTGAAGACTGCCGGTGGGGCTGGGGGCAAAACGAACTCGGACTTTATTACCTGTCATGTCGTACTTCAATAATTCCCCGCCGTCGCCACGGTGGCAACTGCAAAGGCCGCCGCACCCTCGGCCCTTCCAGTGAACCCCATGCCTTCGTTGCGCGTCGCCTTGACGGAGACGGCACCCGGCTCCAGCAGGAGTGCCTCTGCAATCCGTCTTTTTATCTCATCAAAGTAAGGGGACACGCGCGGCTCCTCTATGATGAGCACGGAATCAACGTTGACGATGCGCGCTCCTTTTCCCTGGACCAGGTCCCGGACCTTACCGAGGAGAGCAATGCTCGAGACATCTTTGTACTGCGGGTCCGTGTCCGGAAAGAGCTGGCCGATGTCGCCGGCAGCCATAGCGCCGAGCAGGGCATCTGCGACCGCGTGGCAGAGGACGTCAGCGTCAGAATGACCCTTGAGTCCCCTGGTGTAAGGTATACTCACTCCGCCCAACACGAGCGGCCGCCCCTCGACAAAGGGATGAGCGTCATAGCCGATTCCTGTTCTGTAACCTACCGGTCCATGATCCGGCTTCACGGCTAACCTCTTCGTCTTTGCGGGATCCGGTTCGGCCCTCCGAGCAGAGTGCTCGCCCCGGCCCTCCGGGTAGACACTCGTCCGGCCCGACGACCACTTCTCAGCCGGTCAACCTCTTTCCCGACTTCAGCAGGGACTCTGCGAGAATAATGTCCGCCGGACAGGTTATCTTGATGTTGAAAGATTCTCCTCGCACGATCGCGATTCTCTTACCCGCTCTCTCCAGGACAGAGGCGTCATCGGTCGCGTCGCGCTCGTCCGGCCATTTCTTGAAGGCGTCTTCGAGCAGCTCACGCCTGAACGCCTGAGGCGTCTGCGCAAGCCACAACGTCTCCCGAGGAATTGTCATGGCCACGCGGCCACCATTCACCTTCTTGACGGTGTCTGAGACCGGTTCTGCGGCAATCGCGGCGCCGGTTCGCCTGCACGCTGCCATGGTCTTCGATATGAGGCGCTGACTCAAGAACGGCCTTGCGGCGTCGTGCACGAGCACGTACTCGCAGTCGCCGGCGAACCGAAGCCCGTTCCGAACCGAATCCTGTCTCCTTCGTCCGCCGGTCACGATGGCTTCGACCTTTCTCAAGGCAAAACGTTTGACGAGGGCCTGACTTTTTCGGACGGCGCTCCTTCGTACCACGACGACAGTCCGCTCGACATCCGGAGATCTCTCGAGCGCCACCAGAGAGTATAGAAGCAGCGGCCTGCCGCCTATGGCCACGAAGGCCTTATCGCCTTTCGTGCCGAGCCGTTTCCCTGCGCCGGCTGCGACAAGGATTGCGGTGGCACCGGAACCACCAGACGCTCCGGAGCGGGCAACGTGGCCCGATTTGGTGGCGTCTGGAGCTGCAGCACGTTCGTGCCAGCGATGACCAGGGCGGCGCGTGCCCCCGAGTCCGGCGCCGAAACCCGCCCCGCAGCGCGCAGCCCGGCGCGATTTGGCGGCAACGGGACCGCCGGCATCACGTTTTCTTCTCACTCTTTGTCTTCTCCAGTGCTTGCGCGACTGCGCTTCTCACATCGTCCACACCCACAATCTCTATCGATGAGCGGGGGCCGGCGCCCGAACGACTGCCGGGACCGACGTCCGACACGTTCCCCGCGGGGACGATGATTCTCTTGAAGCCGAGCTTCTTCGCTTCATTGACTCTGTGAGTGATCTGCGACACACGTCTCACTTCGCCTCCGAGACCAACTTCTCCGGTGACTGCCGTGTGCGCTCTCACTGGTGCGTCCTTGTAGCTGGAGGCAACGGCCACGACAAGCCCCAGGTCGCTTCCGGGCTCGTCCAGTCTCAGCCCGCCTGCCACGTTTACGAACACGTCCATGGAGCCGAGTCTCAGCCCCATACGTCTTTCCAGCACGGCGAGCATGACGTAGAGTCTCCTCGAGTCGTAGCCGGTCGAGGCCCGCTGCGGAAAACTGTAGCCGGTGCGAGAGACGAGGGCCTGGAGTTCCACGAGCAGCGGACGCGTACCCTCCATGCTGCTGACGACCACCGAACCCGGCACCGCCGAGTCTCTCTCAGAGAGAAAAACCTTGGAGGGGTTCGTGACCTCTACCAGGCCGGTCTCCATCATCTCGAAGACGCCGATCTCGTTCGTGGAGCCGAACCTGTTCTTCGCGGCTCTGAGCACGCGGTAGTTCTGATACCTCTCGCCCTCGAGATAAAGCACCGCGTCCACCATGTGCTCGAGCACTCTGGGCCCCGCTACGGCTCCTTCTTTTGTGACGTGCCCCACGAGGAAGAGCGCGGTCGAATTGCCCTTTGCGAAATTGAGGAACTTGAGCCCGCATTCTCTTATCTGTCCCACGCTCCCCGGGGTGCCGTCGAGCTCCGGGTTGTACACCGTCTGGATGGAATCTATCACGGCCGCCGAGACTTTGAGCTCCGAGAGCTGGTTGAGGATCACCGTGACGTCGGTCTCACAGCTCACGAAGAGGTCTTTCGCGAGAGCGCCCAGCCGTTTCGCCCGCATCCTGGTCTGGCCCTCGCTCTCTTCGCCGGAGACGTAGAAACAGGGCTTTCCTGCCTCGGCGAGCCTGCTCAGCACCTGAAGCAGCAGGGTGGATTTTCCGATGCCCGGGTCGCCCCCGACCAGTACGAGTTCGCCGGAAACGAGACCGCCTCCCAGCACCCTGTCGAACTCCCCTATGCCGGTTACAGTCCTCTCGACCTCGGCGTCGCCTATGTCGGAGAGACGCCTCGGCTGCCTGAGCGCGATGCCTCTCTCGACCCACTTCTCCTTTGTCTTCCTGCGCTCCTCCTCGACGGCGGAATTCCACTCACCGCACGAAGGGCACTTGCCGAACCACTTGCCACTCTCGTGGCGGCAGTTCTGGCAGATGAAGACGATTTTCTTCTGAGATTTCATCATCAAAATACACTGAACTTGAGGTAGCGCTTGGGGTTCTTCTTGATGTCCGCTATCAGCGCTTTGGCTTCCTCGAGAGTCGTCTTCATTTCGGTGTAGAGAGCGTCGTCATTGACCATCTTGCCCAGCGTGCCCTGTCCGCCCTCCATTTTCTGGACGAGCGTCTCGACTGCCGCGCTCAGACTCCCGAGTTTCGTCACGAGCCCGTCCAGGTCCCGGGTGAGCTCGCTCAACTGCGCGACGGTGGTGTCGATCTCGGGGCCGCGCGACTCGGCAAACTGCCGGAGTTTGTTGCTCGTGTAACGGAGGTCCTCCACCGCCACGCGCAGGTCGGCCCTGTTCTCTTCCACGGTCCCACGGAGCTCCGCGCTGAACTGGTTCAGATTGTCAAAGGTCCCGCTTATCTTCCCTTCCTTCTCGACCTGGTCCAGCACGTCGTGGACCTTCCTCACCGTCTTCTCGAAGTCCTTGAGCGCTATGCCTATCTCGCCCACGACCTCCGGCACGCCGCTCTCGAACCTGCCGCTCAGGATCTCGCCTCTTTTTGCAGCCTCAGCCGACTTGCCCAGCTTGATCGAGACGTATTTCTCACCCATGAGCCCGATGTTCCTGATGAAGAACTCGGTGTCCTTCGTGATCTTTATGGTCTTGTCCACGGACAGATCGACGTAGACCTGTGCCCTCCCGAGCTCGATCCTTCTCACGGAGCCCCTCTCGACGCCAAGAACCGTCACCGGATCTCCCACCGTGAGCCCGCCTACTTCGTCGAAAGCGACCCTGAAGACGTGTTCGCGCTTGGCGACCTGGCAGCCCTTTATCCAGATTATCCCCCCGACGAGAACAATGAGAGCGAAGATGACGGCGACGCCGACCTTCAGCTCAGTGCCTCTCCTGTCCATCGATTCCTCCTGTGGAGACCAATGTGCACAGCATGGTTGGTATCAGTATTAAGAATCCGTGAGGGGCCCGCTCGCGCTGCCAGATATGAACTGGCGGACCACCGGGTCCTCACAGTTCTGGAGTTCCTTGGGCGTACCCTCGTGGATTATCTTCCCGCCGTGAAGCATCGCGATCCTGTCGCCGATCTTGTACGCACTTCTCATATCGTGTGTCACGGCCACAGAAGTTATGGACAGTTTCCTCTGGAGATTTCTTATCAGCTCGTTTATCGCGTCGGCCATTATCGGGTCCAGGCCCGTGGTGGGTTCGTCGTAGAGAATGAACTCGGGATCGATCGCCATCGCCCTCGCGAGCCCGACTCTCTTCTTCATGCCGCCGCTCAGACTTGCCGGATGCACGTCTTCGACGCCCTCCAGTCCGACCAAGCCCAGTTTCTCTTTCACGCGGTCGCGGATCATCTTCTCCGACATCTGGCCATGCTCGCGCATGGGAAGAGCGACGTTCTCGGCCACGGTCAGCGAGTCAAACAGTGCGGCTCCCTGAAAGACCATCCCGAACCTCTTCCTGAGCCCGCTGAGCTCGGCCTCGTTCATGGAAGTGATGTCTCTCTCGTCAATGTATATGTGCCCGCTGTCAGGCCTCAGGAGCCCTATGATGTGCTTGAGGAGGACGCTCTTCCCGCACCCGCTCCTGCCGATGATGACCATGGACTCGCCGTCTGTAATGGTAATGTCCAGCCCGTTGAGGACCTTCTTACTGCCGAAGCACTTTTGGAGTTCCTTGACCACTATCACGGGACTTCACCCTCTGCGACTGAGTGTGGGGCCTCCAGACGGTTACCGGCAACAAATGAAAAATCATTCATGCTCCGGCACCTCACCCCCCAAGCAGCACCCTGAAAATCAACGTGGCCAGCATGTAGTCGAGGACCAGTATCGAAAGACAGGATGAAACCACCGCTCTCGTGGTCGCCCGTCCGACTCCCTCAGCGCCGCCTTCGGCGTGGAACCCGAAGTAGCAGCCCATCGTTGCGATCACGATACCGAAAAAGAAACTCTTCACGAGCCCCCCGAAGATGTCTCTCAAATGGAAGAAAAGTCTTAGCCCCTCCATGAAAGTGTTCGTGGGCACGTCCAACGAGATGTATGCGACGACGTACGCGCCGACGATTGCGAGAAAGTCGGCGAAGATCGTGACCACCGGCAGCATCACCATGCCGGCGACCATTCTCGGGACGGCGAGATATCTTATGGGACTTATTCCTATGGTTTCGAGAGCGTCGATCTGTTCGGTCACTCTCATGGTGCCGAGCTCGGCCGCGATAGAGGCGCCGACTCTTCCTGCGACCACGAGAGCCGTGAGGACCGGCCCCAGCTCTATCACCACGCTCTTGCCGATGACCGAACCCAGGTAGCGCATCGGCACGTAGTCCTGGAACTGATAGGCGGCCTGCACGGCCGCCACGGCGCCGGTGAATATGGAGGTGACGAAAACCAGGGGCAGCGATTCTATGCCCATCGCCACCATTTGCTCCAGGACGAGGTGACCCTTCCGCCAGAATCCGGGGAAGGCCTTGAACACGCTTACGAAGAATATGAAGACCCTGCCGGTCTCTTCCAGGCTCTCTACGACTCTTCGACCGACGGTCTGGGCGCCCACAAGAGGCTGATTGGCATTCATCAGGTCTCCTTCGACCAGGCGACGGGACTCGCAGGAAATGCGTCGACAAAGCGCGACGGCGTGTCCCGCCACAAGGAAGCGTCACCGCGCCGCGTGCCCGCAGGAGACTTCAGGCCGGGCCGCGCCTCGGTGATGCGCTTAGTGTTGCAGCATGTTGAGCTGGCCAGTGCGCTTGGTGGCATGCCCGCTCACACAATAATGGGCATATCCGAATGCACAATATCCGTTTGCGGGTTTAAAGGCAAGGGGATGTTGAGGGGCTAGAACGGTTCTTCCGGCCTCTTGGACATGCTCTCAAAGCGAGTATACTCACTGATGAACGTGAGCTGCACCGTACCGATGGGACCGTTCCTCTGCTTGCCGATTATGAGCTCCGCCCTTCCTTCGTTGTCGGGGGTTCTCTCATAGACCTCCGGCCGATAGATGAAGATGACCACGTCGGCGTCCTGCTCGATGGCGCCTGATTCTCTCAGGTCCGACAACACCGGCCGTCTGTCTCCACCTCTCGCTTCCACGGCTCTCGAAAGCTGGGAGAGGGCGATCACCGGCACTTTCAATTCCTTGGCCAGCGCCTTGAGCGACCGGGAAATCTGTGAAATCTCCTGCTGCCTGTTCTCCACGTTGGACATGCCCCTGACGAGCTGCAAGTAGTCCACCACTATGAGGCCGACGTCCGCCTCTGACTTGAGTCTCCTCGCCTTGGAACGCATCTCGAGCACGCTGATCGCCGGCGTGTCGTCGATGTAAATCGGTGCTCTGGAAAGCAGCCCCGCGGCCGTAGTGAGCAGGGGCCACTCCGACTCTCTCAGGTATCCTGTTCTCAATCTGTGAGACTCGACGCGCGCCTGCGAGCACAGCATTCTCAGGACCACCTGCTCCCTCGCCATCTCGAGACTGAACACCGCCACCGGCACCTTGTTTCTTATCGCGGCGTGCTCTGCGATGTTCATCGAAAGACTCGTCTTGCCCATCGAAGGTCTGCTGGCGATGACCACAAGGTCGGACGGCTGAAAACCCGCGGTTTTCGTGTCTAGCTCGAAGAACCCGGACTCTACTCCCGTGACGTGTTTCTTCTTGTCGTACAGCTCCTGGATGACCTCGAAGCTGTGTCCCAGGATGTCCCGAAGCGCGACGAACCCCGTCCTCGTCTTTGTGTCCGCGATCCCGAATATGAGCTGCTCCGCTCTGTCCAGAACACTGCCCGAATCCTCTTTCGAAGTGAAAGCTTCGGTGGCGATGGTCGTGCCCGCCTCGATGAGCTTGCGCAGAGTGGCCTTCTCCAGGACTATCTTGCAGTAGTATTCGACGTTCGCGGATGTGGCCACCTGTTCGAAGAGGGATGCAAGGTAAGACGGCCCGCCCACCTGCTCGATCTCTCCCCTTTTCTTGAGCTCCTCTCCGACGGTTACGAGATCCGCCGGCTCCCCTCTGTCGTGTATCGCGGTGATGGTGCGGAAGATCTTCCTGTGGGCTTCCCTGTAGAAAGCGTCGTCGTCCCTGATGAGTTCGAGGCACTTGCCCGCTGCGGCCGCGTCTATGAGCATGGCGCCGAGCACGCTCTGCTCGGCCTCTATGGAATGCGGGGGCACTCTTCCCGCGGTGGTCTCTATGTCAGAGGTTCTCATGGCGGCGTCTCCAGGAGTCGTATGCGATAATCCGCATACTTGGGTGGCTAATTGCTCGGGGTTCACGTTCCGGCTGCAGGGCCCGCGTCGTTCGTTGCGTCAATCTCCAGCCATTCATTGTCACCCAAGGATTATACCGCACTTTCCCCCGTAATGCTTCCGCACAAACTAGCTCAACATGAAACGAGGAAACCCCGCGGCACAAGGGAACGCGCACTTTCAGCCGGAATTCTTCCAGATATCCCTAAGCTTCTGGACGTCCTCCCAGACGAGCCTCTTGAGGTCAGGATTACGGAGGCACGCGGCGGGGTGATAAGTGGCTGCGACTCTGATGCCCCTGTAGGAAAGGGCGGCGTTCCGGTATTCAGCCATGGGCAGCTTGACGCCGCTCAGGGCCTCAGCGGCGAAGCGTCCGAGGGCACATAGGACCCTGGGCTTGAGTATTTCGAGCTGCTCAGCCAGATACGGCGAACAGAGTTTCACCTCGTGAGGCAGGGGGTCCCTGTTGGCCTCGGGCCTGCACTTTATCACATTAGTAATGTAGACATCTTCACGGTTGAACTTGATCGCCTCGATTATCCGTGTCAGAAGCTGACCCGCCCTGCCGACGAAGGGAGCTCCCTGGATGTCCTCGTCCCTTCCCGGTGCTTCTCCCACGAAAACAAGACCGGTCCTGCCGCTGCCAGTGCCGAAGACCGCCTGAGTCCTGGTCTTGTGAAGAGGACAATCCGTGCATTTCTTAACCTTTTTCTCGAGCTCGGCCAGCGAGTGCCGGTCCACCTCTACGTCGCCGGGACCCGCAAGGCCAGCGGATCCCGCGCCTGAAGCCGCGCCACGGCCGTCGACAACGTGCGAGTCCGCGCCGCCCGCACCTGCAATGGAATTCACGCCGCCCGCAGATACGGACCTTCCGCCAGCGCCCGTGGTCCCAGCGGGGCTGCGCTGGTCCGGCCCCACGAGGCCGTCCGGGCGCGCCGTTCCCAGCGGAAGCACCTCACCCTCCGGTCGCCGCAGTACTTTCCCCGGACCGAACACAATGGAAGTCTCTCCCATTGAAAGACGGGTCTCGAAGTAGCGTTTGGCGGCGGCAACAAGGACAGCAAGCTCCTCGGTTTCTCTCAAGAGGTGATCCTTTCAAGAATTTGCCCGGTGCGGGACGGGCACACTGCGGACGATGTGTGGCCTACGTGTGAATGATGTATGCTCAACGACGCGTGGTCAGCGCGCGGCGGGTTTTACCAGCCGCGGTGCGGCGACTTTCAGGCTGAGGGCTTTTCTCAGGACTTCTTTCGCGACGTCGCGCTTCGACATCAGCGGAAGCCTCTCGATCCTCCCTCCGCGGTCGATCAGGGTGACCACGTTGGTCTCGACCTCGAATCCGGCGCCCGGGATGAGGGGATTGTTTACGACTATCAGATCAAGGTTCTTCTTCCTGAGCTTTTCCTTGCCCCTGCGGACTTCGTCCTCGGTTTCCACTGCGAAGCCCACGAGCAGTTTCTTGCCCTTCTTCCGGCCCACCTCGCCAAGGATGTCGGCCGTGCGACGGAACTCGAGCGCGAGCTCGCCGGTTTCTCGCGGGATCTTGCCTTTTCGCGCGCCCACCGGCGTGAAGTCGCTTACTGCCGCGACCATGAACACCATGTCGGCACGCGACGCACCGGCCCTGACTGCGCTTCTCATCTCGCCGGCGGTCCTGACCCTCACGAGCCTGACCCCGGCTGGCGGCTCCACCGAAGCAGGGCCGCTCACCAGCGTCACGTCTCCACCCATGTCCCTCGCGACGGAGGCGAGCGAGTAGCCCATCTTGCCGCTCGACCGGTTGGAGATATATCTAACGTCGTCTATCGGTTCTTCCGTTCTCCCGGCAGTCACGAGTATCCTCACGCCGGAGAGGGGCTTTTCTTCTCCGAGGAGAGCTTCGACTGCCCTGACGATGCTCTCTACCGCCGCGAGCCGGCCCTTGCCCGTCTCTCCACACGCGAGCTCGCCGCTTTCGGGTTCTATGAAACTGGAACCAAGCGAGCGAAGCCGTTCCACGTTCGCCCGCACTATCGGATTTTCCCACATCCTCACGTTCATGGCGGGCGCGAACGCGACCTTCCCTCCGGCGGCCATGATTATTGAACTGAGCAGGTCATCGGCAATTCCAGACGCGACCTTGCCGATCATGTTTCCGGTCGCGGGAGCCACCAGGATGAGGTCCGAATCGGCCACGGCGTCTATGTGCTGAACGGACCTGGACGGCTGTCCGGGTGTGTGCACCGGCTGTTGTCCAGGTGTGCGTCCCGTCCACTGTTCCGGACCGAGCTCCGCCGTCTCTTCAGCGACGGAGGCAAACATGTCCAAGAGCACTTTGCTGCCCGACAAAACCTCAAAGGTGAGAGGAGTAATAAACTCCCGGGCCGCCTTCGTCATGCATACGGTCACCCTCGCTCCTCTCTTCGTGAGTTCCCGCAGCAACTCCACTGCCTTGTACGCAGCTATGCTGCCCGTTATGCCGAGCAGAATTCTCTTTCCCGCCAGTGACGGACTCGGAGAAGTGTCTCCAGATGCCGCGGCACCCGATCTCGTGCGGGGCGCACCCGAGGCACGGGCGTTCGCCTTCCTACGAGGGCTCATTCACTTGTTCCTTCCTGGGCCTCGTACGTGTACCTGATCTTGCCTTTCTTCACTTTGTCCAGCGCGTGGAGCGTGACTCGGTCTTCGAGCGCCTGGCCCGCCCTTCTCAGAACGTCGTTGATGCGCCTGGCCTCTTTTGCAGCTATGATCGCGAGCTCGTACTTGTTGGGGAACGAGCTCAGGCTGTTCATCGTCTTGCATTGGGCCTTCTTCTCTTCCATTCACATTCCTCCTGTACAGAAACCGGGTGGCGCCGACTGGGGCAGGAAGCAAAAGAGTCGGGCCTTCACCATTGTGGACCACCGAGGGTTCACGTCCCCGGTATCAGCCGTTTCAGTCGCGAATCCTCTGCGACGATTATGCTCTTGAGTTGAGCGAGCGCCGCATCGAGCTTGTCGTTGACTATCAAGTAATCGTAGTGCTTCCAGTACCGAGTCTCCTCCATCGCGTTCCTCAGCCGCGTTTTGAGGACATCCTCGGACTCGGTTTTTCTCTTTCTGAGCCTCTCCTCGAGGATTTTCATCGAAGGTGGAATCACAAAAACGAACACGCCGTCGGGAAACACCTTTCTCATGCTGATGCCTCCCTGGACGTCGATGTCCATTATCACCTTCTTACCCTTCTCCAAAGAAGGCACCACCGAGAAACGAGGCGTCCCGTAAAACTGGCCGTGGACTTCGGCCCACTCGAGGAGTTCTCCGGCTCCGATCATCTCCCTGAAGCGAGCCGGCTCCATGAAGTGGTAGTCCCTTCCGGTCACCTCGTCTTCTCTCCCGGGTCTCGTCGTGGCGGAAATGGAGTAGACGACGTCGGGGCAGTCTCTGACGACTCCGTAGCATAGCGAGGTCTTCCCGGCGCCCGAGGGTCCTGTCACCACTATGGGGTAAGCCACTTTGTCTGTGCGGCCTTCGAACAGGATACTACTTTCGTCCACTTTACTCAAGCCTCTCCCGAGTCAGGATGCACAAACCTCTTTGCGCCACCCTGGGCTTCGCGCTACCGATGATCCTGCTGTGTGCGAAGTCGAAGACGTGGCTGCGCGTCGAGCGCGGGTCCGGAATGTCCGCGGCGGTCGCGGCTCGAGCCCATACGTCGCCAGTTACTCCACGTTCTGCACCTGTTCTCTGAGTTTCTCTATTTCGTCCTTGACGGACACGACCTGGTTCACTACGTCCACGTCGAGCGCCTTCGCGCCCATCGTGTTCGCCTCACGGTTCATTTCCTGAAGAAGGAAGTTCAGCTTCCGGCCTGCCAGCTCGTCGGAATCCAGCAGCGCAACGAACTGCTTCACGTGCGCCCGCAGTCTGACGCATTCTTCAGTGCAGTCCAGCTTGTCAGCGAATATCACGACCTCGAGGGCCAGACGCTCTTCAGGAATCTGTCCCCCTCCGAGCAACTCTGCGAGCCTCGCGCGCAGCTTGTCCCTCGCCTCCAGCACGCGCAGCGGAGCCCGCGCCTCGACGACCTGCAAATGTCCGAGCAGCCCAAGTGCACGGTTCTTCAACTCTTCTTTGAGACTT
>Ga0315295_10001581_pt1 | contig 19524 bp, 18 predicted proteins | sample YL17G14_0_MG_FD_204453 | JGI IMG/M metagenome (GOLD analysis project Ga0315295, IMG submission 204453) | Sediment microbial communities from Yellowstone Lake, YNP, Wyoming, USA - YL17G14_0 | ecosystem: Environmental > Aquatic > Freshwater > Lake > Sediment | place: USA: Wyoming | collected...
AGTTGAAATTGAAGATGCCTATCGTAATCAGTTTAAGATAATGTACCCCAACAAAGAAATCTTCAGCCGACTCGGTGAGGAAAAATACAAAAACGCAAAGCAGCGAATAAAATACCTCTCCGAGCGACTGACCCCGTAGCTCTATACGCCTTCTATCTTGCTCATTATATCCTGCGGTATGTCAAAATTAGCGTATGTGTTTTGAACGTCGTCGTGGTCTTCAAAGGCTTCCATCAGGGAAATTATTTTCTTTGCCGTCGCCGCATCGCTAATCGGCACGGTATTTTGCGGCACCCTCGAAATCTCGGCAACCGCAATCGCAATCCCTTTTTCCTTCAGCGTATTCTTTAACTGCTCATAGATGGCCGCATCGCAGGTTATCTCGAACAGTTCACCGCTGTTTGTCATATCATCTGCGCCGCCGGCCATGGCAATTTCCATAAGCTCGTCCTCGTTGGCCTGGTCGGTATTTACCGTGATGAGTCCTTTTTTATTGAACATCCAGTTGACGCATCCGCTTGTCCCCATCGAGCCGCCGTGCTTTTCGAAAATTCTCTTAATTTCCGGTGCGGTTCGGTTGTGGTTGTCTGTTAGTGCCTCAACCACTATAGCCACTCCGCCAGGCCCATAACCTTCATAGTGCACCTCTTCAAAATTGACCCCCCCGACCTCGCCGGTCCCTTTTTTGATTGCCTTTTCAATCGTATCTTTCGGCATATTGGCTGCTTTGGCCTTGTCGATGGCATACCGCAAAGACAGATTCGCAGATGGGTCGCCCCCGCCGGCCCTGGCGGCAACGATTATCATTCGAGCTACCTTGCTCCATACCTTGCCGCGCTTGGCATCGGTAGCAGCCTTTTTATGCTTTATTCCTGCCCAGTGCGAATGACCCGACATATCTGCTCCTCACAAAAATGGTTCGACTGCGAAAAATCTCTCCTTCAAAACCAGTAAATGATTATAGCGTCTTCGCCGACGAAATGCAACAAACCTTTCTACGGTCACTCTCCCGAGGTCGCCCGCATCCGCACCGAGTATAACGACGTCCGGGCTGTGATAAACAGCGTCCGTTTATCTTTGCCGCCGAAGCACACATTGGACGGCTGCTCGGGGACCTCGATTGTTTCAATTCTTTCACCATTTTTGTTATAAACCGCTACCACATTGGTTGTCAGATAGACATTGCCCTCGTTATCTATAGTCATCCCGTCGGAACCTTCCGGCGCAAAGAGCTTTTTATTCGACAGCGTCCCGTCTTCATTGATGGTATATACAAAGGTCTTTCCCCCGCCATGGTCTGCAACGTAAAGCGTTTTGCCGTCGGCTGTCCCTATTACTCCGTTAGGCCTGACCATATCGTCGATTACGCGGATAAGTTTTTTATGGTTGGGCGAAAGATAATAAACATATTCGCCCTCTTGCTCCATACCACTTCTGTCACTGTAGCGCGGGTCGGTAAAGTAAATACCGCCTTTCAGGTCAGCCCACAGGTCGTTTGGGCTGTTCAACTTTTTATTGTCATATTTATCAGCCAGTACCGTCTTTCTGCCGTTACGTCCGATTGACACTAACCGCCGGCTGCCCCCTTCACAGACTAACAGGTTGCCTTTTTTATCGAAGAATAACCCGTTGGCCCCTCCGGAATCTTGGTCAAACGTTATCAGCTTGCCGTCCAATGTCCATTTGTGAATTCGATTATTGGGAATATCCGTAAAGAAGATATTGCCCTTCGCATCAGCCGCCGGCCCTTCCGTGAACTTAAATTCGCCGGCCAGCTTTTCCACCTTCGCACCTTCCGCAACAACGCTCGGCTTCTCAGCCCCACAGCTCACCGCCGCCGCAACCACCAACACCACCAAAACCACACCCGTTAAAACTTTCCTGCTCATTTCTTTCTCCTTCTTGGATTTACCCTGATATACTAAACGATTCATGACGCACTTGTATTTTCCAGCCTTCATTGCTGCGGACGAAAAGGGCAGTCCATATACCCTGTAAATCTGTCCTTTCGTTGTCGGTATTAGTAAAGCTGTAGCGAAATTTGGCGGTAAAAACAACTGCATCGCTATTAATGACATTAATATGCATTTCGTCCCAGACTGCGAGATTAACTTCTTTTAAAATATTGTAGTAGGCCCTTACATCCTCAGCAAGCACTTCAAAAGTGCCGAATAGCTTATCATTGCTCACAGCTATTACATCTTCTGTATAATGGCTTAGAGCTGTAGCCGCATCTTTCGCATTCAGATGGTTTATCGCCGCCTGCTTTACCTCTGCCTTTATTTGAGCAATCTGATTTTCCGACATTTCTTCTTTCATCTACTCACTATTGTTTAGCCCCGTCATTTTAATGACGGGGTTTGTCATCCCCGCGTAGTCGGGTATCCATTCAATAATCAATCATCTTTTTTAATCATCTCAACCACTTTCTTTCCTATCCATACCTTTCAGTGCGGCCTTAATCATAAAGTATCGACTGATGCCATCGAGGCAGACCATACCTTTGATTCTGCCTGCCTCTGCAACTATCATCGCAGTTTTTTTAGTGGACAGAAGCTTTTTATATACCTCATCAAGCGGCATCTTGGGGTCAACCGAAGCGAATGTCCTGTCCATAATCTCAGAGACAGGAGCGTCTAACCCCTTTTCGTGTATGCTGGCCAGAATTCGGTCACGAGTCAAAATCCCCTCAACACCGGCCTCACCAATAACAGGGAAATCATCCTGACGGCCATGGTGAAAGTGTTCGAGGGCATGCCGAACAAGCTCATCAGGTCGCAGGGTGAGAAAGTCAGTTGTCATCGCTTCGCTGGCAGGCACCTGACGCAGGAGAGACTTGAGCATGACCTGCTGTTTTTCGCTGCCGGCGCCGATGTAAAGAAATAGGCCTATCAAAGCCAGCCACCAGTTAAAAAATATTCCAAAGAAAATAAAAAGCATCGCTAAGGCCTGTCCGACAAACACCGCCGCAGATGTTGCTCTTACATAATCCATCTTTATGGCCAGAATTCCGCGAAGCACCCTGCCGCCATCCATAGGAAATGCCGGAATCAGGTTAAAGACGGCAAGCATCACATTAATCCCAATCAATCCTGCGAAAAAAGTTTTAACCGAATCAGGATATAAATTAGACGCCCCAGCCCCTGTCCAATGGCCCACAAACATATAAAGAATCCCTGCGATTGCAAGGTTAATAAAAGGCCCTACAATGGCCATAGCAATCTCCTGGACAGGTTTTTCAGGCATTTCTTCTATTGTCGCTACACCGCCAATCGGAAGTAACGTAATACTCTTCGTCTCTTTGCCGAAGCGTCTTGCAATCAAGCTGTGGCCGATTTCATGGATTAGTACGCAGACAAAGACAGCACATATAAGAAGCGTTGCCAGTATGGCCCTGCTAATTCCAAATTGCTCCAGCGTGGAAATAAATATAAAGAAAAGAAGAAGAAAAAATGTGGCGTGAATTCGAAACCTTATCCCGAATATTTTACCGATATTTATAGACCATCCCATTTCAATAACTCCTTTACATCGTTGCTGGTTATTTCGGATTCATACTTTCCATTTTTTCAATCCTCGGCTCCGCCGGGGATTCTTCCCCAGCACAACAATCTCAAAAACATTTTAACCCAAAACCACTGCCTTTGCCAGTGGCGTATTTAGTGTGCATACGCGAGGTCTGTTTTTCGTTTAGCAGTCGCCGGCATTTATCCGCCGTAGCCTCGACGAAGGCGAACGGCGACTAACCTTGTCATTCCTGCGAAAGCAGGAATCCACTCCTTTTCGTAAACCGTCACATCCGAAAGCCCGCCAGCCTGTCCGCCGTAGCTTTAGCGAAGGCGGATTTATCCGGTGGGTTAACATCTTCTCCCTTCTTACTTCGAGAAAGTTATAGTTAAAAAATTAGCGTGGTGTCCCCAGATTTCCGGGTACGCCAGCACCGTGTCCATGTGCAGCAGGTAGTTAGGAGCCTTGTGAACCAGGCTCATCATCTTTGCTTTCAGTCATTGGTTCAGTAGGAGGTGATTCAAAAACTTTATCCGAACTTGATTTGCGAGTAAGACGTCGTCTTTTGCGAATACGCATTGGACCGATTTTTTCACGGGCTTCTGTACAAAGCATTTCATGGATTGACTTTGCCAAATCTTCCGTGTCGATGAGAAGCCCTGTGTCGCGACGGATTTCTCTACGAATGAGTCTAAGAACGCTTTCGCTGAAAAGAATCTTGCCGACAGAACCTGCGCAGAGTGCAATCGTCTTTTCCCAGAAACTGTCTAGTTCTCCTTTTCGTATTGATTGCTTGTGAAGGATGCTAAGCTTCTGGGCGGCTTCATCAAGCGAATCTTCATTTTCGAGAGAAATAACAAATGCCCGTTCGTGATCGATGCCTTCTTCAAAAGTGAGATGATATAGATGCCAATCGACCCCGTTAGTCAGAAGAACCCAGCGATAATTATTTTGGGCAGCATATGCTTGGGCTTGCTCGATATGACGGTCACGAAGTTGTTGATCAGCTGCTTTGGCCTCAATGAGTAAACGTATCCGCCCGTCAATCTTTAAGCAAATATCCACATATTTGTGTTTAAGCTGAGTTTCGCGGCTAATATCTTGCATGCCATCGTAGCCAAGAACTTCTTCAAAGAAGCGGCATAACCGAAGAACAGTATCTGCCTCGTTAAGACCATCCTTTCGAGCCTCAATAAAATGGGGAGCAAAACGCTTAAGCGGTTTACGAATATCTATACTCATGATATCACCTCCAATTTCTTTATATGGCTATATAACAATGTTTATACAGTCCTTATAAAACGGGAAACACAGACTATTTATACACTCCTAATTTTTTTAGACAATTGATGTCTATCAAACATTATCCATGTTACAAAAGAAACTTTATTGTAAAAACATAACCGATAACCAAAAATATTACTTTAGTCCAGAAGAAAAAAAGAGCTGGCCAGTTAAAACACCTTGGCGCTGTCAATTCAGAATCTTCATCATTCAACTTTATTTCATGATAACTGTGAAAAATGCCCCAAGTTAATGTTTGGTAAACATATTGAAATAGATCAAAGGAGAGAGTAAAAACAAACATTAACATTGCTAGTTTTAGTAGCTGCGGCAATATGAATATACCCTCTTTCTCTTGCTTAAAAATCCAGACAATCGCAATTCCTGCAAAAGCAAGCTTTCTTGCGTTATCACTTAGTTTGCCGGAAAACTCCTGATAATCCTTTTTGTATTCTTTAAGTTTCATTCTTTTTTCCTCGGACCAGTGCTGTTAGTGCTATCGCCAGCAGTACCTTTTCTGGTCCTTTCGAAACTACTTGTATCTTTTGAAATTTTGTTTGACTCATTAATAGTTATTTTTACATCCTGATTCGATTGAGGTTTTTGCTCGTTCCCTTGTTTGTTGTCTTTTGCCATTTTTCTTGCTCCAACAAGTTTCAAATTTTTCTTGGTCCCGTACTATTTGTACCACTAGTTTTCCGCTTTCTGCATGCTTTTGCTTTCTTTTTTGTTGCTTTTTTCTTAGCTTTCTTCGCCATCGTTATCCCTTTCATATTTTACTTTTTTACAAAACCGCCATCACCATATTCCTCGCCCCGCCTTCGGCGGAATACCAATAATCAGTTAACTTGCCACCATAGTTGCTGACCTCCGCTGGCGTGATTTGCAATTATACAGGCTTCGGACTGGATTTCAACAATAAACTACTGTTCCCCTAAAGCCCCAAAAGCGTGCTGGCAAGGCCCCCAAAATCGCCCCTTTTACAACAACAAAATTTCCCGTGTAATCTGCCTTCTTTCTGTTGGTTCCGTTCGTGCTTATTCGTGTGAATTCGTGGCTGAAAACCCTCCGTGTAATCTGCGTAATCTGTGATTAAAAAACTCTGCGCTCTCGGAGCCTGCCCTGAGCGCAGTCGAAGGGTCCTCTGTGGCAAAAAATAACAGTGTCAATCCGTGTCTAAAAATCTCTGCGTAACCAGCGAAATCAGCGTCTAAAAAATTTGTGTCTATTCGTGTCAATTCGTGGTTAACTTTGTTGCGCAATCAGCGAAATCTGCGTCTAAAAAATTCGTGTCAATTCGTACCTAATTTTTCTTCGCCTGTCCGCCGGCTTGTCCGGCGTAGTCCCGACGTCTTATATCGGGACGAAGGCGGATGTTTTTTGTGCCTTTTTGTGGCCAAAAAAAATTTCAATCAAATGCGCAGGGGGGGTCTTAAAAATTCGAATATTTTCCAATATTTTCAACCGTTTCTATACATTTTTCGCAATTTTTCTCACTTTTTCCACAACTTTCCACCGTTTTCGAACGTTTCTTACAAAAACTTGCGCGTTTGGTGCTACCCCATTTTACCCAGATTCGCTACTTTAATAGCTCTTTCAATCGCTCTAATTCCCCTTTTTTCATATGGTAGCTATGCTCGTCGTCGGGAAACTCGCCGCTTTCTACCTCCTTGGCGTATTCTTTAAATGCTTCGATTGTCGCCTCAGCCGCATTGCCGTAACTCTTTGCAAACTTAGGACTTGGCCCTTGCACCAGCCCTAAAATATCAGGCGCAATCAGTATTTGTCCGTCACAGCCGCTCCCCGAGCCGCAGCCGATGACCGGCACTTCACAGCGTTTTGTAATAATCTCCGCCACCTCCGCAGCGACCCCTTCGACTAACAGCGAACTGGCGCCGGCGTTAACCATTTGCTCAGCAAGACTTACAAGCTCTGCCGCCATTTCAGCGGTCGTGGCCTCCGCCTTGAATTTCCCGGTTTTACTTATACTCTGCGGCCTTATCCCGATATGCGCCATAACTGCCATACCGGCATCGCTAACTGCTTTAACTACATCGAGATATGCACCGCTGACCTCTATTTTTATCATTTGTGCCCCAGCTTCGGTAACGAATCGGCCGGCGTTTTTAACCGCTTCTTTTATGCCGAGTTGATAGGACAGAAACGGCATATCGGCCGCCAGATACACATTCGGCGATCCTCGCCGCACCGCTGCCGTTATGGCAACCATAAAATCCATTGTCGCCGGCAGTGTCGAGTCGAAACCCAGCACTGCCTGGGCTGCCGAATCGCCCACCAATATCATCTGCACATCGGTTTGAGAGACTAATTTGGCTGTGGTGTAGTCGTAGCAGCTGACTGCTGTAATTTTTCGATTTTGGCGCTTGACCGCCAGCAAATCCGCAATCGTGATTTTGACATCCATAATTAATCTTTCTAAAAAAGTAAAGAAATAACAGCTCTTTAGTTAAAATATGAGAACATAAGTGGTTTAGCAAGCGTAAAATAATCAGGTTTTTGGGGCTAAATTCGGCTATTTTCGAAAAAACAATAAAAAAATCGAGATTTTTACAACTAAAGGCTTGATTTTTGGTAAAAAAAGTGCAGTTTTTTCCCAAATTTCCCTAAAGAATTCTTTGTTACTTATTCGATGAGATAGGTAAAGGGGAAATAAAATAGCTGGAGTTTAGGGTCATTATCCTATTGCTTTTCATCACCCTCCTCCGAAGCCAGATTCTGTTGTACAAGAATCTGGCTTTTTTTATCCCGGCTGCTCGCCGCTGGTCAAAACAGGTAATTGCAGAGATACTATACAGCGTTAAGCTGGGAAAGAGGGGTAGCAGCCGGCAAGTCCTCAGTCAACACACTTTTGCGTTTTTTAGCTATTTTGCGAATCGCACCTCTGTCTGGGGTACCCAAAGTGGGGACCTCAGCGGTAGCGATACAGCTTAATGCGCTGGATACCGAAATGACCGTTGGGTAAACGCAGATGTCTGCCTTGGTGGCTCGCGTCGCCGTTCAACCGGCGCCCGGCAACCCAGCGGCCATTCACATATGTGCCCTCATCGATGCCAGCAATCCCTGCAATCGGGTCTGCCGGTGAGCTCGGAATAAAGGTAACCCATCTAAGAATTCCTTTGAATTGCCGGTTGCTGGCTACTGCGAAAAAAGTGCCCGTGCTGATTGTAACAAGCCAGGAAGCGGTCCAGACAAACCCCGACAAGCAGGAGAAAATCGTTCAAAAAGGCGCTGAGCTGCTTACCGTGCCGACTACACAAGGTCGAGCTGATATAGGTTTTCTCCTGGATGAATTGAGCAGGCGCGGTATCGCTCAATTGCTTGTTGAAGGCGGCCCAACGGTAATTAGTGAATTTCTGAGGCAGCACCTCGCCGACGAAATCTGTGTTTATATTGCCCCGAAAATACTCGGCGGCTCCGGAAGTGTTGACATAGCCGGGCCAATGAGCCAACATAGATTTTGCTGTAAAAGATTCAGGATATTGCCGCTATTACCTTATTCGTTGAGAAATGAATTACTAACTTAGGGAGGACACGAATGCTGCGCAAAAGAACGCCAACGCCTTTCTGCACTGATATGTTCAGTGCAGAAAGGCGTTGGCGTATAACCATTCAACTAATACTTAGTGTTAGCTGCGAATCAAGCACGCTTCCTACGCAACAGAGCCAATCCGCCCAAACCTAACAGTGCACCTGTCGCCGGTTCAGGAATGACCATGAAGCCGTTAAGAGGCATGTGAGCGCTGCCAGTCCAGTCAGTATTATCTATCCACCCGTAGATTGAAACAGCGCCGCTGGAGTTGGTGGTAGCGTAGAAACTGACACCATGCTGATCCCCAAGAACCCAGTCAGCCCCACTCCCGTCTGCCGGCGACATCATAGAAGCTCTGCCGCCTTGTGCTGCGACGAGGTCGGCCAGTCCGTCAGGCATATTGGAGTCAACAATGGTGGTCACGGGGTCCGTCGCCTTTATTGGGCCGTAGCCGCAAGGATCGCCGTTTTGCCCAGAGTAGCCGTTTGCATTGAGCCAGGTCGTCGGGTTCGTCGTACTCCAAACTCCGTATTTGGAGTTTGGGTTGAGTGGGTCAACGAACCATACATTCATTAGTTCTCTCAAAGGACCAGAGTAAGAACCTGTACTCCGTACTGGCGGCCAGATCGGTGAGAGTGAGCTTCACGTAGTTCATCCCGAAGCCAACTCCCGGCGTCGCACTTTGCTTGGCAACGAATGCAATGCCGCCGCTGCGGTCGCGTGAGCCACCCGCGGTACCCCAGTGTCTTGAAGCGTCTGGAGTTCCGCTGTCGGCCAATCGTCACCCACAATGAAAGTCTTACTCTGCGGACTAGCCCAGTCCTTAGTAAAGACCCAGGACTGTCATCCGGCTTGCAGCGTAACGGTACCCGCGCCATCGATGTCGACCTTCAAAGGATTAGTTACTGACATGGGGTCGGCCGACGCCGGCACGCTCAATCCAACTACAACTAACACAAGACAAAGAATAATTAACTTTTCTACTTCTCCTTCTTCGAAAATAAAAAAACTCTTCTTCTTTTTTTTGGCTACAAGCCAAAACACCAACCTCTCGTGATTTGACACGCATCCATAATTCAGCGCCGGGTGTGGATTCGACCGGTTACACACCGGACGACCGTCACTATATTACGTATGCCTGTCTAACACGATTTTTTCGGAAATTGATTTCATCCTCCTCCTTACGGAAGACTTGTCAAAACCCGCAAATTAGCCTGATTGTTCGATTGTGATTCTACCAGATTACCCATTTTCTCGTCAAGAGAAATTTTATCAGATTTCAGAAGAAATTTTTAGTGACCTGGTAGTGCATAACTTCTTTCACCACAAAGTCTTATAAACACTACAAACAGGCCTGGGGCAAAATTTTCCAAAAAAATGCCCCCACCGCTTCCCAAATTTTTCTGCGGGCTGCGCAAAAGTAGAGAAGCTGCTTTGTCATAATTGCTCAATGCTTCGCTTCGGAATTGAGCCCGGCCTTGCAAAAAAACAGGTTTCAGGTATATTGTCCTTTGGTAAAATAGAGAAAATAACAGAATTTGCGCAACAGCAGGTTGGTTTTGCGCATCTTATATAGTGAAGCGTCTAAGGAAAGACAAAAGAAAGGATAATAATATGGCTGACACCGACGCCGTAAAGCAGGCGAAAAAGTTTTATGAAGATGTTCCTATGGAGACACGGGGGTTTTTCCTTAAGGGAGCAAGCTCTTTAGATTGGGGGATGAAGAACCGGCTATCGCGGATATTCAGTCCCGACACAGGCAGGACGGTGATGCTGGCAATCGACCACGGATATTTCCAGGGACCTACCACCGGGCTGGAGCGAATAGATTTGAATATTGTGCCGCTGATGCCTTATGCCGATGCTGTAATGCTGACTCGGGGAATTCTGCGAACTACGGTGCCGCCCTGGCTGACCAAACCAATTGTGATGCGCTGCAGCGGAGGGCCCAGCATACTCAAGGAACTCTCGGACGAACATTTGGCCGTTGACATCGAGGACGCTATTCGAATGAACGCCGCAGCGATTACGCTTCAGGTGTTCATTGGCGGCCGGTTCGAAAGCCGCTCTGTCCATAATATGACCCGCCTGGTGGATATGGGTATGCGCTATGGTATTCCCACTATGGCGGTAACAGCGGTGGGCAAAGATATGGTACGCGATGCAAAGTATTTTCGCCTGGCCTGCCGTATCTGCGCCGAGCTTGGCGCCCAGTTCGTAAAGACTTACTATGTGGAGGAAGGTTTCGAGACGGTTACCGCTTCGTGCCCGGTACCGATTGTTATGGCCGGCGGCAAAAAAATCCCTGAACCGGATGCCCTGACGATGGCATATAAAGCGATACAGGCCGGTGCGTCAGGAGTTGATATGGGCCGCAACATCTTCCAGAGCGATTCGCCCGCAGCAATGATGCAGGCGATCCGCAAGGTTGTGCACGAAAATACCAAACCTGCCGAAGCTCACCAGATATACGAAACCATTAAAAACCAAGAGAAGAAAAATCAGGACTGAAAATGCAAGGCGAATCTGTGAATTTAAATCGATTAACACCGCTGGCACCTGTTATTCGCGGTCTTCTGGCAAATTCAACCGGTAATCAGGATATGCCATTTAAGCCGGTTATTCTGAAATCTTTAACAAGTAAAGAAGCTATTGATTTTGCCGCTTCTGCTGAAAATGCTCAAGCCCGGCGGCACCCCGCACCCCTGCTTCATCGCTTTGAGAAGCAAAGCGGCGGGGGTCGGATGCCGCCGCTTTTTTTAGACACCGCCGACTTCGGCACCGAACCAGAAAATCTCCGCAAGCAATTAAGCGACCGGATTTCAGAGCACTCGCAGCGGCACAACGCAAAACCGGAAATTATATGTCTTCGTAATCTGGGGATACTTTACGTTGACCGAAAGGACAACGATTCTGATTTGCCTCTTAAGAACAAAGTTGCGCTGGTAACCGGTGCCGCCGGTGCCATCGGTTACGGCATTTGCCGGGGGCTGCTGGAAGCCGGCTGCCATCTGGCTGCCACCGACCTACCCGGCGAGAAACTCGACGCTTTTTCAGCCGACCTGAAGAAAACAGCCGGTGAGCACATTATAGGCGTCCCGCTTGATGTCACTAATAAAGTCTCTGTTACGCAGGGTTTTGAAAATACCATTCAAACCTGGGGCGGAATTGATATTGTGGTTGTTAATGCAGGTATCCCGCTGGTCTCATATTTGAAAGATATTGACCTTGAGGCTTTTCGTAAATTGGAAAAAGTAAATGTGGAAGGTGCGTTATTTACTCTGGCCGAGGCAGCACGGCTTTTTATTGCTCAGGGAATCGGAGGTGACATTATAATTATCTCCACCAAGAATGTTCCGGCACCTGGTGCCGGTTTTGGCGCTTACAGCGCCACCAAAGCCGCCTGTCACCAGCTGGGCCGCATCGCCAGTATAGAGTTGGCCCAATATGGGGTCCGCGTTAACATGATAGCGCCGGATGGAGTATTTTCCGAAGGTAAATACAAATCCGGCCTATGGCAGCAAATAGGTCCCCAGCGAATGCAGGAACGGGGGCTCGATGAAAAAGAATTGCAGGAATACTACCGCAACAGAAACCTGCTGAAAGCCACGGTTACGGGACGGCATGTTTCCAACGCCGTGCTCTTTTTTGCTACGCATCAAACGCCCACCACCGGCGCTACAATTCCTGTGGACGGCGGCTTACCCGATGCCACACCACGATAAACCTGCTCCTGCTTCCCAAAAGCATACTACGAGGCGGAAATTCTGCGGCGGTCTCGTGCTACGTAGCGTAGCCGCTACTACGCAAAGTAGCAAAAGGATTATTCCTCCGCTTCCGGACAGGACGTAATATAATCAATGCAATCGCTCAAATTAGCTGTGGCAACAGCAACAGCACTATCAGCCGCACCATAATAGAGATTAAGCTGATTTGTTTCTTTGTGAACAATAGCACCGGTAGGGAACACCACTCCGCTTACATCGCCGATGCGTTCATAAGTTGCACGTGGCCCCAGAACCCATTCATCGCTTCGACGCAGAACTCTCCACGGCTCTTCCAAATCCAAAAGAGCCAGTCCGACGCGGTATATTGCACCTGCTGAGGTAACACGTACGCCGTGATAGAATATCATCCAGCCCTGTGCTGTTTCTATGGGCTGACAGGCCAGGCCGACTCTATGGCAGTCCCAATAAGCAGACCTTGTCCTAATCAGGGTTCTATGGTCGCCCCAGTGCTTCAAATCGGGAGAGAAACTAATCCACATATGCGCTTCACCGCGGACAATCGGCCTATGAATTAATGCAAATCGTCCCTTGATTCTGCGAGGAAGCAAACAGGCATCTTTATCTTCCGGCGGCAAAAGAGCACCGAGACGGGCAAAGGTCCTGAAATTTTTGGTAATCGCCAGCGAAACCACAGGGCCGCCCTCGCTGAAAGAGGTATATGTAATGCCAAACTGCTTCTGCTCTTCGAGCCAAATAATACGAGGGTCCTCCAGCCCCCACTTTTCCTCCCGGGAATTTTGGTCGGCCTCCAGAGTTGGTGCAGGGTCAATTTCCCAGTCAGTTAACCCATCGGCGCTGCGTGCCACGGTCAAATGTGAGAAACCGCGCATATCCTCAACACGAACCAACAGCAGTATCTCTGTATTTAACTTAACTGCTCCGGGATTAAAGACCGCATTTACCGGATAAGGCCAGATCTCCGGCGTTAGTATCGGATTGCCTTCATACCTTTTGAAAAGCTCGTGCGCCTTTTTTTGCCGTAAAAGCTCGGCCATCGCTTTAGCCTCAAAATATCAAGGGACACTGTGAAATTGTTTCTTACGTCGCCTAATTTTAATCGGCAAGATGAGCAGCTTACCGTAAATTAAAATACGAATTTTAATTACTGCTACACAAAAATCCAACTATACAGGCTCGGTATAATAACAAACTCAGTATTGCCGGTCAAGACTTGACCGGCAATGCTATTTCTGTTAACCTGCCCTGTCTTTAGGAGAACAGTTAAATGAAAATCGACCGTTTAATTCTCGGTGCGTATCAAACTAACTGCTATATCCTGCGCGAAAGCAAAGCAGCCAGAGACTGCCTGATTATTGATACAGGCCTCCAGGCCGGTGAGCTTGTCGATTTTCTCCAGCGGCATAATTTAAATCCGGTTGCTGTGGTTCTCACGCACGGCCACGCAGACCACGTTACCGGCCTGGTCGCATTACGAGGCCGGTTCCCACACATAAAGGTTTACATCCATAAGCTCGATGCCGAAATGCTCACGGGGGAAAAAGATAATCTCTCAGCTCTGGCGGGTGTGCTATTTAGCTCCGAGCCCGCTGATTTTTCTCTGAAAGAAGGGGACGTAATCAAGCAGGCAAGTATAAAGCTGGACGTCCTTCATACCCCCGGCCACACGCCGGGTGGTATTTGCCTGTATTCAAAAGATGAGGAAATTGTTTTTGTAGGTGATACTTTGTTTGCCGATTCGGTTGGCCGAACAGACGTGCCGGGCGGAAGCGAGACACAATTGATAAAGAGCATAAAGCAAAAACTTTGTACCCTCCCCGACGAAACTATTGTTTATCCCGGCCACGGCCCACAGACTACAATAGCGCAGGAAAAAGCAAACAACCCCTTCCTGCAATAAGTTCCCTCATCATATTTCCGTTTATTCGAAGTTATTGAAGTATTCCGGTTTGCCGTCATCGCTGTCATAGCGCGTCGTATCTTCCTCCTCTGCGTCGATTCTAATTCGCTCAATACGCTCGGCTCGTTTGCTGATACTGTCAATGGTAACCAGAATTGCACTCATTTTCACATCGCCGGTTGCTATTTCAAAAGGCACCGGCATCCGGGTCCTGAATGACTTTAAGACATTCTCAGTGCCTCGGCCAATCACCGAATCATAAGGGCCGGTCATTCCGACATCAGTAATATATGCCGTGCCTTTAGGTAGAATTTTTTCGTCGGCGGTTACAACATGGGTGTGAGTGCCGAAAACACAACTTACCCTTCCGTCAAGATGATAGCCCATTGCAATCTTTTCGCTCGTGGCTTCGGCGTGAAAGTCAACGATTATGATGTCGGCTTGTTGCTGAAGTTGAGGCAGAATTTTATCAGCAGCATTATAAGGGCAGTCAGCCGGCTTCATAAACAAACGACCTATCAAAGAGACGACCCCTACGGTCGGCCCCTTAGGGGTTTTATAAATCCCAAAGCCCCTGCCGGCTGCAAATTCGGACAGATTCGCTGGCCGGGCGATATTGTCTGCCGTCTCCAGCGTATTAATAATCTCTCTTTTGCGGTAGGTATGGTCACCCAACGTAATCAGGTTCACCCCGTACCTTAGCAGTTTGGTGTATATCTGTGGGGTCAGGCCGGAGCCGCCAGCAGCGTTTTCAGCGTTGGCTATTACGCAATCGATGCTCTTCTCCCTGACCAGTGACTTAAGTTTATCGGCGACAATACGTCTGCCAGGCCGACCTACTATATCACCAATACAAAGAACATTCAGCTTCATAGTTCGTTGCTCGTGGTTCGATTCACTAATCACTCCGACCATCTGCTATTTTGCATACTCGATGCAACGCAGCTCTCGCAGCAGCGTCACCTGGATTTCGCCGGGATAAGCCATTTCACTTTCAATCTTGTTGGCAATATCACGTGCGACTTTCATTGCTGATTCATCGTCAACTTTTTCGGCGTTCACGATTACGCGGATTTCGCGTCCGGCCTGAATTGCATAAGCATTTTCGACGCCCTTAAAGCTGTTGGCGATTTCCTCCAGCTTCTCTAATCGCTTGATATATCTTTCGAGCGTTTCTCTTCTGGTCCCTGGCCGCGAGGCGCTAATCGCATCGGCTGCGGCAACCAACGGAGTATAAGGATTATCTGCCGGGATATCCCCGTGATGTCCCGCAACGGCGTTCAGCACAATAGGCGATTCGTTGAAACGCTTCAGGAAATTCGCACCTATATCGGGGTGACTGCCTTCGACTTCGTGGTCAATGGCTTTGCCGATATCATGAAGCAGTCCCGCACGTCTGGCTATTGAGCCGTCCAGCCCAAGCTCATCAGCCATAATCTGCGACAGAAATGCCACCTCAATGCTGTGCCGAAGCACATTTTGCCCGTAGCTTGTCCTGTAGCTCAAAGCACCTATCAAACTGAGCACTCTATTGCTCAAACCTCTGACATTGGCCTCGACTGCGGCGTCTTTGCCGAGCTGCAGGACCTTCTGGTTAACATCTTTTTTGGTGTTTGCGACGAGCTCCTCGATTCGAGACGGATGGATTCGTCCGTCTTGTATCAACCTTTCCATCGCAAGACGAGCAACTTCACGTCTGACGGGGCTGAAGCCGCTTACAACAATCATTCCGGGAGTGTCATCGACAATCACATCTACGCCCGTGGCTTTCTCAAACGCACGAATATTGCGGCCTTCTCTGCCGATAATTCGGCCTTTCATATCGTCATTTGGAATTTCAACCGTTGATACGGATACTTCGCACGTATGCTCAGCAGCGTAACGCTGAATAGCAGTGCTAATTATTTCCCGGCTTTTTTCATCGGCGGTTTCGGTGCTTTCTTCGACCTTGCGGGCAATCAAAGTTGACATCTCGTGCTCGCACTCATCTTCGAGCCGTTTCAGCAGCAGCTCCTTGGCCTCTTCGACATCCATCGCAGCGATTTTAAGAAGTTGATTCTTCTGCTGCGCCGTCAAAACGGAAAGCTGCTTTTCCTTGTTGTCGATATTGTGCAATCTTCTCTCGACCTCTTTTCCCTGCTGTTTTAATGCTGCCTCCTGCTGCTGGAGAAATTCAGCCTGCCGGTCAAGGGCATCCTCGCGTTTGCTTAATCTCATTTCGAGCTCGTGCAGCTCGGCACGAATTTGATTGGTCTCGGCTGCAAATTGTTCCTTTTTCTTGATGTTTTCTGCAGCGGCATCAATCTGTGCAGATCTAATTATGTTCTCAGCTTCCCTTTTGGCACCCTCTATCTGTCGCTGTATGTCCTGCTTGAAGGTTTTGGCCTTGGCCCTGGTAATCACCTGGAAGACCACGACAGCTAAGACAATCCCCAGAAGAAAAGTAGCAATTGGGACAAAAAAGACAGATGGGAGGCCAACTTGCATCATTATGGCATCCATAATCCCTACCTTTCATTTGCAGTTACAATATGTTCAAGGCATTACTCAATGGAGTCCGATTGCGGATTTCCCGGCAGGAAAGCTACAAAGAAATGGCTGTGAATTATGAAATCTTTTTCGCTGGAGCGTAGAATCAACTACCTGGGGTCAAAATTACCTCTAATTGCGGCATTCTTGGCGTCAACGAGTTTCTTTTTCTCCCAAAATTGCTGATTTTATGCTCAATACCGGCACTTCTTCGCTGGTAAGCAAAAGTTTTTTCAAACAGATTTCGTTTCACTCTAAATTCACTTTTCTTCCGTCGCATCAAGAGGCCATATCCACATTTGTCTTTGCCGACTGCAACGGATACTAAACGTGTCTTTGTAACCTAACCACCGTTCAAGAAAGGGCTTACAGGCCCTTTCTCTTTTGCTTGTCCCTTTACAAAGTAACGATAAACTACGAATGATACGGGACAATCCACAATCCTGAATCCTGTTCATCATCGGTATATCGAATGCTATGCTACAGTATTTTTGGTAATTGGTCAAGAAAAAAAACAATATATGAAATTCTAAGGCTTTTGACGAAAATTTCTATAAGTCTCTCATAAAAAAGGGGTTATGCGATTTCAACAATCCGACTTTTTAGCATCTTTCGGCCTATTTCGTGTGCTTTTTTACCAAAAATGCGCAAAAATGCATGTCTTCCGAGCAAAAATTAATAGTCGTTTCAGGCAGTCAACGGATTGTTTATTTCATGGCTGATTTGCACCTGCCAGGGACAAGGGGCTGAAACTCTTCACTTTATAATAACGGAAAGGGGTTGCGATTTTTGCAATGGCCGAAAGGTCGGTTTTGGGATAATATATTGCAAATCTTAACTGGCGTAAGCCATCTTGACGATTCTGGTGATTTGGATTGTATCCTTTGTAAGCTCGCAGAAGCAGAGAATGTTTTAGGTAAGCGGATGAGCGAAGAGCAAAAAGATTCGGGAACGGAAACAATCGAGAAGAAATTGCTTCGGCCGGCTTTAATTGTTTCGGCGGAGACAATCTCTGAGTATTCGATATTCTTAAAGCATCTGTTGGTTGGTCTGGTTGATGAATCGATTCCCGTGGCCTTGGTTTGTCCGGCGAATTGCGACCTGGGTTCTGTCGTTCCACCATCGGTCCAGGTTATCAGGCATCCGGCTTTTAATTTGCCTCTGCTCCGGCGGCAAAACAGGAGGAGGCTGTTTGAGCAGCTCAGCGATTTTAAGCCGACCGTTCTGCACTGTTTGTGCCAGAGCGAAGCGCCTCTTGCCAGGCAATTAGCGTGGCAATTGGATTTGCCTTATCTGTTGATGGTTAATTCGCTGCAGAAGCGATTTGGTCGGCTTTTTATTTCATCGAGTCGTTGCGCAAAAATCATTGTGCCGGCTGAAAGTATCGCCGCTAATGTTGCGAAACTTTATCCTGCCTTTACCGACCGAATTAAGCGGATAAACATCGGCACCTTCGCCTCAGAGACCAGCAGCTGTTTCCGTGAGCCCCGCTGGCTCGCAAGTATGGTAACAGCTCATTCGTTGAATAACGAAAGTGATTTTGAGAATTTATTCGGTGCGGTAAAGCATCTGGCAATTGATGGATATGAATTTATGTTAGTGATAACAGGCGGCGGACGGGCAGAAAAGCAGGTGTGGAAATTGCTGACTGCGCGTGGTCTTTCGCAGATTGTTACCATTGTTCCGAGACTGGAGATGCTGCGGCAGGTTCTTGCAGCCGGTGATATTTTCATCCAGCCCCAGCCCAGCAATACTTTCAACCCTTTACTGCTGGAAGCGATGAGCGTCGGGGCGGCTGTCGCGGGCTGTAAGGGAGGGGTTGATGATTTGATTATCGAGGACAAAACTGCAGTTGTGTTTGACCCGACTGATGAGCTCAGTATATATAGCACTCTGCAGCGGTTGTTCGACAGGCGCGAGCTGGCGCAACAAATCGCCACAGCAGCACAGCAGTATTTGAGAGAAAATTACACCGTCAGCAATATGATTTCTTCTACCCTGCAGGCCTATGACGATGCGCAAAGCTGGCTCAAACACCGACGCCGTTTGCCGTAAGGCATCCCTTACGGGACTTAATCGGTTAGCCCCCAAATTTATTTTGGGGGTTAGGTTAGCCCTGCCATCTTGATGGCAGGGTTTGTCATTGCGAGGCCGAAGGCCGCGGCAATCTCAAAATATTTAGCCCCGCAATTTATTGCGCGGGTTACAAAGCCGCTCACATAAGTAAGTGGCCTTGCCACACCAAGGGTGCGGTAAATTCCGCCCCATCCGAAAGCCCCCGGCTTTATGCCAGTGAGTTGCAGAGCCGCAAACATAAGTGAGCGGTAATCAACTTGTATTTAGCCCCGGGTTTCACCCAGGGGTGCAGGCGTGAGGTCCGCTTATTTTCTTTCCCAAATTTTTGCCGTTGTAACGATCGCGTTTTTGGGGGTAATTGTCACAAAAACTATCATCTTCTTGCTACTTGACCAAAGTTAAACGAGATCTATTTATTTGAACCTAATTTTATTTGGCTCCATACTTCATGAGCAATTGTATCATACTCTGATTGTTTGATTTAACAGCAATTTGCAAAGGGGTATTCCCCTCGGCATCCTTGCTGTTCACATTGGCTCCTTTTTCTAACAGTAGTTTGACAAATTCTTCTGCTCCATAATCAACCGCATCGTTCAGAAGAGGTTTTCCTTTCGATATAGTATTAGGATTGGCTCCTTTATCAAGCAGCAGTTTAGGAACCTCATCCTCATAGGGAACATGTATTAACGAATGCAAAGGCGTTTCATCAAGCTCATTCTTTGCATCAATGTTTGCTCCGTGTGCAAGTAATAGTCTAATCATTTGAATTTGACCATCTTCGACTGCATGATGCAGGGCTGTTTCGCCGCCTACATCTGGCAAGTTGACTGATGCACCACGCTTGAGAAACAATTTAACTGCTTCAATATTATTCATCATAACAGCAGCGTTTAATGCTTTTGCGGCATTAATATCAGCACCTTTGTCCACAA
>Ga0315295_10001583_pt1 | contig 19504 bp, 15 predicted proteins | sample YL17G14_0_MG_FD_204453 | JGI IMG/M metagenome (GOLD analysis project Ga0315295, IMG submission 204453) | Sediment microbial communities from Yellowstone Lake, YNP, Wyoming, USA - YL17G14_0 | ecosystem: Environmental > Aquatic > Freshwater > Lake > Sediment | place: USA: Wyoming | collected...
GACGGCGGCCAACGCGCCCGGCACCGGTTATGGCGGGCCCGCCCCCCGGCCGGGGCCGAACTGGGCGTCGCACCCCGCGCCGGGTTTCGTCTCGGACTACGCGCGGCAGGCCATGCCCGAGGACCGCGCCGAGCTTTACGCGGCATTGCTGACCAACAACCTCACCGTCCGGCTGCTGCTGCAGAAGGACAGTTACCTCGACGCCAAGCTGCGCGTGCTGAAGGCGGAGCTGCAGGCGTTCTGTCCGCAGATTGACGAAGCCTTCTGGGCCCGCGTGGCAAAGAACTTCTAGCCTGCCTGTTTCAACACCGCGTAGCTCTCCTTACCTTTCCGGAGCAGCAGGTATTTTTCGCTCCGCTCCGCTCCGCTTCGCGAGGCTGCGGCGAGACAAGACAGCAGGTCGTCATCGAACCGTCAGAACGGCGTAGGACTTCTTGCCCTTACGGAGCAGAAGATATTTCCCGAACAAAAGGTCGTTGGTCGTGACGCTGCGGGTGTGGTCGGGCACGCGGACGTTGTTCAGGTAGATGCCGCCGGCCTCGAGGTCCTTGCGCGCGGCGCCCTTCGATGACGCGAGGCCGGAGTGGACGATGAGGTCGGCGATCGTCGCGCCGGCGCCCTCGAGCTTGGCCTTCTCGAGATCCTTGGTCGGGACCTCGCCCGCGACGTCGTTGAAAATCTCCTCGGTGATGCCATCGAGCGAACCGCCGAAGAGGATCTCGCTGGCCTTCATGGCGCCGACGAGGGCGTCCGGGCCGTGCACGAGCAGGGTCATCTCCTTCGCCAGCGCCTTCTGCCCGGCCCGGGCGCCCGGGTTCGCCTTCTGTTCTTTTTCAAGCGCGGCTATGGCGTCCTGGGGGAGGAAGGTGAGCGTCTTGAGCAGCTTGACGACGTCGGTGTCGTCCGCGTTGACGAAGAACTGGTAGAAGCGATAGGGGCTGGTCCTCTTCGGATCGAGCCAGACGGTGCCGGTGGCGGTCTTGCCGTATTTCGCGCCGTCGGACTTGGTGAGGAGCGGGAAGACGAGGCCCCAGGCGGTGGTGCCGAGTTTCTTGCGGGTCAGCTCGGTGCCGACGGTGATGTTGCCCCACTGGTCGGTGGCGCCGACCTGCAACTCGCAGTTGAAGGTCTTCCGCAGATGGTAGAAATCAAAACCCTGCAGCAGCATGTAGCTGAACTCCGTGAAGCTGATGCCGGTGGCGCGGTCCTCCATGCGCGAGCGGACGGAATCCTTGGCGATCATGGAGTTCACGGTGATGTGCTTGCCGATGTCGCGGAGGAAATCGAGGAAGGTGACGGTGCCGGTCCAGTCGTAGTTGTTGACGAGCCGGGCGGGGTTCTTCGCGCCGGAGAAGTCGAGGAAGCGCGCGAGCTGCGGCTTGATGCAGTCGAGGTTGTGCTGGAGCTGGTCGGGCGTGAGCAGGTTGCGCTCGTCGGACTTGCCGGAGGGGTCGCCGACCATGCCGGTCGCGCCGCCGGCCAGGGCGATGGGCAGGTGGCCGTGCTGCTGGAAGCGGCGGAGCGCGAACAGCGGGACGAGGTTGCCCACGTGGAGCGAGTCGGCGGTCGGGTCGAAGCCACAATAGAGAGTGACCGGGCCCTCGGCGAGGCGCTTGGCCAGGGCGTCGCGGTCGGTGCAGTCGGCGTAGAGGCCGCGCCATTCGAGTTCTGCGAGGATGTCGGACATGGATTTTAATATGGGCCCTATAGGTCCGATGCGACCTATAGGACCCATAGGCCACCGGGGAGGCAAGGGGAGATTTATGGCCGGCGCGCCAGCCAAACTTATAGGGCCGGCCCGCTATTTAGCAGGCGCCGTCATACCTGCCTGAAAGTGGTTGCCGCGCGAACACCGGCGGTTCTAGTTATCGGGTCCCACGCGACGGTCCGCCGTCCCAACCCACCAACTCCAACTCCTCCTCCCCATGCCCCTCGCTGTCGGCTCCAAAGCCCCCGATTTCACCCTCAAGACCAAAACCGCGGACGGCCTCAAGGACGTCAAGCTGAGCGACAATTTCGGCCAGAAGCAGACGGTGCTGCTCTTCTTCCCGCTGGCGTTCACCGGCGTGTGCACCCAGGAAATGTGCGACATCACCAGCGGTCTGTCGGCCTATGCCGGCCTCGGCGCCGAGGTTTATGCCATCAGCGTGGACAGCCCGTTCTCCCAGGAAGCCTGGGCCAAGGCCAACAAGATCACCGTCACGCTCCTGTCCGACCTGAACAAGACGACCACCAAGGCCTACGACGTGGTCTTCCCGATGCTCGCCGGCGTGGGCGACACGGCTGCCCGGGCGGCCTTCGTCATCGGCAAGGATGGCGTGATCAAACACGCCGAGCAGACCCCGACGCCGAAGGACCTGCCCAACTTCGAGAAGGTCAAGGCCGCACTGGCGAAGTAGGCGCTCGTGGGCCAGCGAGCTTGCTCGCGCCTCGTCCGCTCCCTAACCCGGCTGCGCGAGCAAGCTCGCCGCCGGTGAATCCCACTTCAACACCATGAGTCTCCCGAATCCCTTCAACACCCTGCAATTCTTTGAGGGCGGCAAGAAGTTCTACTCGCTCCCCGAGCTGGCCAGGCAGTTTCCTGGTGTCGCGCGCCTGCCCGTGAGCATCCGCCTCGTGCTCGAGGCCGTGCTGCGCAACTGCGACGGCCAGCGCGTCATGGAGTCCAACATCCGCGAGCTCGCGAATTGGAAGCCCGTCGAGGCCCGCACCGCGGAGATTCCTTTCGTCGTCGCGCGCATCGTGCTGCAGGACTTCACGGGCGTGCCGCTGCTCGTCGACCTCGCCGCCATGCGCTCGGCCGTCGCCAAGCTCGGCAAGGACCCGAAGGTCATCGAACCGCTCGTGCCGGTGGACCTCGTGGTGGACCATTCCGTGCAGGTGGACTTCGCCGGCAACGCCGCGGCACTGGCCCAGAACCTCGAACTCGAGTTCAAGCGCAACCGCGAGCGCTACCAGTTCCTGAAGTGGGGCATGCAGGCGTTCGACACCTTCAAGGTCGTCCCGCCGGGCATCGGCATCGTCCACCAGGTGAACCTGGAATACCTCGCCAAGGGCGTGCTGAGCGCCGGCGAAGTCTATTATCCCGACACCCTTGTCGGCACCGACTCGCACACGACGATGATCAACGGCATCGGCATCGTGGGCTGGGGCGTCGGCGGCATCGAGGCCGAGGCCGGCATGCTCGGCCAGCCCGTCTATTTCCTCACGCCCGACGTCGTCGGCGTGCATCTGACCGGCGCGCTCAAGGAGGGCGTCACCGCCACCGACCTCGCGCTCACCGTCACGCAGCTGATGCGCAAGGCGAAGGTCGTGGGCAAGTTCGTCGAGTTCTTCGGCCCGGGCGCCGCGGCGCTGCCGGTCGTCGACCGCGCGACCATCGCCAACATGGCGCCGGAATACGGCGCGACCATGGGCTTCTTCCCGATCGACGCCGAATGTTCGAATTACCTCCGCGCCACCGGCCGCGACGAAAAGCTCATCGCCACCTACGAGGCCTATTACCAGGCGCAGGGCCTGTGGGGCATTCCGGAAAAGGGCGCGATCGATTACTCGCAGGTGGTCGAGCTCGACCTCGCGAGCGTCGTCCCGAGCGTCGCCGGCCCGAAGCGCCCGCAGGACCGCATCGAGCTGGGCAGCCTGCGCCGCGAATTCTTCACCGCCTTCCAGCGCCCGGTCACCGAGAACGGCTTCGGCAAGGCCCGCGCCGACTTCGCCAAGTCGGTCAAGGTCGAGACCGCCGCCAAGAAGAAGGCCCGGGTCGGCACCGGCTCGGTCGTCATCGCCGCCATCACCAGCTGCACCAACACGTCCAACCCGAGCGTCATGCTCGCGGCCGGCCTGCTGGCGAAGAAGGCCGTGGAGAAGGGCCTCAAGGTCAACCCGGCCGTCAAGGCCTCGCTCGCCCCCGGCTCGCGGGTTGTCACCGATTACCTGAAGAAGACCGGCCTGCAGCCCTACCTGAACAAGCTGCGTTTCAACACCGTCGGCTACGGCTGCACCACCTGCATCGGCAACTCCGGCCCGCTGGACGCGGCCATCGAGGACGCCATCGTGAAGAACGACCTCATCACCGCCTCGGTGCTCTCGGGCAACCGCAACTTCGAGGCCCGCGTCCACCAGAACGTGAAGGCCAACTTCCTCATGTCCCCGCCGCTGGTCGTCGCCTTCGCGCTCGCCGGCCGGGTGGACATCGACCTCAGCTGCGAGCCGCTCGGCCACGACCAGGCCGGCGCGCCCGTCTACCTCGCCGACCTCTGGCCGGGTCTCGCGGAGATCCGCGACGCCATGCAGTCCGCGCTCAAGCCCGAGGTCTTCCGCAAGCTCTACAGGAACTTCGCCGCGCAGAACCCGAAGTGGAACGAGATCCCGGCCTCGACCGGCAACGTCTACGCGTTCGAGGGGAACTCCACCTACATCCAGGAGCCGCCGTTCTTCACCCACTTCGGCCTGAAGCCCGGCGCCATCGCGGAAATCAAGGGCGCCCGCGCGCTCGGCATCTTCGGCGACTCGGTCACCACCGACCACATCTCGCCGGCCGGGGCCATCAAGAAGACCTCGCCCGCGGGGAAGTTTCTCACCGACCACGGCGTGGCCTTCGAGGACTTCAACTCCTACGGCTCCCGCCGCGGCAACGACCGCATCATGACCCGCGGCACCTTCGCCAACGTCCGCATCAAGAACCTCATGCTCGGCGGCAAGGAGGGCGGCAACACCCGCGGGCCCGACGGCGCCGAGACCTCGATTTACGACGCCGCGATGGCCTACCAGCAGGCCGGCGTGCCGCTGATCATCCTCGCCGGCCAGGAATACGGCACCGGCTCGTCGCGCGACTGGGCCGCCAAGGGCACCAAGCTCCTCGGCGTGAAGGTCGTCGTGGCGCAGAGCTTCGAGCGCATCCACCGTTCCAACCTTGTCGGCATGGGCGTGCTGCCCCTGCAGTTCAAGGAGGGCACGACGGCGCAGACGCTCCAGCTCGACGGCACCGAAACCTACGACGTCGTCGGCCTCACCGCCGCCCTCAAGCCGCAGCAGGACCTCACGCTCAAGATCACCCGGAAGCACGGGGCCGTCGAGTCCGTGCCGGTGCGCTGCCGCATCGATACCCCCATCGAAATCGACTACTACCAGCACGGCGGCATCCTGCCCTACGTGCTGCGGCAAATCATCGCGCAAAACTGACGTTCCTCACGAAACCTGAGACCTGAGAGCTGAAACCGGAAAGGACTTCAGCTCACAGTATCCCGAGTCCTCAGGTCTCAAGTTTCAGGTCTCAGGTCTTCCTATTCCTCCATGCCCGATCCCGCCAAACCGACCTTTCTCGTCGACGCCTACGCCGACCCGGTGCTGGTGCGCATCGACGGGCGGGCGTCGTTCGCCAACAGCGGCAGCCTGAAGGATTTCTTCTCCGAGATGATCAAGCGGGGGAAGCACCGCTTTGTCGTGGATTTCCAGCTGTGCACGAGCATGGACAGCACCTTCCTCGGCGTGCTCGCCGGGGCCGCGCTCGAGCTGCGCCGCCTGGCGCCCCCGGGCACGCTGACCCTGGTGCGGGTGGGCGAGCGCAACCTTGAGCTGATCCGCAACCTCGGGCTGCACCGCCTGGCGACGGTGGATGCGGGCGGCCAGCAGCTGAATTTCACGGGCGGCGCCCAGGCGCTCGACGTCAAGGCCAAGACCGAGATTGAGAGCGCCCGCCTGGTGCTCGAGGCGCACGAGCACCTCGTCACGGCCGACGCCGCCAATGCGGCGAAGTTCCAGGACGTGATGGCCTTCCTGCGCAACCGGGTGGAGGGGCGCTGACGCGCCCAAGTGGCAGGTAACAAGGATCAAGTAGCAGGAAAGAGGCCGCCATCTTGCTACTTGTTACTTGAAACTTGGTCCTTCAATTTCCTGCCATGATGCTGTTCCTGCTCGGCGGTTTCCTCGGCGCGGCGCTGGTCTATGCGCTCTACTGGCGCGCCCAGCGCGAGGCGGCGCGGATCGAGGAGGAGAAGCAGGCCCTCCTGGAAGAGCGGCAGATCGTCCTCGACTACATGCACACCATGGTGGACGCCGTCGGCGAGCGGCTGCCCCGCGAGGAGCTGTTCCAGCGCATCGTGCACGCCGCCATCCTGAGCACCGGCGCGCTGAGCGCGTGCATCTTCGAGAAGGGCGCCGACAACATGATGCGCGGCGCGGCGGTCGAGGGACTGTTCCCGCCGCACCGGCCCATCGCCGACACGCAGAAGATGAAGCTCGGTTCGCGCGCCAAGTTCATCGAGCAGGTGCTCAAGTCGGAGTCCTTTCCCGTCGGCGAGGGGGTGGTCGGCCGGGTGGCCGCCACCGGTCGCGGCGAGCTGGTCGTCCGCGCTGCCGACGACCCGCGCATCGTCAAGCACGAGGACGCCGCCCTGATGGTGCGCTCGGTCATCGCCGCGCCCATCATGGTCCGCTCGCACCTCATCGGCGTGCTCTGCGTCTGCAACGCCTCCGACGGCCTGCCGTTCACCGAGACGGACTACTCGCTCGTCGAGACGCTGGCCGAGCAGGCGGGTCTCGCGGTGCACAACGCCGACTTCATCAACCTGCAGGTGGAGAAGCAGCGGCTCGATCTCGATCTCACGCTCGCCAGCGACGTCCAGCAGATGCTCCTGCCGCACGAGATGCCGCGGGTGCCGGGGCTCGACATCGACGCGCGCTACCTCGCCGCGCAGAAAGTCAGCGGCGACCTTTACGACGTCTTCAAGCTCGGCTACGACCGGGTCGGCGTGGCCGTGGCCGACGTCTCCGGCAAGGGCATCTCGGCCTCGCTCCTCATGGCCATCTGCCGGACGACGCTGCGGCAGATCGCGCCGGCGCACAATTCACCCGCCCGGGTGCTGGCCGAGCTGAACCGCTCGCTGGCCGGCGACATGCGTTCGGGCATGTATATCACGATGGCGTATGCGGTGGTAGACGCGGGGCGGAACCAGGTGACCATCGCGCGCGCCGGCCACGAGCTCGCGTTGCTCTCCCGGCGCGACCTGGCGACCGGCGCGTTCACGAGCGAGTATGTCGGTTCCGAGGGCATGCCGGTCGGTCTGGTGGACCCGGAGCTTTTCGATGCGGCGATCGCCGACCGCACGCTGGAATTCGCGACCGGTTCGACGCTGGTGCTCTACACAGACGGCCTGACCGAGGCGCCCAATGCCGAGGAGAAGGAATTTGGCAGCGCGCGGCTGGCCGATGCGCTGCGCGCCGGCCACCTCGGCTCGGCGCAGCAGATCAACGATTCGATCCTGGCGGCGGTGGGGCAGTTCGCCGGCGAGGCCGGGCTGCGGGACGACTACACGCTGCTGACGGTCAAGCGGGCGTGAAAGGTCCGCGGGCGAGGTCGCCCGCGCTCCAACTGGAGCCACGGCGACCCCGCCCGCGGGTTTCCGCAAATCCCGTTTGCGTTTGGGCCGGCGGCACGTAGTTCTTTCCCGCCCACCATGCCCGCCGCCAGCTCCCAACCCGCCCCTGCGCAGTTGCCCGACGCCACCGGGCATTTCGGCCCCTATGGCGGCGTGTTCGTGCCCGAGACGCTGATGACGGCCCTGGCGGAACTGACGGCCGCCTACGAGCAGGCGCGCCCAGACCCGGCTTTCCAGGCGGAGCTGCGGCACCACCTCAAGGAATACGCCGGCCGGCCGACGGAGCTGTATTTTGCGGAGCGGCTGACGGAGCACTGCGGCGGCGCGAAGATCTATTTCAAGCGCGAGGATTTGCTCCACACCGGGGCGCACAAGATCAACAACGCCCTCGGCCAGGTGCTGCTCGCCCGGCGCATGGGCAAGAAGCGCATCATCGCGGAGACGGGCGCGGGCCAGCACGGCGTGGCCACCGCGGCGGTCTGCGCGAAGTTCGGGCTCGAGTGCGTGGTCTACATGGGCTCGGTGGACATGGAGCGCCAGGCGCTGAATGTCTTCCGCATGCGCCTGATGGGCGCGCAGGTCGTGCCCGTCGAGGCCGGCCAGAAGACCCTCAAGGACGCCGTCAACGAGGCGATGCGCGACTGGGTGACCAATGTCCGCGGCACGCACTACATTCTCGGCTCGGCGCTCGGGGCGCACCCGTATCCGATGATGGTCCGCGATTTTCACCGCATCATCGGCCAGGAACTGCGGGAGCAGATCCTGGCGCGCGAGGGCCGGCTGCCCGACGAGCTGGTCGCCTGCGTCGGCGGCGGCAGCAACGCCATCGGCTGCTTCTACGATTTTCTCGAGGACAAGTCGGTGAAGCTCACCGGCGTCGAGGCGGGCGGGCGGGGCCTCCGGCGCGGCGAGCACGCGGCGCGCTTCGAGGGCGGCAAACTGGGCGTGCTACAGGGCAGCAAGACCTATATCCTCCAGAATCCCGACGGACAGATCGAGCCGACCCACTCGGTGTCGGCCGGGCTTGATTACGCCGCCATCGGCCCGGAGCACGCCTACTACCGCGACCAGGGCCGCATCGGCTACGCCTATGCGACGGACGATGAGGTGCTCGGGGCCTTCCAGCTCTGCTCCCGCCTCGAGGGCATCATCCCGGCGCTGGAGTCGGCCCACGCCATCGTCCACGGCCTCAAGCGCGCGAAGGAGATGAAGCCCGGCCAGATTCTGGTCATCAATCTCAGCGGCCGCGGGGACAAGGACGTGCAGCAGGTCGCGGCGCTGCTCGCCGCGACCAAGTAACAAGTATCAAGTAACAAATATCAGGTCACGGGGCCAGGTGACTTGGTGGAATCCACCAAATACCATGGCCGAGCATCCCAAAGACCTGATCCAGCGAACCTATGAATTCGCCGTCCGGGTGCGTCGGTTCGTCAACCGATTGCCCAGATCGGTTTCAAATTTCGAGGACTCCAGGCAGTTGGTAAGATCCTCAGGCTCGGTTGCGGCCAATTATCTGGAAGCGCAGGAAGGCCTGAGTCGGAAGGATTTTTTCTATCGCAGCAAGGTTTGCCGCAAGGAGGCGCGGGAGTCAGGCCTGTGGTTGCGACTGCTGGAAGCCGGATCGGAAGTCACTTTGATCAAGGAAAGGGAAGGGCTGGTGACGGAGGTGGACGAATTGAAGCGCATCTTCCCAGCAATTGCGGCCAAGGATGACCCGGAGGGGTAGGGGCAAAGCATGCCTAGTCTTGCCACTTGTCCCTTGATACTTGTTACTTCTGTTCGATGAACAGCATGACCGGATACGGCCGCGCGAGCGCCAAACTCGGAGCCCAGACTCTGACCGTGCAGATCAACTCGGTGAACCGCCGCGGGCTCGACCTGACCATGAAGCTGCCGGACGAGTGGCAGGCCTTCGAGGCGGCGGTCGGCGAGGCCGTGCGCAAGGTGGTCCTGCGCGGCAAGGTGCATGTGGCCGTGGAGGTGGAGGGCAGGACGGCCGCGAGCACCGACTGGGATCAGGCCGCGATCAACGCGACGCTCGACCAGCTGGGCAAGCTGGCGAAGAAGCGCGGCGTGAAGTTCGAGCCGACGGGCGAGTTGCTCTGGCAGGTCGCCTGTGCCCAGCGCACCGGAGCCAAGCTGCCGGCCGGCGAGGCGGCGGCCGCGCTGCTGGTCAAGACCCTCAACTCGGCCCTGCGCGGCCTGGCCGCCATGCGGGCGCGGGAGGGCGAGGCGCTGTTGATCGATTTTCTCGGGCGGCTGGGCAGGCTGCAGGCCGCCACGGAGGCGATCGCGCACCGGGCGCCGCAGATCAGCGGCTGCTACAAGGACCTGCTGCTGCAACGGCTGCGACAGGCGGGGCTCGAGCTGGACGTGAGCGACGAGCGGGTGCTGAAGGAGGTGGCGCTGTTCGCCGACCGCTGCGACCTTGCCGAGGAACTCACCCGGCTGCGCAGTCATTTCGGGCAGTTCAAGGAACTGCTGCGCACCCCCGGCGAGATCGGGCGCAAGGCGGAATTCCTCCTGCAGGAGATCGGCCGCGAGATCCACACCATCGGGAGCAAGGCCAACGACCTGGCGATCTCACAGCAGGTGATCGAGTTCAAGAACGAGCTCGAGCGCGTGCGCGAGCAGATCGCGAACGTCGAGTAGGCCGCCTACTCGTGCACGGGTTGCCGCAGCGACCAGAGCACATACCAGAACACGCCGACGCAGATGGCGGAGTCCGCGACGTTGAACGTCGGGTAGATGTAGGCGCCGAAGTGCAGGTCGATGAAGTCGATGACGTGGCCGTAGGCGAGCCGGTCCACGAGGTTGCCGACGATGCCGCCGCAGAGCAGGCCGAACGCGAGCTGCGCGGCGGGCTCCCGCAGGCCGAGCTGCCGGCGCCAGAAATGGATGGCGAGCAGGGTCACGGCGGCGAGCCCCGCGAGCACCACGCTGCGGCCGGCGAACATGCTCCAGGCGGCACCGGTGTTGCCGACGTGCACGAGGTTGAAGAAACCGGGGAGCACCGCACGGCCGGCGGGACCGTAGCTGCCAAACGGGAGGTGGACGCTGATCCAGTATTTCGTCAGCTGGTCGAAGGCGAGGACCGCGGCACCCAGCAGCCACAAACGCCGGTAGGCGAGCAGGCGGTGAAATGCGGAATGCGGAGTGCGGAATGCGGATTGGCGCTCCGGTCGGTCTGGGCCAGGATTGCCTGCCCCCGGCCGGGGCGGATCGGAGGTCGGTGGGGTGGTCATCTGTGCCGCAATCCGCAATCCGAAATTCGCAATCGGCTCATTCGCCCGCGTCGTCGTCGCTGGCGATCTTGCCGCCCTCCTCCTCGGCGCCGTCGCCGAACAGGCCGCCGCGCTCGATGGAGCGGTGGGAGTGGCGCTCAACCTGCTTCTTGGCCTCGGCCGAGTAGCGGGTGAAGGGCACGGCGAGCAGGCGCTCCTTGGCGATGGGCTTCTGGGTGGATTCACAGATGCCGTAGGTGCCGGCGTGGACGCGCTTGATGGCGGCCTCGATCTCGGAGAGCGCCTCCTGCTCGTTGGACACGAGGCTGAGGGCGAAATCGCGGTCAAAGGTGTCGGTGCCGGCGTCGGCCATGTGCTGGCCGTAGCCGGAGAGGTCGCCCGAGTCGTCCTTGGCGGACTTGAGCAGGGTTTCCTCGGTGTGTTCGCCGAGGGAGGTGAGCACATGGTGGCGCAGCTCCAGCAACAGGCGGTAGTAGCGCCGGTATTTGTCCGGCACCTCCGACTCATCCACCAGCGGGGTCTGCGGCTTGCCCTTCTTCGGGTTGAAGCCGAGGATGTCGGCGAGCGAGGCGGCCTTCACGTGGTGCGGCTTGTGGGGCTTGTCGAGGTGGGCGGCGGCATCGTGGTGCCGGGTGGCGGAGACGTTCTTGCCGTTCTTGCCGTTCTTCGCGGTGTTCTCGATCTGCTTCTCGTTCCTCTTGGCGATTTCGCGGACCTCATCGAGGCTGAAGGCGATGGCCTTGGGCGCGGCCTTGCGCTCGAGGAGCATGCGCTTGAGCTCGGTGGTGTTCAGGGGCAGTTTGCCGCCCTTGGCGGCGGGCTTGGCCGGGGTGGGGGCCGGCTTCCTGATGGCGGGCGCGGCGGCCTTGGGCGAAGGTTTGGCAGCCGCGGGCTTGGCCGGCTTGCGCACCGGCTTGTGGGCGGGCTTGTGCGCCGGCTTGTGCGCCGGCTTCTTGACGGCGGGCTTCTTCTTCGCGGCGGACTTTTTCGGCGTGGACATAAAGGGGTTGGGTTAGGAGTTAAGGGCTTCTGCGCACCGAGGGCAAACCTCTCCGTGCGGGGTCGGTTTTAGGGCTTGCACCCAGCGCCAGCACCGCGGGCAGCGGTGATAGCCGAGATCGGCGCAAGGTTCGATAAGAATGGAGTTTGCGGGAGTGACCCCGGCGGTGGGGGCGAATTTGACGTCTGAGACGATGAATAGTTCCGCTAGCGCAGATCGTTCTTGCCCCACCGCGGACAGTTCATGGTCGGCATGTGCTCCCCGGAAGGTCACAACGGCATCCAGCGACTTGCCCAGCTTCCCGGCGGCGCGGAGGGGTTCGATGGCCTCGTTCACCAGCGTGCGGTATTTCAGGCGGGAGGCCATGCGGATGGCCAGTTCAGGATTCGTCCATCCCGGCAACGCTTTGGGCCAGTCCTGCAGGTGGATGGAGCCGTCCGAGTATTCCCGGCCGGTGGTCGCGAAGCTCCATGCCTCATCGGCCGTGAAGGTGATGAAGGGGGCGAGCAGCTTCACCAGCGTGCTGAAGATGGCGTGGAGGGCGGTCTGCGACGAGCGGCGGAGCGGGTGGGCGGTGCCGAGCGTATAGAGCCGGTCCTTCAGGATGTCGTGGTAGCCGGCCGAGAGCGTGACCGAGCTGAACTGGCTGCAGAGCTGGTAGACGCGGTGGAACTCGTAGGCGTCGTAGGCCTTGGTGCATTCGTCGATCAGGACGGCGGTCTGGTGCAGCGCCCAGCGGTCGAGGTCGTCCATCTTTTCGACCGGCACGGCGTGTTTGGCCGCGTCGTAGTCGGACAGGTTGGATAGCTGGAAGCGGAGGGTGTTGCGGATCTGCCGGTAGGTCTCGTTGACATGCGACAGGATTTCTTTGGAGATGGGAATGTCGTCACGGAAATCCTGCGAGGCGATCCAGAGCCGGATGACATCGGCGCCGTATTCGGCGATGTAGGCGTCGCTGGTCTGCGGTTTCTCGTAGGTGTTGCTCTTGGAGATCTTGTTGCGCTCGTGGTCGACGATGAAGCCGTGGGTGAGGACGGCCTGGTAGGGGGCGGCACCGAAGGCGATGACGCTGCACCAGAGCGAGGACTGGAACCAGCCCCGGTGCTGGTCGCTGCCCTCGAGGTAGAGGTCGGCGGGCCAGTGCGTGCCGCCCTGGCCGGTCTTGAGCACGGCGGCCTGTGTTGAGCCGGAGTCGATCCAGACGTCGAGGGTGTCGCGGCCGCAGGTGAGGTCGGTGGGCGCGGGCCAGCCGGCGGGCAGCTTTACGCCCTCGAGGATCTGCGCGGGGGTGGCGTCATACCAGAGGTTGGTGCCGCGGGTCGCGACCTTGTCGGCCACGGCGCGGATGACGCCGGCGTCGAGCCAAGCCTGCTTATCCGGACCGTAGAAGGCGATGATCGGCACGCCCCACGAGCGCTGGCGGCTGATGCACCAGTCGGGCCGCGACTCGACGGCGCTGCGGATGCGGGCCTCGCCCCAGGCGGGGATCCAGCCCTGGTTCCGCGCCATCTTCGTGATTTGCGCGACGGCGACCTGCCGGTGGCCGGCCTTGTCGAGAGAAACAAACCACTGGTCGACGGCGCGGAAGATGATCGGGGTCTTCGAGCGCCAGCAGTGCGGGTAGCTGTGCGCATGCTTGGCCTTGGCCAGCAGCGCGCCGGCGGCGGCGAGTTTCTTGAGGACGCCGAGGTTGGCGGGCGCGGGGCGCTTGGCCGCGAGGTCCTCGACGGTCTCGAGCGTCGTCAGCCCGACCAGGTCGGCCGGCATCTGGCCGTCGTCGAGATATTTGCCGTCGTCGCCGACCGGGCAGTAGATCGGCAGCTTGTATTTGAGGCCGGTGAGATAGTCATCCGCGCCGTGGCCGGGGGCGGTGTGCACGGCGCCGGTGCCGCTGTCGGTCGTGACGTAATCGGCGAGCACGACCGGCGCGGCGCGGTCGATGAAGGGATGACGGGCCTGCAGGCCCTCGAGTTTGGCGCCCTTGATGGCCGGGCCGGTGGCGGGCTGCGCCTCGATCTTCGCGCCGGCGAGCACCGCGCCGAGCAGGGCCGAGGCGACGAGGATGCGCTCGGCGCCGAGGTCGGCCGCGACATAATCCACCTCGGGGTGCAAGGCGATGGCGAGGTTGGCGGGGATCGTCCACGGCGTGGTCGTCCAGATGACAATGGAGAGCGGCTTGTCGGCGGGCAGGCCGAACTTCGCGGCCTCGGCGGCGGGCACGGTGAACCTCACCCAGATGGCGAGGGAGGTGTGGTCCCGGTATTCAATCTCCGCCTCGGCCAGCGCGGTCTCGAAGGGGATGGACCAGTAGACGGGTTTCTTGCTGCGGTAGACGAGGCCCTGCGCGACAAAGGCGGCGAAGGTCCGCAGGACGTCCGCCTCGAACGCGGGCGCCTTGGTCTTGTATTGGTTCGCCCAGTCGGCGAGGACGCCGACGCGCTTGAACTGCGCGGTCTGCTTCGCGATCCAGCTTTCGGAAAACTCGTCGCACCTGGCGCGCATCTCCGCGGTGGTGAGGGTGAGGTTCTGCTCCTTGATCTCGCGCGCGACCTTCTGCTCGATGGGCAGGCCGTGGCAGTCCCAGCCGGGCACGTAGGGCGTGCGGAAGCCGCGCATGGACTTGTAGCGGTTGACGATGTCCTTGAGGGTCTTGTTCAGGGCCGTGCCGATGTGGACGTCGCCGTTGGTGAACGGCGGGCCGTCGTGCAGCACGAAGGCCGGGCGGCCGGCGCGGTTGGCCTGGATGCGCGCATGGAGCCCGAGCTTCTCCCAGTGGGCCACGCGGCCCGGCTCGCGCTGCACCAGGCCCGCCCGCATGGGGAAGTCGGTCTTGGGGAGCAGGAGCGTGTCTTTCAAATCGTGCGCCATCGGAAATAAGGGGCGGGAGGCTACCCAACCAAGGTGGGTAGTCAAGTGGCGAGAAGGCTGCGCCCGTCCTGGTAGCGGTGCGCTGCGAGCGCCGCCCGGCGGGCATCGGCCGCCGCTACAGTTTCCCGGCGAATTCCTGCGCCGCCTTGGCCAGCCGCTCGCCGGCTTTCAGGCAATCCGGCAGGGAAATCCCGTCGCGGACGTTGCCGCCGATGAAGAGTCCCGGATGGTCCTGCTCGCAGCGGGCCATCGGCTCGAGGAAGCGCTCGTGGCCGAGATTGTATTGGGGAATGGCCTTGGGCCAGGCCGTGTGCCGGATGAAGGCGGGCTCGCCGCTGGCGCCGACCAGGTCGCGCAAATCCGGGGCGATGCGCAGGAGCAGGGCGGGGGTGTTGAGGCGGGCGTTCTCCGGCTGGCGCGTGCCGCCGCAAAAGATAGTGAGGCCCACGTGGCCTTCCGGGGCGCGGCCGGGAAAGAGGGAGGTGGAGAACAGGATGCCCAGCACCTGGCGCTTCTCGATCGCGGGCACAAGGCCGCCGAAGCCGTCGAGCGGGTGCGCCACCTGCTCGCGCCGATAGCCGAGGAAAAGCGAGCTGACCGGGGGCTGCGGGATGCTGTCGAGCAGCGCGAGCGGGCGCTCGCCGAGCGCGCCGAGGGTGAGCTGGGCCAGGCCACCCGCCGGGATGGCGAGCACGACGGCGTCGAACTCACCGCTGGCCGTCTGGCCGTCTTGCTTCCAGACCAGCCGGTGGGGCCGGCCCGGGATGATGGTTTCGACGGCGGTGTTCAGGCGGAGGGCGCCGGCGGGCAGGCGCGCCGCGAGGGCGTCGGTCAGGTCCTGCAGGCCGCCGGGGAACGAGACGATGGGGCTCACCCCGGACTCGCCGCGGGCCTTTTTCTCCTTCACGAGGGCGATCATGCCGCGGAGCAGCGAGCCGTGCGAGCGCTCGGCTTTCCAGAGCATGGCGAAGGCGTGCTTGACGGAGAGCTTCTCCGGATCGCCCGCATAGATGCCGGCGATGAGCGGGTTCACGGCGTAGTCGACGAGCTCCTGGTTGAAGTGGGAGCGCACCAGCTCGGCGAGGCTGAGGTCGGTGGTGCGGATGCGCGGGCGCTTGAGCAGCTCGGCGAAGATCGCCACCTTGGTGCCGAAGGAGAACAGGCTGGTGCGGAAGAAGGGTCCCGGCCCGGCCGGCACCGGCTGGAATTTGCCGCCCCGGACGATGAAACGCTTTTTGCCCGCGGGACCGGCGGTGAGCATGGTGGCCTCGAGGCCGAGTTCCTGCACCACGGCCTTGAGCTCGGGCGCACCGTATTGGAGGGAGTTGGGGCCCGCCTCGATCAGGTAGCCGTTCTCGCGGATGGTCCGGACCGAGCCGCCGGGAGCGGGGTTGCGTTCGAAGAGGGACACCGCCTGCCCCGATTGGTGCAGGCGGAAAGCGGCGGTCAGGCCGGTGATTCCGGCGCCGACGATGGCGATGCGTTTGGCGGGCATGTCAGGATTTCCAGGTGGTGACGGTGTCGACGAGGGCTTCGACGCACTCGATTTTCGCCTCGGGCATGATGCCGTGACCGAGGTTGAAGATGTGGCCGGGCGCGCCACCCATGGCTTTCAGCAGCTGGCTGGTCTCGCGCCGCACGATGGCGGGCGTGGTGTTCAGCAGCACCGGGTCGAGGTTGCCCTGCAGGGCGACGTTGCCCGGCACGAGCTTGCGGGAGAGCGCCAGGTCGAGGGTCCAGTCCACGCCCAGCACCCGGGCGCCGCTGAAGGCTTGCGCGGTGAGCTGCGTCGCCGTGCCCTTGGCGTAGAGGATGACGGGAAAATCCTTCGGCAGCGCGGCGATGATCTGCTGGATCCAGCGCAGCGAGGCGGCCTCGTAGTCCTGCCCGGCGATGATGCCGCCCCAGGAGTCGAAGATCTGGATCGCGTCGGCCCCCGCGCGGATCTGCAGCTGAAAATAATCGATGAGCGCCAGCGTGAGTTTCTCGAGGAGGGCGTTGAAGAGCGCGGGATCGGAGTAGAACACGGCCTTGCTGCGCTCGAAATCCCCGGCGCTGCCGCCCTCGAGCATGTAGGTCGCCAGGGTCCACGGCGACCCGCCGAAGCCGAGCAGGGCCCGCTCGCCCTTCAACTCCGCCTTCACGCGTTGCAGCGCCTGGGCGACGTAATCGAGGCGCGACGCCACGCCGGCCACCTCGAGCCGGTCGAGCTGCGCCTTGTTCTCGAGCCGGAAATCCATCGCGATGCCGCCCTCGTCGCGGAACTTGTAGCCCTGGCCCATGGCCTCGGGGATGACGAGGATGTCGGAGAAGATGATGGCGGCGTCGAGGGCGAAGCGGCGCAGCGGCTGCAGGGTGACCTCGGCGGCGAGCTCGGGAGTCTTCACCATCTCGAGGAAGGAGCTCTTGGCCTTGAGGGCGCGGTATTCCGGCAGGTAGCGGCCGGCCTGGCGCATGATCCAGACGGGGGGCCGGTCGAGCGGCGTGCAGGCGCAGGCGGAGAGGAAGCGTTCGCGGGAGGTCATGAAGGAAGTATTCAGGAGGGTGGCGGCAATTTGATCCAGCCCAAGGTGGCGAGGAACTGGTCCAGGTCGGCGAGCGTCGCGTCATACCACGGGTTACCGGTGGCTTTGTAATTGAAGAAACCGTGGACCTGGCCGGGGTAAAGTTTCACCTCGGCACGGACGCCGAGCTTGGTGAGCTGCGCGACGTAGGCGTGGTCTTGTGCGGGGGGAGTCGTGGTATCGTTAGCGCCCACCATGATCAGGGTCGGCGGATGCGCGGCAGTCAGGTGGAACAGAGGGGAGAGGCGTTCGCGGGCATGGCGATTCTTTTCATTTGCCCCGGGGAGGATCGTGAAGTCGACGACCGGATTGAAGAGTATGAGCGCCGCGGGGAGGACGGGTGGAAGTTTGGTTCCGGCGGGATCGTTGAAGTTGTTTTCGAGCGGAATGCAGGCGGCGAGATGACCGCCGGCCGAGCCGCCGCTCGCGGCGAGTCTGGTGGGATCAATACCGAGTTCCGCGGCGCGAGTGGTGATCCAGCGAAAGGCCGAACGGGCATCCTGCACGCAGATTTCCGGCAAGTCCCGCTGCGACTTGTCCCAAAAGCGGTATTGCACGGTGATCGCGACCATGCCCAGCTCAGCCAGGTGCCGGGAGTGCGGGGCGAATTGAGAGGCGTCACCGGCTGTCCAGCCGCCGCCGTGAAAGAAGACAATGGCTGGACGATGATCGGTAATCTGCCAATCGGCGGGCTTGGCGACCCAGAGTTTCAATTCGCGGCCGGCGACGGTTTGGTAGATGTGCACTTCGGAGGGAAGCGCCGTGAGGTCGATTTCGGCTGAGAATATACGGGTGCCGAGCAAGAGACCGAGCAGGCCGGCGTGGAGGGTGGGGGAAACAAGGGGGCGCAAGGCGATCAGGGGTTAAAGTCAGCCCAAGCGGTTGGTTGGAGAAAAACATCGTAGAGCCGCGCCTCGGGGGAGCCGGTCGCGGGTTTCCAGTCGTAGCGCCACGCGACCAGCGGCGGCAGGGACATGAGGATGGACTCGGTGCGGCCGCCGGTTTGGAGGCCGAAGAGTGTGCCGCGGTCGTGGACGAGGTTGAACTCCACGTAGCGGCCGCGCCGGTAGAGCTGGAAGTCGCGCTCGCGCGGGCCCGCGGGCGTGGCCTTGCGCTTCCGGACGATCGGCAGGTAGGCGGGCAGGAAGGCGTCGCCGACGCTGCGCCCCAGCGCGAAACACGTGTCGAAGCCGGGCTCGTTGAAGTCGTCGAAAAAGATGCCGCCGATGCCACGCGGCTCCTGGCGGTGCTTGAGGAAGAAATACTGGTCGCACCACAGCTTGAAGCGCGGATAGGCCTCCGGGCCGGCCGGGGCGCAGGCGGCGCGCGCCGTGCGGTGCCAGTGCACGGCGTCCTCCTCGAAACCATAATAGGGCGTGAGGTCGAAACCGCCGCCGAACCACCAGACGGCGGCGTCGCCCTCGCCGACCTGCAGGAAGCGGACGTTCAGATGGGTGGTCGGCACGTAGGGATTGCGCGGATGGACGACAAGCGAAACGCCCATCGCCTGGTAGCGCTTGCCGGCGAGCCCGGGTCGCGCGGCGGTGGCGGAGGCGGGGAGGGCGGCGCCGCTGACATGCGAGAAGCCGACGCCGGCCTTCTCGAACACCGGGCCTTCGGCCAGGATGCGCGAGCGGCCGCCACCGCCCTCGGGGCGCGTCCAGTCATCCGACCGGAACCGGCCGCCGTCCTCGCGTTCCAAGGCCGTGCAGAGGGTGTCCTGCAAGGCCAGCAGGTAGCGGCGGACGGCGTGGGGATCGGGCGGCATGGCGTGGGCGGACTTTGAGCTAGCCACAAAGCTTCGCAGAAATACATGAAAAAGCTCGGCGGGCGTTGCCGGTTATTGCCCTGCCGGGCGGGCGCGCGCCGGGCCGGGACTACCTGGGTAGCGTGGCGCGGCTTGACCTCAGGCCGCAGAGCGCGTTGAAGGTTCGGCCTTCGCGCAAGGCTTCGGCCCGACAAGCGACGCGCGCCACCACCCATGCTGAATTCCACCATCCTCACCACCGTCGCCGCCACGGGCTTCACGGTGGCGTTTTTCCACGCGGCGATCCCCACGCACTGGCTGCCCTTCGTGCTGGTGTCGCGGGCCCGCGGCTGGAGCCGGGGCCAGACCCTGGCGGTGGCGGCGCTGGCGGGCCTGGGCCACGTGGCGCTGACGAGCCTGCTCGGCCTGGCGATCGCGTGGTTCGGTTTCCAGCTGGACGAGAAGCTCGGGCGGTTGTTCCCGTGGATCGCCGGCGGCATCCTGCTGGCCATCGGGCTGCATTACTTCTGGCGGCAATGGCGCGGCGGCGTGGTCCATCACCATGTGCTCGGGGCGCACCACCATCCCAGCGCGGAATGCGGGCACGAGCACGATCACAGCCACTGGGACGAGGAGCTGAAGGACAGCAGCCTCACGGCGCCGAAGGAGGGCGACTGGGCCGCGATCAGCGGGTTGTTCGTCAT
>Ga0315295_10001584_pt1 | contig 19503 bp, 19 predicted proteins | sample YL17G14_0_MG_FD_204453 | JGI IMG/M metagenome (GOLD analysis project Ga0315295, IMG submission 204453) | Sediment microbial communities from Yellowstone Lake, YNP, Wyoming, USA - YL17G14_0 | ecosystem: Environmental > Aquatic > Freshwater > Lake > Sediment | place: USA: Wyoming | collected...
CAAACTTATCTGCCACTCACATTCATGCTGAAGGTATTTATGGTGACAATGATAGGCGGGCGAACACAGATATACGGATCTATCATCGGAGGATACTTCATCTCATTTCTGGAGTTGATACTGATACGCACCACCGGGGGCATGTCGCCCGTTTTGTTCCCTGTTATACTGCTGGCACTGCTTCTAGTTCTCCCTGAAGGTCTATTCGGGCTCTACCGGAAGCGCCATTATAGAGAATACATGCCAACCTTGCGTTTTAGGAGATAGTTGGTGGCTGAAATACTGAAAGTTACAAATATTTCCAAGCACTTCGGTGGCTTGACTGCAGTTAATGACGTCAGTTTCTCTATCAATGAAGGGGAAACTGTGGGGCTAATGGGGCCCAACGGAGCTGGTAAGACGACCCTGGTCAATATGATATGCGGCAGCTATGGTGCTGATTCCGGCAAGATTGAATTTATGGGTAAGGATATTACGAAGTTACCGCCATGGAAGCGATGTAAGCTGGGTATATGCCGGACTTACCAAATCCCGAGGCCATTTCCCGAGCTTACATCGTTGGCCAGTGTCGTTGTCAGTGCACTTCATGGTAAGGACAGGCCGAACAGGAGCCTTGAGGATGCATCTACGGAAGCCACGCACTATCTGGAATTTGTCGGCTTATTTAGTAAAAGAAATATACTGGCTCGTGACCTTACCTTGTTCGAGATGAGAGGTCTGGAGTTAGCCAGGGCGCTGGCAACAGAGCCAAAGCTCATCTTTATTGACGAAGTTATGGCCGGATTGAATCCGGTAGAGGCAGAGAAGGCCGTGAGGTTAATTGAACGCGCCAAAGACCAGTTCGGCGTGACTGTGCTGTGGATAGAGCATGTCATGGCGGTCTTGATGAGGGCTGCTGAGCGGGTTATAGTTTTGCACTACGGCGAAAAGATTGCTGAAGGTTCTCCTCAAGAAGTGGCAAATAATCCATTGGTAATCGAATCGTATTTAGGTAAAAGCGAAAATGCTTGAGGTAAAAAATCTCAACGTCTCTTACGGCATCACTCCCATATTACGTGATGTGAGTTTTAACATTCGACAGGGTGAAATCATAGCCCTCTTGGGTTCAAATGGTGCCGGCAAAACAACGCTGGTGAACACTATTATGGGAATGCTAAAACCTGTCTCGGGAGACATTGTGTTCCAGGGCGAGCATATTGAGAATATGCCTCCTCACGAGATAGTCAAGCGAGGAGTTGCCCAGGTGCCGGAGGGGAGAAAGATATTTCCTTATATAAGTGTGCGGGATAATCTTTTCTTGGGAGCCTTCTCTAAGGAAGCCTGGTCAAAGAGAAATGACTCTGCGGAGTGGGTATACAGCCTGTTTCCTTTACTAAAGGAGAGAAGGAATATGCCAGCAAGGACTTTAAGCGGTGGGGAGCAGCAAATGCTGGTTATCGGCAGGGGCTTAATGTCTCATCCCAGGTTGATAATGGTAGATGAGCCCTCTCTGGGCTTAGCTCCGAAGCTGCTCTCTGAAGTATACAATATATTAAGGAAGTTTCGTGAAGAAAAAATCACCACCTTGATTTCCGAGCAAAATGCCCGTCAGGCACTCACGATTTCTGACAGGGGATATGTACTGGAGAACGGAAGGGTGGTGCTTACGGATTCAAGCGATAAATTGCTGGGTAGTGAACTGGTAAAGGAAGCCTATTTAGGAAGATAAAATGGAAGACTATTTCTCCTTTACTAAGAGGCTGTTCGACCCGTCAAAGATAAAAGAAAAACCCGAGGTGTTTAAAGGGGTTAAAGTCCTGGACTTCTCGCATGTAATATTTGGCCCCATTGCTGCCAGGCTGTTGGCACAGTATGGTGCAGAAGTATTTAAGATTGAACTGCCTTTCGTTGGTGACTTGTGGAGATTTGGAGTCTACTGGGGCAAGTTCTGGAAGCACTCCAGTGTCTGTTTCCATTTTGTACAATATAACAAACACTTTCTATCAGTTAACTTGAATTCGCCTAAAGGGAAAGAGCTGATTTACAAATTAGCCGAAAAAGCCGATGTGGTAGTTGAGAATTTTGCCGCTGGCACTGCAGAAGCCTGGGGAGTAGGATACAGCCAGCTCAGTAAAATCAACCCTAAAATAATCTATTTGAGTTGTGCCACTTACGGACAGTACGGTCCACTGAGGTTTTTCCCGGGTTGGGATTTGCTGGCCCAGGCTGCCAGCGGTGCCATAAGCCTGACGGGTTATCCCGGAACAGATAAATACTACAAGCTACCCGATTATCTTGGGGATTACCTACCAGGAAATGTAGGGGCGCTTTCGCTGGTAATGGCTCTCTATTATCGGAAGAAGACCGGCAGGGGGCAGTACATAGATCTGGCACAATCGGAAGCTTTAATGAGGATATTGCCCAATTTTACCTATTTCAGTATAACTAACGAAGAGCTGGAGCGTGTGGGCAATACCGACCCAACTATGGCGCCATCAGGCATATTTAAGTCCCGTGATGGGAAGTTCGTGGCTCTGGCAGTAGCCACAGAAGAACAATTTAAAGCGCTGTCTTCAGCCATGGGCCAGAAAAAGCTGGTGACAGAATATAAAGATGGGTTTGACAGGTTAAAGCCGGAAAATGCACAGGAACTCTACAAGATTGCCCAGGAGTGGGTTAGTAAAAAAGACAGCACCGAAATAGTTGATTTAGCTAAAGAGCATGGCTTCCCCGTGGCTGAGGTAATGGACGATTTCCAAATAGCTAATGATGAATGGCGGAGAGAGAGAGGAAGTGTCGTAGTTTTCAAGGACGATATGTATCGGGAGTTGGTGTTGCCCGGGCCATCAGCCATGTTAAGCAAAACTCCCGGGAGAGTAAAATGGCTTGCCAGGCCGCTTGGCTATCACAATCGCTATGTGCTAAAGACGTTATTTGGATTATCGGAAGAGGAAATTAAAAAGCTGGAAAAGGAAAGAGTCATAGGGTACTGGGATGATAGACCTGGCATCAAGCCGCCGGTATATTATGATATGGAGAAAGACCCGGTGTTCAATTACCAGGGTGATGAGGTAGACAAAGCCCATGAGTAAGGGGAAAGAGAAAGAGCAAGTTTTAGTAAGGTATGGCACTGCCAGGCGGGAGCGTCAAAAGTTTTTAGCAGATATGATGAGCTCCGAAGGCAAGCCTGAAGTTTTAGACGGTGTTGTAGTCCTTGACGCCAGTTATGCAAATTTCTCGGGAATCATAGCTGCGAGTTTATTCGCCGAATTCGGTGCCGAAGTCATCAAAATTGAGCCTCCGGAGGGAGACCCGTCAAGAAAAATGACGCCCTATGGCGCTAATGTAAACGGCGTAGGCATTCCTTTTATCATGGAGGCCAGAAACAAGCGTTATCTAACGCTGGATGTCAGGACGGAAAAGGGCCGAAGAGATTTTGAAAAGCTGGCAGCAAAGGCAGATGTCTTGATTGAAACCTTCCCGGCAGGGCAGATGGACTCCTGGGGGATTGGCTACCGGCAGTTGAGTCAGACCAATCCAGGCCTGGTCTATATTGCTATTACTTCTTACGGTCAGTACACCGATAAGGCTAAGGAGTTCCGCAATTTACCGGACTCAGATATAACATCCCAGGCTGCCTCAGGTCTGGCGGCAAATATAGGAGACCCGAATATTTCTCCTGAGCCATATAACTGGCCTTTTAGAGCAGGAGCGTGGCTCGGCTGGTACATATCAGGTTTAGAAGCTGCTTTGGGTGGAGCTATTGCCCTGGTGTATAAGGAAGCTAACGGTGAAGGTCAGATGATAGATGTAGCCACTGCAGATGCCTATGCGTCCCTTGTCGGATATCCGGTGTTTATCGGCTACACCTGGGAAAAAGCTAGACCCAGACTGGGCCGCCATGACTTCACTCTATATCCATATGGGTTCTGGAAGAGCAAAGACGGCATTGTGGCTATAGCAGCTCCCCGGGACCATGACTTTAGAGCACTACTGAAAATTCTAAAACTATGGAAAATTGAGGACGACTGGAGGTTTACCTTTGACCGCATAACGGATATCTTAGAGCAAATAGAGAAATTATATGGCTTGATAGAGGCGGAAACAGTTAAATATACCTCGGATGAGCTTATAAAGAAAGCCCTGGAATACAGCATAAAGGCGGCGCGCTCTAAATGGAGGGGTGGTGGGGTGCCTATTATCATGAAGGTGCAGAAGCCTTCCGATATTATGAAAAATCCGCACTGGACTATACGCAAAACCTTTCAGGAGTTCGATGATAAGAAACTGGGAAAGTTCGTTATTCCGGCTAACTTCATAAAAATGTCTGAATCGCCGCCCAGGGTTAAGTGGATATCTTGCGATATCGGTAAGGATAACGACTATATCCGTAAAAAATATCTGGCTGACTAAGTTTCGTTGGAAGTTAAGAACAAAGAGAGAGCCTCAGGCGAGGCTCTCTCTTTTTAGCTCCAACTTCGCTTTAGTTAGGGAATTTTCAACCGTCCGAAATACGTAAATACAGTCCAGCCTTGAGCGAAGTCTACTGACCGGCTTCTTTACGCAACTGGGCAGGAGTCTTGTATTTCTCGGGCTCGGCAAACTCTCCCTTATACCGCGGAGGATTCTCCTTACTTTTATGTCCAGTGCCCAGCAGAACTACATTGTCCTTCCCCTGGAACTGGCCAAAGAGGTTTATATACTTGTCAGGCAAAAAGATTGGGTTCGGCAGCGTAGGATTATAGGGGTCGCAATCAAAGCGTGAGTGGAAGAACGGTGAAACTTTATCACCACATATTCCATGCAGCGTTACCGGGCCCACATTCTCTACGTACAGGCCTTCCAGAGCCGGTATTAATTCTTCGACATTGGTGTTGCCAACTTTCTCTATTAACTTTTTGATAAGATAAATGTCGGCGTAGGCTAGCGGTACATTGCTCTGTACCGGGATTCCCTTTGAGTCGACCTTCTGCCCCCATGCAATCGCGTCCGGAGTAACAGGAATCTGCTTCTCATAAAACGGGCTGATTGCCCCCAGGCACTTGCCGCCGGTCAGTCCCCAGAAATCGTAGGTTTGTGATGTTCCGCCGTAAAAGCAGACTTGTATGTCCTTAGCTGAAGATTCAGCCCACTGCTTGGCGAAAACGTCGGTGTCGGTGAACCAGCTGGAGCAGAAGAAGATAACCTGTGCCCCGCTGTTGGCTATCCCTTCCAGCACTGGCAAATACATCCCCATTTTGGCCCTTACCGGTTTGTCATAGACTGTCTCCAGTCCATATGTCTGCTTGGCATAGTCCGTCCACTTCGGCAGATTCTTTTCGGGGATGCCATTTCGCCAGGTTTTTGTCCACGCCAGGTCTTCCCAGAGCCAGGCAATCTTAGTTGCACCTACTACTTCTTTGAACAGGGCGAAAGTAGCCGGTATAGAGGAATAATGGCCGTCTTCAGGGTCGTAATCTCGGAAACAGAACTTGTATTTGTCATAGTCTTCCATTACCGGCGTCGTTAGCTCCCTACCCATTGCACCCTGATAGATAAGTATGTGGGGTTGCTCTTTATAAAGCTCGACCGATTTTGGTGTAACGGCAAGGCATATCTCAGTCCTGCCTTCCACAAAATAGATGAGTGCTTTGTCATCAAGCACCATTCTGGTAGCTGCCGCTACGGTTAGTGAGGCATCACCTTTGCCGTCTTCGACAATGAATTTGATTGGCGTGCCACCAATGCCACCGGCGGCGTTTATCTCATCGCAGGCCATCTGCATGATATCCATGGCCGGCTTTGTTCCCGCAGACGCCACATTGCCAATATAGCCGATTACTATCGGTTCTGTCGATATCGGCGCTTTTGGCCCGCAGCCAATCATTAACAGTGCGGCAATAAGTAGCACAGCAATTGAAATAAAGTAAATTTTCCGCATAAATATCACCTCCTTTTTTTGTTTTTACTGCCTCGTTTTAAACTCGTATAACGCGTTTTCGCTGTTTCTGCCACAGCGGCAACTACTCGCCCCCGATAGTTGCCCCTAAACTATGTACCTCAATATGAGTTTCTGCCCGATTCACCCCCCTTCTTAACTAAAAAGGCACCAGCCATCACTACATTATCTAGCGATTGCCGTGCCTTTCTTCATCCCTACTACCTCTGGCTAGTTTAACGGTATTTGAAGTGTTGTTTTATGCTTTGTATTTCTGTTGCAGTCTACCCTCTGGTCTGGATTTTGTCAACCAGTGAAACGATACATTGCACAATGCGCTATTTTGTTCAACAAGATGAACAAGATAAGATTGCGTTATCCTATTTTGGCCACCCGCGCAGTAAAATTAGTCCTCCAGCATAACGAACCTGTTGGCAAGGTCCGCTGCAGCTGGGAGAGACTGCATCCAGAATGCCTTGTTCTCAGGGTCTCCGGCACCGAACAGGTGGTCGTACCTCACCCTATCTTCACCGGTTGGGAGGCGCTCGATGGCACGCACAGCCAGCTCGCGCAGTTGGCGAGCATTTGCCAGGCAAGAATTGAGTGCGATATAATACAGGCCGAGCTTCTCCACTGCTTGGATTTCTCTGCCTAGCTCCCGTCCTGCCTGTCTGAACTGGCTGAGGACGACAAGCACCCGGTCTCCAAGGTTCATCGGCGGAATCTCATACTCATTCCCGGTTGGAATGCGGGTTAGGAGGTCAGCGCCTTTGGGACGCGAAGCAATGCGCTTCTTCATCTCGTTGAGGCTGGAGCCAGAACTTCCTGCCAAAACGAAGACAAACTGTGTGCCCTTTTCAACGCCAGCGTCTAGGTATGATAGAAGCACCTCGTACGGCCAGGCTTCGTGGGGTTTGGCGTCGACCTCATCAATCAAGCAGAGGCACGGTTTGTTCTCGGAATCGAGTTGAGCAAGGCCCGAGAGCAACTCCTCACGGCTGCACTTGGCAATATTGCACTCTTGGTAACGGATGGTCTGTGGCAATGAGGCCGCCACCTGTTGGACGAAATAGGTCTTGCCGCTCCCGGGTGCTGCCCAGACTAGATAGTTTTCTCGCTTTCGGCTCGGGCGGTCAAATCCAGCCGCAATTTTGTGCCGGATATCCTTCACGGTATTGCGCACGGTTTCTTCATACCTGGTATAGTTACCGACAACGCGATATCGCGATAGGACCACCCAATCCAGTGCGACGATGAATGACCGTGCCTCGCGTGCCAAAGGGTCATCCACAGCCACAGTAATGTCCGGCGCCACTGGCTGTCTGGGCTCTACTGTTTGACCATCAGTGACAGGGTCGCCAAGGAACTCGGCAATGGCGCGCAGCACTGAATCGAGGTCTCCAAGCCATGGAAGGTGGTCCCTTCCTTCTAGGGGAACGAAGCGGGCATTTGGTATCAAAGATGCCAGCTCTCTACCCAACCGGAAGGGCATGGTCCGCTCTCGCTGACGATGGAGCACCAGTGTCGGCACCCGGAGACTGGGCAGAAGGTGCACTACATCAGTTTTATATACGAGGTCTAGTAGTTTGGCAGCTATCTCCGGGGTGGCACACTCACGCTGGAACTTGGCGAACAATTCACTGCCAGCGGCATCGGCGCCGGGCATGAAAATGTCAGCGAGCGCCTTTGAACCGAATCCCCAGTGAGCGCGGACTAGGGAAATTAAGGAGGCTTTGACCTCCTCTGTGGTGATTGCGGCACCACGGGCATAAGTACCATAGAGTATTAGGTGGCTGACACGCCGGGGATGCTTGGCGGTATAAGCTACAGCAATAGGACCACCAAAGGAGTAGCCCACTAGTGCCAGGCGTTTCAGTTTGAGATGGTCAACAACTGTTTCCATGTCCCGAAGGTCCGAATCTAGCGAAAAATCTGTCCGGCTTCGGTCGGAGAGACCTATGCCTGGCCGGTCATAGCACACCAGAGTGTGATAATGCGCCAACCTTTCATAAAAAGTGCGTGCTAGCGGGTCTTGCCAACCCAACTCTTGGTGGCTGACCCACGGAGGTGCCACAACCAGGGGAGGTCCCTGGCCCACAGTAGAATAAGCGAGACGCAAACCATCCGTGGTGATGCAAAACCGAATCTGCTGCTCCAAAACCAAAACCTCCGCCCCAGTTTTCGCGAATCTACTAGTGAAGCTATCTTAAGCGTATGCAATCTAGTTGTCAAGCCTGGTATACGTGTGAGTTCCATCGAACCAACTTAGGCCTATGGCTTGAGGCATTGAACGAAACGCTATTTTGTGATATTAACACTACCACCCTGTTAACGAGTACCACAGGGCTCGGAATGGTTTCAATTTAATAAAAGGCGGAGGTACTTCTAGCTGGATTTTTTCAGCCACGGGGAACACGTTGATTTTGTCTATCTCCGGTTTCAAGCGGCCTATCTCTTCAATATCGTTTTTTGCCAGCAGGTCTTCAATGCGGCGTGCCATGTCCCAGGCGGCTCGCAGACGCTGCTCGCTTATTCTGGCCAATTTTTCGGGTATGATGCCGTATTTAACCTTGAGCTGGTTCAGGCGCAGTATGGCTTCGTAGGAGCTATCTACTATCTGCTGGCGGGTCATCCAGTCCGTCTCGTAGTTGAGTGAATATTTCCAACTCGGTGATACCAGCGCCTGACGATGCTCTTCCAATTTACGAAACAGGATGTGGTAGCCATAGCGCTCCGGATGCTCAAAGCCAAGGCTGCCCGGATCGAGGAATGGCGCCAGCGGAGAGATGAAAAGCGAAAGACGTTTGTCCCCACGAAATTTTTTATATAAATGCTCGCAGTAGTCGATGGTGTCCATTACCGACTGAGGCGTCTGCCTGGATAAGCCAATCATGAAGAACACATCGAGACGCCGGCAGCCGACGTCTAAGGCATCGCTCAGCGTTTGTTCCAGGTCCTTGTCGGAATAGGGCCTGCCGATTATTTTTCTTATGGTGGGGTCATGTGATTCGGGTGAAATCTCCAGGCAGAAGTCAGGGCAGGCCAGGCTCATCTGGCGCAGAACCTCCCTTGACGCTGGATAGAATAATTCGAGTATGAACTGGTTCTTTACCCTGTTCTTTTGAAGCAAGCTCAGCACCTGGCTGGCGTACTCTTTGCCAGCCTGATTCAGGTCGCCGAGTATGAAGATAGGGCCGTTGCTGAAGCGCGAGATCTGTTTGATATCGCGGATTATCGCTTCCGGAGAACGGAAAGCCGGCTTAGTTCGGTTATAGCATTTCCTGAAGGCTGCGGCGGAACCGCCGCAGATAACGCAGTTCTCTGTGCAGCCGCGGCAGGTAAGAACTGCCGTTATGGGATAGCGAGACCAATCTTTAACCGGTGTGTAGCTGATAAAGTCACGGTACCTGATGACAGAGCGTATAACGTGGCCGTAATGATTGACCATGACGTCGTTAACGTCCGTGGGAACGTGGGAGAAGGGGTTTTCGTGTATCGTGCCACGGCTGTCTTTCCAGACAAGATTCGGCACCGTTTCCGGCTTTTTATTGTTCCTAATGCAGTCCATTAGCTGTCGAAACGGCTCCTCCGTGGAGTCGCCACGGAGCACGTAATCGACCTCTTGATATTCAATCAGCTCTTTATAGAAATAAGAGGATGAAAAGCCACCGAATATGAGCTTTGATTCAGGGTGCCATTTCTTGACTATCCTGGCCACTTCAATTGAGCCATGGCAATGCAACATCCAGTGCAGGTCGATGCCGAAGACTGGTGCTTTAAGTCGCTTTATAAAGGCTTCGGTATCGAATTTTCTGTCCCGGAGCATACGCACGGCAAGGTTTACGATGCGCACTCGATAGCCGAAGCGTTCCAGATATTCGGCGATGCTGGTGAGCCCGATGGGGTACATTTCGAAGACGTAGGAAGGCGGGATTAAGTCGCTGACCGGTCCATAAAGTATGGTCTTTTTACGGAAATCATATACGCTGGGTGCATGCAGTAAAATCAGGTCGGTTGGCATAGCTATCTATTTATCACTCCGATTTATTCGTTTCTGTCATTCTGAAGGAGCCTTTCGCCCCTGTCATCCTGGGGAGCGAAGTGACGAAGGATCTGGCTCAGGATAAACTCCGCGACCGAAGAATCTCACTTAAAAGGGTAGGCCCTGCGAAGGGTTTAGATTCTTCGCTTCGCCCAGAAAGACAGTTTTGGGAAATCTTAAAATGACAAGTTAAAATGTAAAAATATTTTTAAAATATTCCTGCCAGAAGATATCCAATGCCTAGAAGCAACTGGGTTAAAAGGACAACCAGTACGTTATTAGCCATGGCCGGCATCAGCTTGCTTTCGTCCTGGTATCTACGGGCACCTCGAATAGCTCTGACGGCGAAGGGGAGCGTTGCTAGGGCTATTAAACAAAAAACAGGCATCAGCCCGGCTGCCACCCAGGCGATTATCCACAAATAGACCAGGCCGGTTAATGCTGAATAGACTATACTTGCTTTAGTTTTTCCCAGAGTTATGGGCAGTGTTTTTCTGCCGGCTGTCTTGTCGGCTTCAGTGTCAGGGAATTCATTCAGAAATAATAAATTATGCACCAGTATACCTGAAGGGATGGCAGCCACAACAGCGGGAAGTGTGTATTCGCCTGTTTGGACGAAATAAGTCCCCAGAACCGGCAGTGCCCCCAGGCCAACCCAGGGTGACCACTCAGGCCAGTCTAGTTTGGTCAGTAGCGGCGTATAGAGGAAAATGCATATCGCGCCTACAACAAGCAACGGCAGCAGGAACCAGCCGCTAACCAGCACAAAGTAGACGCCTATCGGTACCGCCAGCAGGAAGCAGGCCAGGCCGAACCGGAAGACGTGCTCAGGTTTTAAAGAGGCAGTCGGCAGAAAGCCACTGCCGCCACTGAATGGTGTCCTTCTGGTCTTGAGGTCGATGCCGCTTTTATAATCGTAGTAGTCGTTCAAAACATTGACGCTGATGTGACACAACAGGAGGCCGATGAAAGCCAATATGGCGTGGCCAAGATGAAAGGCGCCGTTATACCAGGCAATGCAGGTGCCAAAAAAAGCCAGCACCACTGAAAGTAATAAGAATTGTGGCCTGGTCTCAAGGAACCATATTTTTAGCTTCACGAGGTTTTGAGTATAGCAAACAGATTGATGCCGTGTCTACATCTTAGTGCGAGTTATGATTTCTTCCGGCTGAATCCGAAGATGTAAATTATCTCCAGGATGGCCAGCGTGTTGAAGATAAAAATACAGATGAACCACGCTAGCTGTTTATTACCGGCAGACCTCCACAGGGCCACGCCTTTCCACGGCAGGGTCCAGAGGGCGAGCAAGAGAATAACCCAAAACATCCACATCGGTGTTGGCCAGGAATTTACCAATTCCATTTTACTCCTCCTTTATTTGATGGTCTTGAATCCATATATTATCGTTCCATGCCAGTCCCTGAATTCTGGCTGATTGCTATTCATAATAAAGGCTTCTAATTTAGCAATACCATTCTCGAACTCGCCTTCCGACATAAGCTGGTAGGTCGAGACGTATTTGTTCTTTACCTTTTGCAGGTATTCATGGTCTATGGGGATATTGGCAACAGTCACCCCTTCGTGTTGGATATCTTTGAAAGCTAGAGAATTTAACAGATAGTCTATCTGGTGAATATCCGGAAATCTACTCTTATCGATGTCCACGTAGCTGGGGAAAAAGGCTTTAATAATCGGATGCTGGTCTTCGATTTGTTTATGGCTGGAGGTTAAAAGAACCAGGGCGCCATCCCGTAACACACGATAACACTCTGAGAGTATGAAATTCAGGTTTTTAATTTGGTGGATAACGTAGGCCGCTATTACGGTATCAAAAGAACTATCGCGGAAAGGCAATTGCTGGTTATCGATGTCGGTGCATATAACTTCAAGCGATTTGTCCTTGGCAACCTTCAACATGGCCAGCGATACGTCGACGCCGATTAAATCAGCGTTGATTTTATTCTTTATTTGCCAGGCTATATTTCCCGTGCCGCAGCCGAGGTCTAATACTTTCTTTCCCTGGCTAATCCTACCCAGTTCAATAATCTTCTTTATGAGACCGTCGGGATAGGAGCGGTAGCTGTCATATGTTTTTGAAATACCGGCATAATCGACCTGTGTGTTACTTATGGCAGTCATAGGTTGATATTAGAGTACTTTCTCCACGGCCTGGCTACGGTCTTATTTTCCAGGGCATCCAGGGCTTTATTTATCATCTTCCTGGTGTCGCTGGGCATTATGATATCATCGATGTAGCCTCGTTCGGCACCAAGATAAGGATTCTCGTACAGCTCCTTATATTCCTGTACTCGTTTGGCTCTTACCTCTTTGGGATTTTCTGCCTCTTTTATCTCCTTGGCAAAAATGACGCTGGCTGCAGTTTCGGCGCCGACAATGGTAACCAGAGCTGTGGGCCAGGCAAATACGAGGTCGGCGCCGATTGATTTGTCCAGCATACCGTAATGGGCACCGGCATAAGATTTTCTGACTATAATAGAAATCAGTGGGACGGTGGCATCGGCCCAGGCGTAAAGCAACTTGGCGCCGTGACGCAAAATGCCCTTCCAATCTTGCTCGGAACCTATCATGTAACCGGGACAATCCTGGAAGCTAATCAGCGGAATGTTAAACAGGTCGCAGAACCTGATAAACCGGGCCATTTTATCTGCGGCATCCACATCGATAACGCCACCGATATGCTCTGGGCGGTTGGCAACTATGCCTACTGGGCGACCATTGAACCGGGCGAAACCGATAATGCAGTTCTTGGCGTGGTTTTTCAGCAGCTCAAAAAAGTAGCCGTCATCTACTACCAGCGTAATTAGTTTAAGCATATCAAATGCCTGGTTTGGACGGTCAGGAATTATAGTATCTAATTCCGGTACTATTCTATCCGCTTCGTCCTGGGTATTGATGCAAGGCGGCTTTTCTTTGTTATTTGACGGAAGAAAGAAGAGAAGTTGCTTACACGTATCCAGGGCCTCTTTGTCATTCTCAACTACCACATGTGTTTGTCCTGATTTCACAGCGTGAGCTTTCCAGCCGGAAAGCTCATCGAGGGTGATTTCCTCACCGACTTGAGTTTTTACGAAGGCCGGGCCAGCGATACCCATGAAGCCGGTATGCCGGCATTGAATGAGGAAGTCCTGCATTACCGGATGATAAGCCTGTCCGCCTAAGCATGGTCCCATGAGCAGAGATATCTGTGGCACTATACCGGAAGCCAGTATTTGAGCTCTGAATAGCCAACCATAGGCTTCGAGGGTATCCATGCCCTCCTGAAGCCGGGCTCCCCCCGAATCGTTCATGCTTATGCAGGGCCAACCCATGTCTTTAGCAAATTCGAGCGCCCGGGCAAATTTCTTGCCATGGTATTCGCCAAAAGTCCCGGCCATGGCGGTAAAGTCCTCGGCGATAGCGACCACAGGTCGACCGTTTACCTTACCGTAGCCAGTTATCACGCCTTCGGCCGGTATCTCCCTTTTATCCATCCCGAAATTTATGGTGCGGTGCTTAACGAAAAGTCCTATTTCGGTGAAAGTGCCGGGGTCAAAGAAATAATCAATCCTTTCCCGTGCTGACCATTGCCCAGCTTTATGGCGCTGCTCAATGGTTTTGGGGTCTCCCATTTGCTTTATTTTTTCTCGCTTTGCCTTGTATTTCTCGATTGTCTCTTTTGTGTTTGACATGGTGTATCACCTTTCATTGCTGGCTTATTGGTTGACTCAATGCCTTGGTGCAGTGCTACAAATTATTTCTGGGCTAACGGATGCCGATTTCTCGTGAGATGACTAGTTGCTGGATTTCCGAAGTACCCTCGGTGATGGTTGACATCCGGGAGTCGCGGAAGTAACGCTGGACCACGGACTCTTCTGTCAGACCGTAGCCACCATGAATCTGCATGGCTTCGGTAGTTACCCTGACCGCAACCTCGCTGGCGAAGAGCTTGGCCATAGCTGCTTCCTTAATGTGCGGCTTGTTCTGGTCATAGAGCCAGGCAGCATAGAATATAAGCCAGCGAGCCGCCTCAATGTCCAGAGCCATACGTGCCAGTTTAAAGGCATTAGTCTGGAATTTGGCTATCGGCTGCCCGAACTGCACCCTTTCTTGTGCATATTTCAGGGAAGCATCATAAGCTGCCCGGGCCAGGCCTAAACTTCTGGAGGCGTGGGAGATTCTGCCCCCCATCAGCGATTCCATCACGTAGGGGAAGCCTTTGCCCTCTTCACCTATAAGATTAGCTTCGGGCACAGCACAGTCCTCAAAGGTCAGCTCACCTGTTTCGCCGGAACGACCACAAAACTTGTGAAGCTTGGCTCGATTAAATCCAGGGGTGCCTTTCTCGACAATAAATAGGCTGACTCCACCTCTGGAACCTTTGCTTTTATCCGTATAAGCAGCAGCCAGAACGAAGTCGCAGATATTGCCATTGGTGATGAAAATTTTAGTACCGTTGAGAACGTATTTGCCGTTCTTTTTGGTGGCCGTGGTTTGTATAGAAGCGGCGTCAGAACCGGCATTAGGCTCGGTAAGCCCGAAAGCAGCTATTTTTTCTCCTTTAATGGCCGGTACCAGGTATTTTTTCTTCTGGTCTTCGTTACCGCGAGTGTAGACGGCTGTGGTGCCGATGCCACTTTGAACCATGATACCGGCACATATGCCTACGCTGTGGTAAGCTACTTGCTCGATTGAAATACAGTCACCAATTTTGCCCATCTCAGCACCGCCATACTTGGCCGGGTATCTGACGCAGAGATAGCCTAATTTTCCCATCTTGGGAAATAGCTGTAGGGGGAAGGTAGCTGTTTTTTCGGCTTCCTCAACGAGCGGGGCGATTTCTTTCTCCGCAAAGTTGCAGATGGCTTCTTGGAACATTTTGTGCTCTTCGGAAAGCTCGAAGTCCATTTTTTGTCCTCCTTGTATTTGAAAGTAATGAGTTAAAGCTTTAATATTGTATAGCAAATTTACGGAAATTTAAACGCTCGTATGGTAAGTCTGAGATGGAAGTAATTCCGGCGGTTGATATCAAAGGGGGCAAGTGTGTCCGGCTGTATCAGGGAGATTACCTGAGGGAGACGGTTTTCTCTGAGGACCCGGTAGATGTCGCCCTGGGCTGGAGGGCTCAGGGGGCTCGGCGGCTACACGTGATAGACCTGGATGGTGCTGCTGGTGGCGAGCCGCGTAATATTGCTGCAATCGAGGCTATAGTGAAAAGGGTGAACTTACCGGTGCAGCTTGGTGGTGGTATAAGAGACGAGGCTACCGTGTCCAAGCTGCTAGCCATTGGGATAAATCGTGTGATTCTGGGCACAGTTGCCGTGGAGAATCCAGAGTTGTTAAAAAGTTTATGCCAAAAGTACGATGAGGCTATAGTCGTTGGCATTGATGCCCGTGACGGGTATGTAGCCACTCGCGGCTGGATAAAGGGGACTGACATTAAGGCTTTGGAGCTAGGCCTGAAGATGGCGGATATCGGGGTGAGGCGTATAATCTACACCGACATAAAACGCGATGGCACGCTTACGGAGCCCGGTTTTGAGAGCATAGCTGAGATGGTGAAGGGTGTGAACCTGCCCATTATCGCTGCCGGTGGTATTTCAAAATTGAGCCATTTGAGGAAACTTAAGGAATTGGGCGTAGAAGGAGCTATTGTGGGCAAAGCACTTTATACGGGCGACATAAATTTGAAAGAGGCTCTGGCAGCTGTCAAAGTTACAGAATGATAGCGAATGGACCTAAAGGTCCGTCCCTACAGGATCGAAGATAGAATGTAGGGGCGGGTCTTTAGACCCGCCCGATGAGGATAATGTAGTGCTAAAGGAGCGGAAGAATGCACCAAGGCTATCGTGTTTTGATTATGCAGGGTCTTATGCCTATTCCATAACCTGCGCTACGTATAAAAAGAGGCCCTATTTCAGCGATAAGGCGGTCGTTGATACTATTTTGCCTGTTCTGAGTCGATGTGGTACGCGGAACGGATTTGGTATTTATACTTATTGTTTCATGCCTAACCACCTTCACATGTTACTGGTAGGGGAGGAAAAATCTTCTTTACATAGGTTCATGAAAGTGTTTAAGCAAGAAAGCAGTTTTGCCTTTAAAAGGGGATACAAGAATTCTCTTTGGCAGAGAAGTTATTATGACCGTGTCCTAAGAACAGAGGAAACACTTGAAGAAGTGGCTTGGTATATAATAAATAATCCGGTGCGGGAAGGGTTAGTGGACGACTACAGAAGTTATGGCTTTTCGGGTTCCTTATTATTTGATATCAAGGAGTTGGGCGGACGGACCTAAAGGTCCGTCCCTACAGGGTGGGATATTACGGATAAACGAGGTGACAGGTCCGTCCCTAAAACGGGTGATATTACGGATAGTATAATGTAGGGGCGGGTCTTTAGACCCGCCCGAAGGGAATAAATTTTTATTCGATTAGTTAAACAAGGTGGTGTGCGATGTTAAAATTTAATGATAAAGGTTTGATTCCGGTCATAGTTCAGGATGCCGACAACGGGGAAGTATTGATGCTGGGCTATGCCGATAAGGAAGCGCTGCGACGGACGCTGGATAGCGGTGAGGTCTGGTTCTACAGCCGAAGCAGACAGGAATTGTGGCACAAAGGAGCTACCTCGGGGAGCATACTGAAGGTAAAGTCAATAGCCAAAGATTGTGATAGCGATGCTATACTGATTCGGGCTGAGCCCGGTGGCCCGATATGCCACACCGGCAATCAAAGTTGCTTTTTTCAGACGCTTGATAAGAAAGACGTGAGTTAAGCCCACCCAAGCAGACAGACCTAAAGGTCTGTCCCTACTGACGAAAATGTAGGGGCGGGTCTTCAGACCCGCCCGACGGACTTTGAGGTGCTTGACAAGAAAGACGTGGACTAACGGGCGGACTTAAAAGTCCGCCCCTAAAGGTCTGGCCCTACAGGCTGAGTAGAGGTTAGTGTCTCGCCACTGTCCGTTTCGACGACTTTTTTCATGGCTGATAAAGCTGTTTCCAACTGGCTGTCGTTCGGCTCTCCCGTGGTCATGGATTGTAGCAGTAGTCCTGGAGCCAGAAGGCTGCGAACCAGAACATTTCCGTGATGGGTTGCACCGAAGCGTACAAATTCGTAGCCGATAGCAGCGATGACAGGGATGAGAACGATGCGAGACAGAATGCTGAGCCATATCGACGGACGACCGAGCAGGGCAAAAACAACTATAGAGATAACCAGAACTGCTAACAGGAAGCTGGTGCCGCAGCGGGTGTGGGATGTAGAGTAATTCCTGACATAGTCCAGCTCCAGGGGCATTCCAGCTTCGTAGGCATTGACCACCTTGTGTTCGGCTCCGTGATAAGTAAAAAGTCTTTTCACTTCCGGCATCAGGCTTATGATTTTCAGATATGCGATAAAGATGCCGATGCGTATAATACCTTCGATAAGGTTGCTGACCAGGGATAAGGTGATGTGGGGGTCGACCAGATAGCGGGTAAGCAGCAGCGGAGCGATAAAGAAAAGAGCTACAGCGAAGGCAACGGCGATGACAACGCTTCCCCAAAGCAGTGCTGGAGATATACTCTCTTCCTCTTCGGCGGCGGCAATTTGGGCGGAATGAAGCAAAGATTGAGTTCCCAGGGCTAGTGTCTCAATTAGTACGATGATGCCTCTGACAAAAGGCCAGTTTCTGGCACGGCCTTTATACAGGCTGGGAAGAGGCTGGCTGGTCAGGCTAATCTCGCCATTAGGGCGGCGGACGGCGACGGCCATGCTTTTTCGCCCTCGCATCATTACGCCCTCCATTACTGCCTGACCGCCGTAATAGAATGGCGCCTGTTCTTCCATTTTATGCTCTGTCTGCTTCACTAAATTCCAAATTCCAATTTTCAAATCCCAAATAAATTCGAAATCCGAAATCCTAAATTTTGGTGCTTGTGATTTGGAATTTGAGATTTTGATGAAGGGACAACCAGGGGTGTAAAGCTTATTCCTTAATCTTGTAGCGGCGTTTGAAGCGTTCCACCCTGCCGGCGGTGTCAACTATCCTCAGTTCGCCGGTGAAGAAGGGATGGCATTTGCTGCACAGCTCCGCTTTAAGCACCTTCCTGGTGGAGCCGGTAGTGAAGGTGTGGCCACAGGAGCAGATTACCTTAGCATCGTTATAGTATTCAGGATGTATTTTAGCTTTCATTTCGCTTGCTCAGTATACACGCTAACTTTTTTTCTGTCCTTGGTTGCCGGTTCATATTTGACATTGCCATCGATAAGTGCGAAAAGTGTATGGTCTCTGCCCACGCCGACATTGTTACCCGGTTGAATGCGAGTGCCTCGCTGCCTGACCAGTATGGTGCCGGCATTAACCTTTTGCCCGCCATATCTTTTTACGCCCAATCGCTTTGATTGGCTGTCACGTCCGTAACGAGTACTGCCTCCGCCCTTCTTATGTGCCATTAGCTTTCACCTCCGGTGGCCACCTTTTCTTTCCAGTCTTTTTGGGCGCTGCCTCCTCGCCCGGTTTAATGATTTCCTTGATTTCTAATCGAGCATAAAGCTGTCGATGCCCTTTTTTCCGGCGATAGCGTACTTTTGGTTTATATTTGAAAACGATAACCTTGTCGCCCTTCCCTTCGCCGAGACAAGTGGCGACTACTTTGGCGCCATCAATTGTCGGATTACCTACGACGGTATCCTTGCCGTCGGCGATAAGCAACACCTTAGATAGCTCGATATCTTGGCCTTCGGCAACAGCCAGGCGGTCGACGTCGATTTTTTGTCCCGGCGCTACTTTGTATTGCTTGCCGCCGGTCTCGACTATGGCGTAAGTCTGTGACGTTTTCAAAGCGAAAGATAATTTACCAGATTAGGTAGCTGAATGTCAAATTTAGCTTGTAGAGGAAGAACAATGTAGCCCACGAGGCTTTAGCCTCGTGGGCACGACCCTAAAGGGTCGTGGCTACATCAAAAGTTAAAAGTTAAAAATCAAAGTGACAAGTAAAAATGCAAAAATTATTTCTTGCTCTTTAGGGGCGGACAGACCTGAAGGTCTGTCCCTACATGCCAAGTTTAATCCCAGAGGGTTTTCGCCACGTCGTCGAGGCCGAGCTCAAGCAGCTTATTTTTGGTCGGTATGCCCGTGTTGACGTCCCAGCCACGGACTGTGAAATAGTCTTTAAGCAAAGTATCGAATTCTACACTCCTTCCCGCCGTGGGGCCGGCTTCCGGTGGTGGATTGCCAGCCACCCTGCCCGGGACCTTGAAGTCAAAGGTGCTAACGCCTTCGCGGGCATTGAACGCCTGCCGAATGCTGGCGACCCTTTCTCCTACCTTTAGCAGGTCGTCGATGCTGTAGTCCCAGCCGGTGGTCAGGTTTATGAAGTCGGTGAGTGCGCTGGCGTCCATGAAACCGTAGCCGAACATGCATAAACCAGCACAGCTTATAGCATGCATCAGGTCGCTGCCCATTTTATTTGCCGCACCACGACCGGCAGCCGACTTGCGGTCGTAAGCAGGGAATTCCAGGCCACCGGCCGGCTTGGTGCTATAGTTACCCTGTGTATGGCGGGCTGGTGTGGCATCGACATA
>Ga0315295_10001585_pt1 | contig 19498 bp, 20 predicted proteins | sample YL17G14_0_MG_FD_204453 | JGI IMG/M metagenome (GOLD analysis project Ga0315295, IMG submission 204453) | Sediment microbial communities from Yellowstone Lake, YNP, Wyoming, USA - YL17G14_0 | ecosystem: Environmental > Aquatic > Freshwater > Lake > Sediment | place: USA: Wyoming | collected...
ACCCGAGCAGGTTCATCAGCGATACTGGCTTTACGCATAGCGTGGTTGAATGAAGAATGGCAGCAATTATGGGCAGGCAAACCTCTGGCCGCATGAAAAATCTACCTACAATCATGACATGCACCCACGAAGCGGTTTTCACGGATTTTGGGCTTGCAGAGTAGCTTCGGATGTTTTATAATTTGCCTCTTATCGAAGTGATTCCAGTTTAGTGCTCGATACTTGACGGTGGATACCCCTCAAGCTGCAAGCGGGAAAATCGAGCATCAAGAATCGAGAATCGAGTCATGTTTGAGTCATTGACGCAGAAATTTACTTCCGTCTTTCGGTCGCTTTCCGGGCGGGGACGGATTACCGAGGCGAACATCGGCGACGCCATGCGGGAGGTCCGCAAGGCCCTGCTGGAGGCGGACGTCAACTACAACGTCGTCAAGCAGTTCTGCAAGGACGTTACGCAGGCGGCCCTCGGCGCCGAGGTCATCAAGAGCCTCCATCCGGGCCAGGTGATGGTCAAGATCGTCAACGACGAGCTGACCCGGCTGATGGGTCCGGTCGATACCCGCATCTATTACGTCTCGCCCGGCCCGACGGTCATCCTGCTGGCCGGCCTGCAGGGCTGCGGCAAGACCACGACCGCCGCCAAGTTAGGCAAGTACATTCTCGCCGGTGGCAGAAAGCCGCTCCTGGCGGCCGACGACCTGCAGCGGCCCGCCGCCGTCGAGCAGTTACAAGTCCTGGGCCAGCAGACCGGCATCGACGTCTATAGCGAAGACATCAAAGACCCGGTTAAGGTTGCAAAGAACGCCGTCCAGCACGCCCGCGCGAATAACTACGACGTGGTCATTCTTGATACTGCCGGCCGGCTGCACATCGACCAGGACATGATGAATGAAGTCGCCAACGTGGCCAAAGCCGTCATGCCGCACCAGGTTTACTTGGTCTGCGACGCGATGACCGGCCAGGACGCCGTCAACTCGGCCAAGGAGTTCAACGAGCGGCTCGAATTGGACGGCGTCATCCTGACCAAGCTCGACGGCGACGCCCGCGGCGGTGCGGCCCTGAGCGTCAAGGCCGTCACGGGAAAGCCCATCAAGTTCATCGGCGTCGGCGAAAAGCTCGACAAGCTCGAAGAATTTCACCCCGAGCGGATGGCCGGGCGGATCCTGGGCATGGGCGACGTCGTGAGCCTCGTGGAGAAGGCCCATGAGCACTTCGACGCCGAAGAGGCCGTCAAGCTCCAGCAGAAGATGGCCAAGGGCAGCTTCGGCTTCGACGATTTCCTCAAGCAGATGCAGGCCGTCAAAAAGATGGGCGGCCTCAAAGACATGCTCAAAATGATGCCGGGCATGGGAGAACAGATGGACGAGCTGGACCTCGACGGCGCGGAACTGCCGCAGATGGAGGCGATTGTCCATTCGATGACGCTTCAGGAGCGGCGCGACCCGGACCTGATCGATTTGTCCCGTCGAAGGCGGATTGCGGCGGGGGCCGGCGTCGATGTGCACGACGTATCCGGCCTGGTCAAAACGTTCCGACGCAGCAGAGATATGCTCAAAGCCCTCAGCGGCGGAAGCCTCGGCGGCCTGCGGAGCCTGTTCTCCGGCGGACTCAACATGGGAGCCCTCGGCCAGATGATGTCCAGCGGCAAGAAGATCAAGCAGCGCTCCAGGCGAAAAAGGATCATCAAACGCCGGGGCAAAATAAAAAGGCAGTAACGGCAGGAATTCACTTGCAAATTTTCGGGGCCGTAATAAAGTAGTGAACATTTTTAATGCGTCGCCGCCCCGACCACTTTACAAAATGAACAAAATTTAACCGTCTGAATAGATAGTGGGAATAATTTGACCCCGCTACGCCGGGTGGACTGTATAATGACCGATATGAGCAAGATCTCGATTGAGGAATACCTCGAAAAGGTGGCCCGATTCTCCGCCAGTGAGTACGGCAAGCTGATCCGGAGCCAGTTCGAGGATATTCACGGCGACAGCGAGCTGGCCATGCTGGTGGCGCCCAGCCCGGAAGAGCTGGAGCAGTTGAAGAAGGCCGTGGCGATCATGACGCCGGCCGAGAAACAGAACGCCGAGAGCCTCACCGACGAACAGATCGAACGGCTGGCCAACGACGCTCAGATTGACTTGGCCAATCTATCTATTTTCATGAACGGCTACGCCCTGCACTGCAAGCATGTGCCGTGACCGACAAGAGAGTAAACTTGTTCCGTGACCTGCGTTATATACGTCACGGGAATTGATGATAATCAGAAAGAAAGGAAGAAAATGGCAGTAAAATTGAGAATGACGAGGATGGGAAGGCGGCACCGGCCGTTCTTTCGCATCAACGCCATCGAATCGCGCAACCCGCGCGACGGCAGAATCCTTGAGAAGCTGGGCCATTACGACCCGATAGAGAAAGACCCGGCCAAGCAGATCGTGCTGGACAAGGAGCGGGCGCAGTACTGGCTCGACAAGGGGGCCGTACCGAGCGATACGGTCTCCGAAATCCTGCTTCGCCACGGTATCAAACATAAATACGCCGAAGAAAAAGCCGTCCGCCAGAAAAAGGCCAGGGCCGTCGCAAAGGCCAAGGGCAAATTTTTCAACAAGGCCCAGGCGATAGCCGCCCAGAAAGAGGCGGAAGCCAAAGCCGCGGCGGAAAAGGCCGCAGCGGAAGCTCAGGCCAAGCCAGTGGAGGAAAAAGCCGAAGGCCAGACCAAATAAGGATCGGCTTCGAGCAATATAGTAAACAGACAGACAAGAACGATGAGATTTGACGTTCTTACGCTTTTTCCGCAGGCCTTCGAATCGCCGCTGAGTTGCTCGATACTCAAGAGGGCTCAGGACGGCGGCCTGGTTGAAATCGTGCTGACCGATATACGGGATTTCACCGAGGACAATTACCGCAAAGTCGATGATAAACCCTACGGCGGTGGGCCGGGCATGGTGATGATGCCGGGCCCCGTCTTTGACTGTTTCGAGCACGTGCGGGGGCTCTCGCCGGAAGCCGGCCGGGTGATTCTGCTGACACCGCAGGGCCGGAAATTCGACCAGACCAAAGCCCGGGAGCTGAGCGCCGAAAAACGGCTGATCCTGATCGCCGGCCGGTACGAAGGATTCGACGAGCGAATCCGCATCGGCCTGGACGCTGAGCAAATCTCGATCGGCGATTACGTCCTCACCGGCGGCGAGCTGGCCGCAATGGTCCTCATCGACGCGGTGGTCAGGCTGCTGGCCGGGGCGCTGGGCGACGAAGACTCGGCAAAAGATGAATCCTTCAGCAATGGTCTTTTGGAGTACCCGCACTACACCAGACCGGAAGTCTTTCGCGGGATGAAAGTTCCTGACGTTTTATTAAGCGGCAATCATGCCAAAATCGCCGAGTGGCGGCGCCGACAAGCCCTCGAACGAACAGAAAAATGGCGGCCGGATCTCCTGGAAGAGACCGTAAGAAAAGGGAGAATTACAACATGAAAGAGAAAGATCAACCTCCTGGGAAACCCCAACAAAAAGCCAAGACGACTCCGGAAGGAGTCAAGTCCCTCGGGCCGGTTCCCAACCTCGAAGAGCACGTGGACCCCGAGTGGTGGCGGCAAATCTTCAATGCGACCTACCTGAAAACCGACGGCGACGTCGTCGATGATCCCCAACTGACCTCGAAGGAGGCGGATATCTTCTGCGGGATTCTCAATATGTCGCCGGATGACAAAATTCTGGACCTGTGCTGCGGCCAGGGGCGAGTATCCCTTGAGCTGGCCAGACGCGGATTCGGCAACGTCGAAGGCACCGATCGCTCGCACTACCTGATCCAAAGGGCCAAAGCGCAGGCGAAAAAGGAAAGCCTCAGCATAAAATTCAGAGAGGGCGACGCCCGCAAGCTGCGGTACGGGCCCGATACGTTCGATGTGGTCATGATCCTCGGCAACAGCTTCGGCTATTTCGAAACCGTCGAAGACGATATGAGAGTCATCAAAGAAGTCTTCCGGGTGCTCAAGCCCTGGGGAAAAGTGCTCATCGACGTCACCGACGGGGAGTTCGTCAGGCGGAAATTCCAGCCCCGCTCCTGGGAGTGGATCGACAAGAAGTTTTTTGTCTGCCGGGAAAGGTCCCTTTCTCTGGACAAGCAGCGCCTGATTTCGCGGGAAGTCGTTACGCACGTGGAAAAGGGCGTCGTCGCCGACCAGTTCTACGCCGAGCGGCTGTACACGAAAAAGAGCATTGCCGAGCTGCTCGAAAAGGCCGGCTTTGCCGACGTCAGCATCCACGGCGAGATCTCCAGCGACTCCCAGCGCAATCAGGACCTGGGCATGATGGAAAGACGGGTCATCGTCACTTCCGTCGTCCGCAAGGACTGGACCGCGAGAAAACGCACAAAGGAGTTCAAGAACGTGGCGGTCCTGTTCGGCGATCCCCGCAAGCCCGATCCCTTGAAGCCGCTGCGCGTCTTTGACGACGACGACTTCTACACCATCGACCAGCTCAAAGACGCGCTGCGCGAGCTGGACGGCTATCGGTATTCCTATCTGAACAATCACGACACGCTCTTGAACGACCTGGTCAAGCTCGGCACGAAAACGGATTATGTTCTGAATCTGTGCGATGAAGGCTACGACAACGACCCCCGCAAGGAGCTGCACGTCCCGGCGATTCTGGAGATGCTCAACATCCCGTACACCGGCGGCGGCCCGCAGTGCCTGGCCTTCTGCTACGATAAATCCCTCGTCCGCGGAATCGCCAGCGAAATGGCCATCCCGGTCCCCTCGGCGTTCTTCATCAAGCCCGAGGACAGCACGTTCGACCTGCCGATCGGATTCCCGGTCATCGTCAAGCCGAACTTCGGCGATTCGAGCTTCGGCATCACCCAGCGAAGCGTCGCCTACTCCATCGAGCAGCTCGTCAACGCCATCGTCGAGATCCGCGAGAAGTTCGGGTATGAAAAGCCGGTCCTGGTCGAAGAGTTTCTCACCGGCATCGACTTCACCGTGGGCATCATCGGCAATCCGCCCGAATCGTACACGGTCCTGCCCATCATCCAGGAGGATTATTCCGCCCTGCCGCCCGATCTGCCGCGGCTGTGCGGGTACGAGGCCAAGTGGATGCCGGACTCGCCGTACTGGAAGATTAAATCGGTCCCGGCCGACCTGCCCGACGAAGTCGAGAAGTTCGTCATCGAGTGCTGCCTGAAACTCTTCGAGCGGCTCGAATGCAGGGATTACAGCCGGTTCGACTGGCGAATCGACGCCCAAGGCAATCCCAAGCTCCTTGAGGTCAACCCCAACCCCGGCTGGTGCTGGGATGGGCACCTGGCCAAGATGTCAAAGCTCGCCGGATTGTCTTATTCGCAGATGCTCAGTGAAATCCTCCGCGCCGCCGAGGACCGCCTCAGCGCCCAGACGCAAAGCGCTGCGGCACAGGCACAGGCACAGGCACAGGCGGCTGACCTGCCCAACGGCCGGCAGGCGGGCAAAGAGCCGAACGGCGAAACACCCGTCAGGCTGATACAAAGCATCGCCGCAAATGGAAATGGAAAGTTGGAACCGGCGCCGAATTCCGTCTCGAATAGCCGATAGCCCCACGATACTTCCGGCTTGAGACGCCGTAGCAACGTCAATCCCAGACGGGATGGGCAGCAAACCTGTTCATCCCGTCTGTTTGTTTCTGTAGATACCACATGGGCAATCCGGTCTGTCAGCCCCGAAAGGATGCCGGACCGGACCTATCCTACCTGTCTGGTTTGCCCATGCTGTATGTTGTAATCGGTGCGAACGGTACGGCCGAGGATCAAAATTGTTTGACATAGTGATTAATTAGTCGTTACATTACTAAGAAGATTCTGGAATTCCTTTGTGGTTTGACGTCGACTGAAAGGAAAGTCTACGAAGTGCGGACAGTAGAAAGATCCTCAAGATGGGCATGATTACTAAAGAACTGTTCGAAACGATCAGATCGAGCAACAAGCTGTTTCTTGAGGACAGAGCTTTCCATGATTGGTACAGATTCGTGCTCTCGTTCCCTCCTCATCTTGTGCGGCAGTACCTTCAACGGTTCTCTCTTTCGGATTGTGACCTTGTTCTGGATCCATTCTGCGGGACGGGAACTACTCTCGTCGAGGCAAAAAAGAACTCGATGTCTTCCGTTGGTATTGAGGCATCCCCCATGGCCGCTTTTGCCTCCAAGGTAAAAACGAATTGGACAAAGAAATATCGGGAGCTTAGAGAAGCAGGGGAAGCCGCAGTCGAAAGAGCAACCAAGATGTACTTGGAAGCCTCCTATCCTCTCTTGAAATTCAATGATGAACAGGAACAAATCATCCTCACCGATTCTATAAGCGAAATCCCCTTGCACAAATGCCTGATTCTCGACGATGTGATTAAGACTGTGGCTGACCCGGAAGTGAGAAATATACTCCTCTTGGCGCTTTCGCACGTCGCGGTTTTCTCTGCGAGTAACCTCAAATTTGGTCCGGAAGTAGGTGTCAGAAGAAAAAAGAAGGAAGATGCGAGTGTCTTTGAGGACTTTCTTGTCAAAGTCTTTGCAATGGCGAGAGACCTTGAAGCTGCTAACGGCGATGGGCCGGCGTCAACCGTGATCACTGCCGATTCCAGATGCGTTAATTCAGCAATACCAGAAGTTTCTGTCGATGCAGTCATAACCTCACCGCCCTATCCGAATGAGAAGGACTACACGCGCACGACTAGACTTGAATCTGTGCTTCTCGGATTCATAAGGAACAAAGACGATCTGAGAAAGCTGAAGGCAAGTTTACTGCGTTCTAACACGAGGAACGTTTACATCAACGACTCAGATGATCACCTGATTCCTCCTGGAGGCGCAGTTGACAGGATTGCAAAGGAGATTGAGAGAAGAAGGGTAGCCCTGAATAAAACCTCCGGCTTCGAGCGTCTTTACCAGCGAGTGACACGTTTGTATTTTGGCGGAATGAAACGTCACTTTCTGGAACTTCAGGGCTATCTTCGGCCTGGTGCTAAACTTGCATACGTGGTAGGTGATCAGGCATCGTACCTGCAAGTCTTGATCCGAACCGGAGAGTTACTGGCTGACATAGCGCATGAGGTTGGATATGATGTCATCGATTTGGAGTTGTTCCGGACCCGGCTCTCTACCGCAACAGGCGAACAGCTTCGCGAAGAGGTCTTAATTCTTGAATGGAAAGGTAAGAGGAAAGGCACAACCGTGAAAGAGTCAAAGAACCGATATGACCAGTTAATTGAAACAATATTTTTCAAACACTATACGTCGGGCGTCTCCGAAATATCTTTTGACCGCGAAGAGTTCGAACCGATAGCGAAGCAATTGGGTATGACGCTGCCGAAGAATCTGGGCGACATAATATATTCTTATAGGTACCGAAATCCATTGCCCGAAAGCATCAACCAACTATTGGAAAAAGGTGAGGAATGGATCATTCGCTCAGTGGGACGCGGCAGGTACAAATTTGCCAAGAGTCCCATCCATCGAATTTCACCGAATCCGCGTCTCACAAAAATCAAGATACTGGATGCCACCCCGGAGATCATCCGGCGATATGCATTGAACGATGAACAAGCATTGTTAGCGATACTTCAATACAATCGGTTGATTGACATTTTCCTTGGTATTACCTGCTACTCCCTTCAAAGCCACCTAAGAACTACCGTCGCCGAAATAGGACAGGTTGAGACCGATGGCCTTTACGTTGGCGTAAGCAAGCCCGGGACCCAGTATATCGTCCCGGTCCAGGCGAAGGGAAAGTCAGAAGAGGTCGGAATCGTACAAATTGAGCAGGATTTCGCAGTTTGTGAAGCGAAATTTCCAGACCTTGAGTGTCGGCCAGTTGCAGCAAAGCTTATGGACGACGATCTGATCGCACTTTTTGAATTTGTAAAGTCGGAAGGCGAGATAACAATCAAAGAAGAGAAGCATTATCACCTTGTTCCGAACGAAGGCTTGTCTGTCTCAGAGATTCGCGAATACAGAAGCACATAGGCCCAGCAGTGCTACGGCGTCAGGGCCGCGTTGTAGATGCGGACATCGTCGATCAGGCCGGAGAAGAACGTGCCGGCCTGTCGAGTTTTTGCAGCGCCGAGATACAGGCCGCCGTTGGCGTTTTCCAGGCCGTCCAGCGGGCCGGCGTCCTTGATGACCTCCTGCCCATCGACGTAGAGGCGCCTGTACTGGCCATCCCATGTAAAGCCGACCTCGTGCCATGCCCCGTCGATAATCACCGCCGGCGATACAATCGAGTCACCCTGCCTGCCGGTGGGTCTTAGCTCCGTCATCAGCCTGCCGCCCGAAGCGTCTATACAAAGCCAGCTTCTGCCAATTCCCGTTTCATCAGCCTGCGAGATAATTACCTGCCCCGGCGCGCCGCCCATGACCCAGGCAAAGACGCTGAAGGGACCTGCCGCAGGGTCCAGTACAAAGCCCGTGCTGACGTAATCATCTACGCCGTCAAACAGCAGTGCTCCATTGACCTGCCCGCCCGCCGGCTGCCAGAGCGGCCCGCCATGAAGGCTGCTGTGATTCTCGCCCGCGCTGTCGTGCGCGACGGTGCCTTCGGACTCGTCCATCGTCCAAAGCGCCAGCAGGCCTGGATGTGTCAGCCAGTATTCGAACAGGCCCGTTAAATCCCTGTAGTTAACTACGCCATCCCCGTACGGAGGCGGGCAAATATCGACCGACTCCTCATCGCTGAGCCAATAGTGAGCGAGTTTCTGGAAGTCTTTCAGGTTGACGACGCCGTCGCCGTTGAAGTCGGGCGTTACCCGCACCGGATCGATTGAGACCTGCCAAATGTCCTGTCCCCCGACGCCGCCCGGCCGGGACGAGCCGAAGTAAAGCGTGCGCCCATCGGCCGAGATACTTGGATCGGTGTCTTCGTACCCGGTGTTTACAGAAGGGCCGAGATTGAACGCGATCGTCGGTTCATCGCTCCGGAGATTTCTCGCGGCCACCCAAATATCGCGATTCCCTGATGCACCCCGGCGATCAAAGAACAATGACAGGCCATCCGACGAAATATCCGGCGACAGCTCGTTATAACTCGTGTTGGTCATCGAGCCCAGGCTCACAGGCACGGTCCATTCGCTATTTGTCGTGGCCCGCTGGGTAACGTAAAGGTCGTAGCCGCCGCTCCGCGCGGAGCCGAAAAACAGCATCAGCCCGTCGGCGGAGATGCTCGGGTGATTGTCGTAAGTGTTGCTATTGACAATTGGCCCGAGATTCGCAGGCGTTCCCCATGGCTCTTCAATGGTCCTGCGTATGGCGACGTATAGATCGAAACCACCGTACCCGCCGGGCCGCTCGGAGGCAAAATAAAGTGACAAGCCATCGGCGGAGATACTTGGCCCCGCGTCGCTGTAGTAACTGTTGACAGGCGATGGCAGTGGTCTGGCCGGACCCCACTGGCTGTCCGTCGTCTGCCTCGTTGTCATCCAGATATCCCAACTGCCCAGGCCCTCGATCCGCATCGAATCGAAGTAAAGCGTCAGGCCGTCCGCTGCGATCTCCGGCGAGCCGTCGGAACCGGTGCTATTGACCACCGGCCCCAAATTCACGGGCGTGCCGAATATAAAGCCCGCCATTGTCTTGCCGGTCAGCAGTACGAAGCCGGCCATAAGTCCATACACCATCAGCCTGGTTTCAGAGGTATGTAACAATTTCATCTTCCTGCTACCCTTTCTGCTCGCTTCGAAGCCTTTTAAGCCCATCAGACGACGTCCGCCCTCGTTTTTTGGCCAATTCAGCCCATCCTGCCATTTCCATAGACTCCTTATCCTTAACAGAGGCGATTCTCGCGGGCCAAATGTGGATGGAAAAATTGAGATTTTCTAAGAAAAAGTGAAAATATTTTGCGTTGCCAGTCCTTGGCGAAGCGTATCTTGTGTTCTGAGAAGGAGTTAGGGAGTTATGAAGGCAAGAGGCGGATATCAGAAAATCAGGTTATCAGGGGACCTGCCATTTACGATTTCCGATCCATTCGACCTTACTCAGGACAAGTTTTCGATTTCGGATTGCGTGCTCGGTGCTCTCAGTGGCCTTCGTGGGAAATCAGATCATCCCAAAGCGCTCACAACAACTTTTGGGTTTTCCTCGAAAACCCGAAGCAGTGCCATTGCAGGGCCTCTCGGCGACCTGCGGCCTTGCTCCCAGTTCTGCACGGTATCAACACTGACCCCGATCATCCGTGCAAACTGCGACTGTGAAACTTTAACAGATTTTCTGAGCTTGCGTATATCTACAGCGTTGTATTTGAACGCGCGAGAGGCTTTCACCCGGCCCCTTCGAATCTTGCCTGCTTCTTTGATACTTGCGCTCAGTTCTCTAAATAGCTCCCGGTTCATGATAATTCCTCCATCACCAGTTTCCTTATGCTTGCGAGTTCTTTCTGTGTCAGATCGTCTTTCTTGCTTTTCTCGTATGCAACCAACATAAATATCTTACTGTCGGCGGTGAGGTAGTAGTATATGACTCTGATGCCTCCACTCTTGCCCTTGCCGGCGATTCGCCAACGAATTTTTCGCAATCCGCCGCTGTTCTTAATCAGCGCTCCAGCTAACGGATTTACGACCAACACACGCTGAAGGTCCCGATATTCTTCATCTCTAATAAGCCGAGTGATCTGTCTGGTGAAGACGCTCGTTTCATATATCTCCATACCTATATAATATACGTCATTGGCGTACCATTGGTCAAAAAAATTATGTATTTTTCCCGAAAAAATTATATATTTCCGGCAAAAAATTGGATTCATCCGATGCCTTCGTTAGCTATCTTCTTGCATATCAAGCGGTTACATTTTTTGACAGGATTACAGGATAACAAGCAATTAGCCTGTGTGAATTAGTGTTCATCCTTCGACGTTGCTCAGGACGGCGTTCGTGGTCAATTTGAGAAGCAAAGACAATTCGCCGCCGAGGACGCCGAGGTTGCGCAACTTGCGGCGGGGCCGATAGTTATGGCAATTTTTGAAAAAACGCTTGCCATGCGGATGGCAGGCTGCTAATATACAGGGTTTAGTATTTTGACGCTCGATTGTTACAAAGGAGATTGATCAGTGAAAACTGAAATTTTAGATGCCGTTGAAAGCAAGAGTCTCAAGGCCAGTATCCCTCATTTCGAGGTCGGCGACATCGTCGATGTTCACTGCCGGATCAAAGAAGGCGACAAAGTGCGGACGCAGGTATTCACCGGCACGGTCATCGCGCGCAAAGGCCGGGGCATCAACTCGACCTTCACGGTCCGCCGGATCGTCAACGACGAGGGCGTCGAGCGCATCTTCCCGCTGCATTCGCCCAACATCCTCGACATCAAGCCGGTCCGCAGCGGCAAAAAGAGGCGGGCCAAGCTCTATTACCTGCGCGATCGGACCGGCAAGGCCGTCAAGCTGACTCACCGGCACAGCGAGCACACCGTCTCGAAATAACCCGAAGTGACGTCCGGCCCCGGCTTCATACGGGGCCCCTCCTGATTGGCGCATGATATGCTGCGCAACAGGCGTAAGCTGTTATCCGACACCGAGCAGCTCGGCCGGTGGGGCGAGAAGCAGGCTGAGCAATTCCTCAAACGCAAAGGTCTCAGGACCCTCACGCGAAATTTCTGCTGCAAGACCGGCGAGATCGATTTGATTATGGTCGATAGCGATGGCGCGCTGGTCTTCGTCGAGGTCAAGACCCGGGCGAACGAGGACTTCGGCCCGTCGGAGTCGGCCGTCACCGCCGCAAAGAAGACCCGCATGTTCCGCGCCGCCCGGTATTTTCTGGCGAGCCACAAGATTGACGGCCGGCCGTACCGCTTTGACGTAGTGACTATCGTATTAGCCGAAAAAGGCCCCGCCGAAACCAGACATTACGAAAACGTTTTTACGCCGCAGGAACAATGGAGCTGATTGATACACATTGCCATTTGACCTTCGAGCCGTTGGCCGGCGACGTCGAGGCCGTCGTGCAGCGCAGCCGGGCCGCGGGCGTCACCGGCTGGGTCACCGTCGGTACCGACCCTCAGCATAATCGAAAGGCCGTCGAATTGGCGGAACGGTTCGAGGGTATGTACGCCGCCGTCGGGATTCATCCGCACGAAGCCAAAAACGTCACGGCCCAGGCACTCGCCGAGCTCAAAGAGCTCGCGCGGAACGACAAGGTCGTCGCGGTGGGCGAGACGGGGCTTGACTTTCATTACGACCTCTCGCCCCGGCTGGACCAGCGGCGGGCCTTCGCCGCACAGTTGGACATCGCCCGGCAGATGAACCTGCCCGTGATTATCCACTGCCGCGAGGCCTTTGCCGAAACGATAGACATCCTTGAGCAGTTCATCCGGCTCGACGGCCGGCTGCGCGGCGTGGTCTTTCACTGCTTCAGCGGCTCGACTGAGCAAGCCCGCGTTGTGCTCGGTCACGGATTCTACGTCTCGTTCACTGGCGTGGTGACGTTCAAAAACGCCGAGAAGACCCGCAGCGTCGCGAAGATGGTGCCGCTCGAGCGATTGATGCTCGAGACGGATTGTCCCTACATGTCACCCGAGCCGATGCGAAAGCAGAAGATTAACGAGCCGGCCCTGATGACCCACACCGCCCAATGCCTGGCCGAGATCAAGCAGATGCCGCTGCCCGATTTCGCCGCGGCCGTCACCGCCGCTGGCAAAACCTTCTTCGACTTGCCCGCCATCCGTGTGGCGGGCCTGCAGTAAACCGTAAGCGATTTTCGATTTGCGATTGAAAAGCGGACAACGGGAACACTCAACAGTATCAAATCTCAAACTATTACAAACCTAATTCCTTAATCAACTAATTCACTAACCCACTAATTCTCAGCGGAGGCGAGAATTATCGAGGTTGTTCTGCACATCCCCGACGGGCTTGAAAAGCCGCTGCTTTGGCTGCTGCTTGCGTATCGCCGGCTGCGCTACGGCTACGCCTTCCGCCGAATCCCGCTGACCCAGGGCAAGTTCGCCCTGGTCGATCCGGAAGATTACGAGCGGCTGAGCGCCATCAAATGGCATGCCCACCAGAGCCCGCACACGTGGTACGCCGTGCACTCGCTGACCAACGGCAAGAAAGAAAAACGAAAGAACCTCCAGATGCACAACCTCGTCCTCGATGTGCCGCCCGGCATGTTCGCCGACCACGTCAACCATAACGGCCTGGACAATCGCAAGGCCAACCTGCGGGCCGTCACGCACATGCAGAACGTCTGGAACAGACGAAAGTTCTCCGGCCTGACCTCCTGCGGCGTGAAGAGGCCGTCGCGCTCGAAGTACAAGGGCGTCGATTGGGCAAACGACATGAAACGCTGGCGAGCCCGCATCCGCGTCAACGGCAAGAGAATCTACTTAGGCTCGTTCGAGAGCGAGCTCGACGCCGCGAAGGCATACGATACGGCCGCGAAGAAATACCACGGCGAATTCGCCACTGTTAATTTTCCAGATGTAACCGCAGACCTGTCCGACGTAGCCCCTCTGGCATAGACGGATTAACGCAGACGCCGTCCTGAGCTTGCCGAAGGATAGACGCAGTTTTTTTCATTCGATACTTGTCCGGCAGTCTCTGGACGGATTCGATATTCTACTGCCTTCCTGATGTCCTGATCCCCACTACCAGATAACCTGATAATCTGGTTCCTGCCTCTTCGTTCCACCACTCCCTACATGCTTACGAAAACACGACTTACGTTCGGCGATAAAAATTTTTGCATATTTTTCAAAAAAATGGCAAAAAAGGCATCCACCTTTAACCCGTCAGAAACGCCTTCCATATAGGCAGTAGGAACAGGCTAAGTTATCTCACGGGCCGAATCCCGCGAGATATGGCGTTTTCGCAGATCAATCGGGAGCTAAGTTTTGGTAAACAAACAAGCGTTAACTTAATTTTGGAGGCTTTCACATGAATGCATACTATTTCAGACCCAAATGTTTTCAATTGGGGTTGGCCATCATCGTTTCTGCTCTGGTGGCAGGATGTGCCACCGGGCCTTTCTCCAAGTCAGGTTCGCATGGATTTTCTGACATCGAAGGTAAATGGTCTTGGATACAAAACCAAGGCCCCTGGAACGGATTTTTTGTATTGGAAAAGGCCGGAGATTCATACACCGGTAAGTTGGATGATACTTTCGAAGCAACATACGGCGACCGGATAGTAGATGTCTATATATTGGGCGACCATATTAAGTTCAAGCGAGATGGACAATTTGGCGTTCAATATTGGGAAGGCACGCTCAAAGTAGAAGGCGGCCGGCTAAAGATTATTGACGGCCGATGGAGGAAACAATACGGCAGTTCGGGCTCATTTTATGCAGAAAGGAGCGATTGATTCTGACGCGGCTTGAACGATGAATATGCGGAACGAACATGAGGAGAATATCATGAATATGTCGGTCACTATTCCTCAACTATTCTATGACGTAATCGCAAGAGTCGTTCCAGGTTTTGTATTCCTGGTGGCGCTCAATCTCGAGCTGAGCGGAACGGGCCTGCAAGTCATTGAACGGTCAACTTCATCGGACAACTCAATAGCCGTAGTGTTCAATTCGTTGGGTTATTGTATTGTATGCTACGTGATAGGATGGGTGCTTTCAGCCTTAACCTTCTGCGGCTTACGAGATGAAGTTGAGAAAAGGCGCAGAACCAAGCTCAATTTGAACAAGGATTCTATGTCATTCTCGGCAATGTACCAGAGAACACGATTGAAAAACGAGGCTGCCGGTTTCCGCATCGCCAAGCTCAGAGCGGAGGCGAGAATGCTTGAGACGTCTCGTTCAGGGATGGCGTACATCTTTTTAATTGCAATAGGCTTGTTGCATCTTAGTCGGTGCGGGTGGATTTCCTCATTCCGACCATCTTCCCTCGAGTGGGCATTGCGAATCGGTGTCCCCATTGTGATAGCATTAGCCCTCAGGAAACGCGAAAGACGTGCGTGGAAGAATTATTACGCGAACGTTTACAGCGTTTACACAATACTGTTTGAACCTGTCGCGAAGAACGGCGAAAAACAAGCGTAGCCGGACTGTGTAGTTGGAATTGATGATTCGCTGTTAAGTTGGACTGCCTAAATCGAATGATGACACCGCTGCGGAGGCTGCTTTGGAAACGGCTGTATATCAAAAAGCAAAATAGTTAATGCGGAAAGGAGCACAAGATGCCAACTATTACTGATCAACCCCCTGCGAATATCCAGGCGGAACTGAACGGTCTCCGGGCTTCATTGAGTGGTACGATACCCGCCAAACAAGAGGGGCAAAATCTCCTGATTGCAACCTGGAACATACGGGCATTCGGTTCCCTGACCCGCAAATGGACTGCCGTCAGCGGCGACAGCCCAACCCGCGACCTGCGGGGTCTGCGTGCGATTTGTGAGATTGTCTCTCGTTTCGACGTTGTTGCGATTCAGGAGGTAGTCGGCGACCTGCGGGCGTTGCGTGATATGATGCATTTCCTCGGCGATAACTGGTCGTTTCTCATGACCGATATAACACGGGGTGAAGCGGGCAACAATGAACGCATGGCTTTCGTTTTCGATACAACCCGTGTTCGACCTTCGGGATTGGCGTGTGAGCTGGTCGTGCCCCCTGAATGGTTGGAGGAAATTGGTGAAAATGCCCTGAGAAGTCAATTTGCTCGAACGCCTTATGCCGTCAGTTTCAGAGCGGGAACGACCACTTTTATCCTCGTCACTCTGCACATTGACTATGGCGACGATTCCAGGAAGCGGATTCCGGAATTGACGGCCATTGCCAGATGGATGGCCGACTGGGCAAGACAGTCGAATCGATGGCATCACAACTTGCTGACACTTGGCGATTTCAACATTGATCGTCAAAACGGGGCGTTGTGGCAGGCGTTCACATCAACCGGTTTGACAGTCCCGGACGATCTTAACGCGGTGCAGCGGTCCATTTTTGCCGACCCGAATAATCCGACGCTTGACAAATTCTACGATCAGATTGCCTGGTTCCAGACGGGCAGCGGTTCGCAGAGATTATCGATGGATTATACACGGGGCGGAGGTTTTGACTTCCTTCCACATGTGTATGGCGGCACGAATCTGACTAAGAACTCGATTTCCCGGCGTATATCTGATCATTACCCCCTGTGGGTCGAGTTCGAGCTTTAGTCGTGCAGGATGGGTCCGGCAGGATTGCCGGATTGCCCATGCTGATCAGAGTGTTTGATTAGCGGTGGCCGTTCAGGTATAATGTGCATGCAACAGATGATAGGCGAGCATGATTGGCGGGTAGAGACGTCTCAAAACCCGGAGCAAAACCGGTGGCTGTTCTGAATAAAACCGAAAATGAAGGGGCATCAGATGGCACTCAAGATTAAGTCGGTTTCCATCGGTGAACGTGATAAGTTAGAACCTATGTTGGTCGCAAATCCGGAAGTAATTGAAGATGGACTCCGCGTAATCACTCACCAGCAGCAGACAAACACCGGCCCCCTCGACATCCTTGGTGTTGATGTTGACGGAACCTTGGTCGTAATCGAGTTGAAGAATGAAGCGGCAGAGGGCCACCTTGATCAGGGCTTAAGATATTACAATTGGTGCAGACAAAACATAGCATGGATTGCCGAAGCATACAAAAATTATGGAATCAACACCAAGACGCTTCCTCGCCTTGTTTTGATCGCACCCTCATTCACCGAGACGGTTACGCAGATCGCCAAGTATGTGGCTATCGGTGTTGAGCTCAAGCTATTCGAGTATATGGCCGTCGAAAATGAAAAGGGCGAGAGCGGCCTAATTTGCAGAGAATTAGACTTTGGCGAGCCCCCAGAACCGCCGCGTATAATGTCGCTTGCTGACAAGGCCAAGAAGTTTGAGGATGCTAAAGTAAAAAAACTCTGGGAGAAAATTTTGGTCGAATTGCCCAAGAGCGAAATTGAGGTCAAAGCGGTCGGGGGCTACACAGTGACATTATGGTATAAAGGCAAGCGATTTATGTATATGCGAGCCCGTCGAAAATGGATTTCTGTAAACATTATTTCCCCTGCCGGAGGGTGGGGCGGGTTGGTCAGCGTTTCTAATAGGATAGATTGGGACAAACTGAATGGGCGGATAAGAAAATGTATGGCCCATATTGATTCGACTGTGGAAGAATGATAGCTGGCGGGATTCTTGTTCTGTATGAACAGCAAAGCTGCCTTAGACCCGAAGGAACGAAAGGACATAGTCCGTTGTCCTAAGGACTCCGTAGGAGAAACGCAAGGTATTAGACGAGTATTGAAGAAGCAACGGGAACTTCTTATATTGGCAGAAAGATTCTGTATTTCCCGTTTTGTATAGACTGTATGATCATTGTCGGCAGAAACAAATTGGAAGAAAGGAGACTGTGATGGCAGATAAACGTTCACCGGAGATGATAGCCGTGGAGGCGGTTCACGCCGCGCTCCTTCCGTTGGATGCTGACGCTCGCAAGAGAGTCCTCCGATCCGTGTATGCACTCCTCGACGTTATTATGGAGGACTCAGTAAGTCGCTTAGCAGCAACTGGCACAGTGGTGCCACCTGCCCTCACGAGCGGCGCTGCTGCGGGCACCCGCCCCGTCTCAATCGTCGAACTGATCCAGGAAAAGCAGCCCGGAACTAGCGCCCAACGGATTGTCCTATTCGCCTATTACCGCGAGAAACATGAGGGGCTCGCGCGTTTCAGCAGACGAGATCTCGAGCCATACTTCGGCAAGGCGAAAGAATCACCAACAGGGAACTACGATCGCGACTTTGTCGAAGCGGTGAGGAAGGGCTGGATTCACGAGGATGGAGAAAACTCATACATAACCTCAAGAGGAATCGAAGCGGTCGAGGGCGGCTTCGCTGGCGAACGGAAGTACGCAAGAAGTGCACGAAAGCCCGCCGGGAAGGCACACAAGGCGCCAAAGCCGAAGAAGACGACGCGGCGGAATCGCGCAGAAGCCTAAGTTAAGTAGAAAGTCACAACATGATCGCCCCACAGTTAATTGTGTCGGTTGAAAGACTTCGCGACGACTTGGGTATCCTTAAGACATCTTTGCGCCGAAAATACTCGTATGCTAGCCGACAGGTTGTCTCCGAGGACATCAAGAGGTCGGCTGCCTTACTTGCGGAAACATGGCTGGCTGATCTATCCCAGAGACCCGAAGTCATTGCCGCAGTATCAGCGGGATTCCTGGGGGATATGAACGTTCACTTCCAGAGGTTACTCTCCTTCTCGGAGCACGCATCGAAGCGATCGCGATATGACCAGGAAATCGATGCCATTCTGAAGTCCTTCACTATCGAGGTCGTGATCCCACTCAAACGACTTAAGGTGATACCTCTCGGGCCTGCGTCAGCATCACCACCTCCTGTGGCTGGCGTGTTTGCACCCACATGTTTTGTCGGGCACTCCTTCACAAAAGCAGACAAACCAGTGAATGACACGGTTGTGACCTGTCTGGAGACGCTCGGCATGAAAGTCGTGACCGGCGAAAGGCCGAAAGCAGAGAGTATTTCGGAGAAAGTCAAACGCGAGATTGATGATCAAGCGATCTTTGTCGGCGTTTTCACGAGGCGCGACAAAATCGCAAGAAAGCCAGAGTGGACAACGAGCCCTTGGGTGATTGACGAGAAAGCATACGCGATCGGACGGAGGAAAAAACTGATTCTTCTCAAAGAAGTCGGTGTTGGCTCGATAGGAGGCATTCAAGGCGACTACGAATTCCTCGAATTCACGCGGGAGGATCTCGGATCTCTCTTGACTCGTATCATCCAGCTTTTCAATGTCTCAGTCTTGGGCTTACGATAGGACTAATTCAGGACGCCCATCTATATTCTGGCTTAATTCAGGAGAATATTAGGGAAGTTTACCGATTTTTGTAGGCCGTATTTTCAGAGAGAAGACGGCCGAGCAGGCGTCGAAGCTGCTTGGAGAACAAGAATGCACTTCCAGGAATATGAAACCATGTTGCGGAAGAACGCGATGTGGGTGGCAGTTGGGATTGTCTTCGTTGCGATTGTAGCCCTTGGCTCTTATGTCTATCTGAAAGAAAGCCAGTCGCGGCCGACGGCTCCGAGCTATTTGGCAAGCCCATCTCATACGGACACGGGCGACACGACGGTCTATGTTACACGAGCCGGCTTATGGTATCATCGGGGCAGTTGCCGGGACGTGCAAAAATCCAGAATCCCCGTGAAGCTAAGCCAGGTTCAGCAATACTGCCGGCCGTGCAGCAAGTGCAGGCCGCCACGGTAAGGCAGTGGGAAGCTCAGCCTTCGATAGGCGAGGAATTCTCACGGACGTTGTATTCCATGCCGAGATACCCTGCCGCGGACAGTATCCGCATGGGCAGCGAAGCGGCAAATGTGATTGACTATTTGCGATTTACTATTTTCGACTTGTCGATTTTCTCTGTGTTCTTCATGTCCTTCGTGGTGAGATAATCTGGTGCGAAACATCGCACCCTATTCATGAAAGGCTGCCTGCTGTCAAGTACTACGCTTTCTCTTTTTTCATGTTTTCTTTTCTTGAGACAACCTTTGGCCGTGTAATGGTTTATCCATCC
>Ga0315295_10001586_pt1 | contig 19498 bp, 12 predicted proteins | sample YL17G14_0_MG_FD_204453 | JGI IMG/M metagenome (GOLD analysis project Ga0315295, IMG submission 204453) | Sediment microbial communities from Yellowstone Lake, YNP, Wyoming, USA - YL17G14_0 | ecosystem: Environmental > Aquatic > Freshwater > Lake > Sediment | place: USA: Wyoming | collected...
TCGCTGCCCCACTCGGCGTTGTTCTTCCCCGCGGTCCAACCGTTGCCGGCGGGCACGCCGTTGTAGTGCCAGGCGAAGAGCGGGGCGATGAGTTCCGCATCGGCGGCGACAGCCGTCTCGACCAGCATCTTCATCAGTGCGGGATCCTTGGCCGCAGCGTCGAGCACACTACCAATCCAAGCGTAGAGTGCCTCCTCGCCGGGCAGCGGCGGAACCAGTTTCATGACTTCGGGCAGCCGGGCGAAGAACTGCTCCGGCACGACCCACTTGGTTTCTTCCTTGCCCGTTCCGGGTGCCGGCGGGAACTTCGGCAACTTGCGCCATTCGGTGGTCTTCATCTTCCCGTCGAACCGGCTGAGGGGATAGAGCATGATCTGGTTGAGCACCGGCTGGATGGCCTCGCGGTCTTCGGCGGTGTCGTTGAGAAAGACTCGGGGAGCACTGGCAGCCAGCTCGGTGGAAGAACGCACGACAGCCGTGATACCGGCCGGGGGCTCACCGGTCCAGTTGGGGCCAACCATGAGGTAGAAACCGGGCTTGGTCCCGTAGGCCTTGCCGATCTCGGCGAACTGGTCGGTGCGTGCGTCATACAACGCATAGACCCAGAAACGGTCGCCGAAGTCCGGAACCTGGAAGACAACCGGTTCCTTGTCCAAGGCGTAGAAGCCCATGCCGTAGACCACGTCCTGGTTCGGACAGGTGACAAAACGCTGCTCCGGGCTGATGTAATCGGTGAGAAAGGCGTTCTGGCCCACGGGAGCCACAGGAAGGACTCCGCCCATGAGGCCGGGCGTGGGCGCCATGGCGAAGCTAGCCCGCCGGTTGTGCGAGTTGACGAGCGGCCAGCCCCATACGTAGGCCATGCGGCCGACCATCTGGACATATTCCTTGGTCATGGCAGTGCCCGCAGCGGGGCCGGGAACTTCAGCCGCGGTTTTGGGCAGCAGCACTTGCTGCGCCTGTATGGTTCTGGTTCTCATTGCGCTGTTTCCTTTCCTCGTTACCTGACCGGCCGGAGCCAATCCCCCGGCGGACCAATGTCCGCCGGGGGGTCAATTTTGTCCGATTTACCTCACCACTCAGTGGGCGCCGCCGTCATTCGCCTTCTCCAGTTGCGCCATCACCGCATCCAGGTTGAAGGCGGCCGGCTTCTGGCGCGGCGGGTACTTCACGAAGTTCTCGATTTCCTTCGCCACCAGCGCCTGCATGCCGTAGACTAGGAAGACGTGGTCGAAAACCCAGTCCCAGTAGGTGTTCGAGTTATCGTCGGCCCGTTCGAACGGATCACGACGCAGGTTGAAGATTTTGGGAATGCGCAGAGAAACGAAGGGTTCGGCCCAGAGCAGACAAGTCTTTTCCCGCTGCTCCATCAGCACCGCCTTCCAGTCCTTGTGCCGGATCGCCAGAATATCTCCGTCGTCACTGATATAGAAGAAGGTTTCCCGGGGGCTTTCTTTCACTTCGCCGGTCAGGTAGGGGATCAGGTTGAAACCGTCGATGTGAACCTTGTAGGTCATATTGCCGATCTTGTGGCCCTTGAGGAGTTTCTCCTTAATTTCCGGCTCACCCGCGGCCGCCAGGAATGTGGCCAGCCAGTCCTGGTGGGTGACGATGCCATTGAGCACGGTGCCCGGTTTGATCTTGCCGGGCCAGCGCACGAAGGCCGGCACGCGCCAGCCGCCTTCCCAGTTGGTGTTCTTCTCGGAGCGGAACGGGGTGATCCCGGCATCCGGCCAACTGTTGTAGTGCGGGCCGTTGTCGGTCGAGTACATGACGATGGTGTTGTCGGCGATGCCGAGGTCGTCGAGCTTCTTGAGCATTTCCCCGATGTGCTCATCGTGGGCGACCATGACGTCGTTGTAGTCCCCCTGGCCGCTCTTGCCCTTGTGCTTGTCGGCGCAATGGGTGCGGAAGTGCATGGCGGAGGTGTTATACCAGACAAAAAACGGCTTGCCTTCCTTAGCGGTCTTGTCGATGAAGGAGAGGGCTTTTTCCGTGACCTCCTCGTCGAAGGTTTCCATCCGCTTCTTGGTCAGCGCGCCGGTATTCTCGATCTTCTGCCCGCCCTTGCCGTCGGCAAAACAGTGCAGTACGCCGCGGGGGCCGAATTTCTTCTTGAACTCGGGGTTCTTCGGGTAGTCCGGCAGTTCCGGCTCTTCCTCGGCGTTGAGGTGGTAGAGGTTGCCGAAAAACTCGTCGAAGCCGTGCATGGTCGGAAGGAATTCGTCCTTGTCGCCGAAGTGGTTCTTGCCGAACTGGCCCGTGGCATAACCCAGGGGTTTGAGCAGTTCCGCGATGGTCGGGTCTTCCTTGTGCAGGCCGACATCCGCGCCGGGCATGCCAACCTTGGTCAGGCCCGTCCGGATCGGGTTCTGGCCGGTGATGAAGGCCGCGCGACCGGCGGTGCAGCTCTGCTGCGCGTAGTAGTCGGTGAAGGCCACGCCTTCGTTGCCAACCCGGTCGATGTTCGGCGTCCGGTAGCCCATCTGGCCCCGGCTGTTGTAACTGATATTCCACCAGCCGATGTCATCTCCCCATAGAATTAGAATGTTCGGTTGCTTGGCTGCCATAACTTGTCTCCCTTGCTAGTAACCTTGTTTCCCATGACACTTCTTGAACTTCAGCCCGCCCCCACAGGAGCACGGCTCGTTTCAGCCCGGCTCTATTGATGCTCTTTCATCGCCCCCTTTCTCTTCCGCTCCAATGACCTTCATAACTTCCTCGGCCCGCCTGCCTCGGCGGAGGAGTTCCGCCATGATCTTCATGGGCCGCTCCGTGTGTTCGAAGAACGCCTTCAGCCCGGCGCACAACCAGTTCAGCCCCGGCTCGCCATCCGCCGCAGTCAGCACGCGGTTCTTCGGGCACTCGCCGTGGCAGGTGAAAAGAAACCGGCACTCGCGGCATGTCTTGGGCAGGTCGCTGGACTTGGCCCGCCCGAAATCGCGCTGTTTTTCGGAAGACACCAGCGCCGCGAGCGGCGTCTCAGCAATGTTCCCGAGCAAGTGCTTCGGCTCAACGAAATGGTCGCACGAATACACGTCGCCGTTGTGCTCGAGTGCAACCCCCTCGCCGCACGTCGGCTGAAGGACGCAGAGCGAGGAGCGGCCGCGCAGGTAGGACATGAGCACTCCGTCGAAGAACAGAGAGAACATCTTGCCCACGTCCCGGCGCACCCATTCGTCGAAGATCTCAATCAGGAACCGCCCATACTGCTCGGGCCGCACGGACCGATCAGTGACCCGCGTGCCTTCCTGGTCCCCGGTCTCGTTGTCCCGTTCGACGATTGGGATGAACTGGAGGTACGGGGCCTTCAACTCATCGCGGAAGAACCGATACACCTCCAGCGGTTGCAGGCTGTTGGTGGCGTTGACCGTGCAGAGGATGTTGAACTCAACCCTGTACTCCTGCATCAGCCGTGCCGACCGGATAACCTTGTCGAACACGGAGTTTCCGGCCTTGTCCCGGCGGTAGGCGTCGTGCATCTCGCGCGGCCCGTCCATGCTCAGCCCCACGAGAAACCGTTTCTCGTGCAGGAACTTGCACCATGCCTCGTCGAGCAGCACGCCGTTGGTCTGGAGGGTGTTCTCGACCGTCATGCCAGGCCGCATGACATCCAACTCGATCTCGACGGCGCGCCGGAAGAAGTCGAGCCCCATGAGGGTCGGCTCCCCGCCCTGCCAGGCAATCGTGACCTGCGGCACCGTATGCGATGTGATGGTCTGCCGGATGTAACGCTCCATCACGTCGTCTGACATGCGGAAATCGCTGCCCGGATAGAGCCGATCCTTCTTCAGGAAAAAGCAATAGGCGCATGCGAGGTTGCAGCGCGAGCCTGTCGGCTTGGCCATAACGTGAAAGGCATTGGGTCTGTTGCCCGCACTCATTCCTTCTCTCCATCCATTGCGCGACCCGGCTCGACCGCCGCAGCGGGTGTTGATGCCAGGTAGGCGGCAACCGCCTCTTCAATGTTGTGGAACATCCGCTCGTGGCCCAGGGTCGCCCCCACCGGCGACCTCTCAACCACATGGAGCACCGCAGGATTGAGCGCCACCAGCCAAAGAGTGATGCCCCGCTGCCGCAGTTTCTCTTCGAAGCCGGTCAGCATCATGAGGGCGGTGTATTCGATGTCCGGTACGGCGCCAAGGTCCAGGGCCAATACGCGCGGCTTGGCCTCGTCAATCAGGGACCACATCTTCTCGCCGATACGCGGCGCGCTGGCGAACGTCATCCGGCCTTCTGTGCGGACCATGAGCAGGCCCGGGAACGTTTCATCTTCGGGGTGGGCCTCCGAGAGCGGCCGGAAGACGTTGGTGTCGCGCTTGCGCCCCAAGGCGTAGAGCGGCGGGTGGTTCGCCTGGTAGATCAGCGTCAGCAGGGAAATGGCAATGGCCACGAGAATGCCCTGAAGCGTACCCAGCAGCACGACGCCGGCGCAAGCCGCCACCGCCCAGAAGAACTCCGTGCGGCGAACCCGCAGGATGGCGCGGAAACCCTTCACGCTGAGCAGGCCGGACGTCGTGGCTACGACCACCGCGGCCAGCGTGGTCTGCGGCATTAGTGCGATGAGCGGCGCGAGGAAGAGCAGCGTCGCCAGCACCGCGGCAGCAGTGACCAATCCGGAGACTTGGGTGCGGGCCCCGGCCCGAGAATTCACAGCCGTCTGCGACGTGCCCCCGCTCGCCGGCATGGTATGGAAGAAGCCGCCGGCAATGTTGGCCGCGCCAAGGGCCACCAGTTCCTGGTTGGCCGCGACTCTCGGCTCTCCGTCTCGGGCGAAGGCCCGGCCGGCGGCGATCGACTCCGTGAACGCCATCAGCGCGATGCCCAGGGCGCCAGGCCACAACAGCCACACCAGCGACACGTCCGGCAGGGCCGGCGAGGGAAGTCCCCCGGGAATCTCGCCGATGGTGCTGACGCCCTGCGCGCCCAGGTCCAGCAACGCCGACGCGGCAATACCCGCGGCCACAGCCACCAGCGGCCCCGGGATGCGCGGCAGGAAGCGACGCATGGCAAACAGGGACGCCAGCGTGAGCAGTCCCAGGACCGCCGTCACAAGCCCGGCCTCGGGCACGTGCGCGGCGATGGAGAGCAGGTAGCGGAAGAACGGTTCCTTGTCGACATGCATGCCCAGCAGTTTTGGCAACTGGCCGACGATGATCACCAGGCCGATGCCCGCCTTGAAGCCGGCCAGCACCGGGTCGGAGATGAAATTGGCGATGAAGCCGAGGCGCAGGATGCCGGCCAGCAGCAGGAAAGCGCCCACGAGCAGGGCCAGGGTCGCGACGGCCGCCAGGAGTTGTTGCCGGTCGCCACTGGGAACTGAGGCGGCCAACTGGGCCGCGGTCAGGATGGCGATGGTCGACGTAGTACTCACGCTCAGCGGACGCGACGTGCCCAGCAGGGCGTAGATGATCATCGGGATCAGCGCGGTGTAGAGCCCCACCTCGACCGGCAACCCCGCAATCGTGGCGTAGGCCATGGCCTGAGGAATGATCACCGCGGCCGCGGTTACCCCAGCCACCAAATCAAGCCGCAGCCACGGCAGAGGATACGCCCTCAGCCAGCTCATGATAGGTAACACGGTATGTTCTTGTGATCTCATGAAACGTTTCACCCGGCGTTCGGCTACCCCACCAGCTTCTGGAACAACTGCACCACCAACTGATCCCAACGATACTCCATGAGCAGCAGCGGCACGAGCGGCACAGCCACCGATGCCGCCAGAGCCAACGCGAGCCTGCGGCCTGCGGGAATCCACCGCATCCCGTACACCACGTTCATGCTGTTCGTCAGGTCGGCCAGCGACTGCATGTCCGCCGTGCCCAGTTGGGATTCGCCGGTGGCCTTCTCGTCGCGGATCCACTTCGCATCAAATGCCTGCGTGTAGCGGGCCGCCATGGCCATGTACTCGCTCAGCCCGGTCTGCCGGCAAGCCCAGAGCTTGCGGGAGAAGATCAAGAGCGGGCCGATGAACAGCGCCGCTATCAGAAGCAGGACCAGCGGAACGGAGTAGTACAGGGCCTCGAACGCCATCGTTCCCGCAGAGATGTCCTCCGCGAAATGTGCGGAAAACACCGCCGAGATCGCCAATACCAGCGGGATGAAATACTCTTGCACAACCTCCAGGTATCCCAGCCCTGCCGCACCGTCAGAGTGAGTCGGGATGAGGCGTAGATTCAGTCTTTCGACGCACCAGAGAAAGTACCACCAGAGCCCCAGGTGCCAGAGCCAGCGAAGCATCAGGAATCGAAAGAGCGGCAGGCAGAACCCCAGATACCAGACATGAACCCAGGTCAGTCTGTCCCCGGCCTGGTCAAGGATCGCCCTCCAACTGCTCGTCCTACCCGGCAGATCAACGATCAACTCGATCACCGGTATCGCAAGCACCGCCACAAGAAGAAGGACCTCCGCTACCCAAGAGTCTTTCATCCGGCCGACACGGCGAATGCCCGACGCCAATGCCGGCAACTCAGATTCAGGCACCAGACCTGAACGCACGATGTGGCGGACGAACTCCGCCATCCGGGGAGCCACCGACGTTTCGCACACGAAGAAGAGCGGGATGGCCGCCAGCAAGCGGACATGAACGCCGACGATGGCCAGAGAGAAGAGTTCGGAGCCGAATCCTTCCAGGAGCCCCAGCACGATCAGAACGCCCCAGGCCAACAGGCCTAGCGCGATCCCCAGCCAGACGGTATTCGTTCCTTCCCGGACCAGGCCCAGGCGGCGGCCCAGCCGCTGCAGCGGCCCGCCGAACAACGAGAACTCCGGGATTCCGTCTTCTTCTTTCATTTTGCGTATCATCTCGAGTTACTTGGATAACCGGTAACCCGTGGCGAGGCATTTCCCTCGCCACGGGTTATTTCGAATCCATTGCTTCTCTACTGCCGAGCCATGGCGATGCGGACGGCGTCCTCCGCCGTGACCAAGTGATCCGCATTCTCCGCCGCATCGGTGATGGCGAGTTGGACTCCCTTGACCACGCCGTTGAAGGCGTTGCCCTGCGAACCGTACTCCGGAGAAACCGGCGCACCGCTGTCTTCGCCCACGTCGCAACCGTCGTCGGCGGAGAAGACGAACGCCAGCGTCGCCCCGATGTCTCCCTCGCCGGCCTTCTTTCCGTCGATGAAGAGCGTCGCCTTGCCGCCCTTGCCCAGGCCGCCTCCCGCGTAGGCAAACTCCATGCGCACCTGGTGCTCGCCGGCCGGAATCGCCTTGTCGGAACCGACGATGAAGTGCTTGAGACCGCCCCAGTTGTAGCAGTACTTGAGCTTGCCGTCCTTGGCGTACAGGCTCCAGCCGCCGATGTTGGCGCCCTGGGAGATGATGACGCCCTCGGCCCCCTTCTCCGGCACCACGATTTCGGCGGTGACGGAGTGCGACTTGTTCTTGAGGTTGAGGACGCAGTTTTCCGACAGCCGTCCCATGTTGCCGGAGAGGAGCTGGGTGTTGCCTTTGATGAGCACCGGCCGGCCGGCCGTGTCCGGGTTCATCTTCTCCATTAGCCGGTCATCCAGCGGCAGCACTTTGTAGCGAGTCGCCTCGATCAGCCAGAGCCGCTGCAACTCGTGCAGCTTCTGAGGCATCTCCTTGGAGAGGTCCTTCGCCTGACTCCAGTCCTTGGTCGTGTCATAAAGCTCCCAGACATCGTCATCGAAGGCCGGGGTCTTCACATTCAAGGCAGCCCACGGAGTCCGGTGATGCGTCACCGCAGTCCACCCCTTGTGGTAGATGCCGCGGTTGCCGAACATCTCGAAGTACTGGGTCTCGTGCCGCTCCGCCGCCTTGGCATCGTTGAACGAGTAGAGCATGCTGACGCCCTCGATCGGATCCTGCTGGAGACCGTCCACGCAGACGGGCTCGGGAATGCCCGCCGCCTCGAGGACCGTGGGCGCGACGTCGATGACATGGGAGAACTGCGAGCGGATCTCGCCCCTGGCCTTGATCCCCTTGGGCCAGGAGACGACGGTGGCGTTACGCGTGCCGCCCCAGTGCGAGGCGACCTGCTTGGTCCACTGGTACGGCGCATTCATCGCGTGCGCCCAGCCCACGGCGTAGTGGTTGTAAGACTCCGGACCGCCAAGCTTGTCGAGCCGGGCCGAGAGGTACTCGGGCGTTTCGAAGGCCTGCAAGCCGTTGAAGTAGCTCATCTCGTTGAAACAGCCGTTGATCCCGCCCTCGGCCGACGCACCGTTGTCGCCGATGATGTAGTAGACGAGCGTGTCTTCAAAGACGCCGAGCTTCTTCAGGCCATCGAGCAGGCGGCCCACGTGGTGGTCGGTGTACTCCATGAAGCCCGCGTAGACTTCCGCCTCGCGGCGCAGGAACGGCTTGAACGCCTCCGGCATCTCGTCCCACGCCGGAATCTCTTTGTGGCGCGCGGTGAGTTGGCAGTCGGCCGGGATGACCCCCAGCTTCTTCTGCCGGGCAATCGTCTCCTCGCGCAGCTTATCCCAGCCCTGGTCGAACTTGCCCTTGTACTTGTCGGCCCACTCCTTCGGCACGTGGTGCGGTGCGTGGGTGGCGCCCGGCGCGAAGTAGACAAAGAAGGGCTTGTCGGGCGCGAGGAACTTCTGCTGCGCGATCCAGGCTATCGCCTTGTTGGTCATGTCTTCCACGAGGTGGTAACCTTCCTCGGGAGACTTCTCCGGCTCGACCGGCGTGGTGCCCTCATAGAGGGTCGGATACCACTGGTTCGCCTCGCCGCCGATGAAACCGTAGAAGTACTCGAAGCCGCCTCCGCCCGTGGGCCAGGCGTCGAAGGGCCCGGCCGGGCTCGTCTGCCACACCGGCACCTCGTGGCACTTGCCGAACTGGGCCGTGTTGTAGCCGTTCAGCTTGAGCGTCTTCGCCAGGGGCGACATGGTGTTGGGCAGGACCGAGCAGTAGCCCGGCGCGCCGGTGGCGATCTCGGTGATACCGCCCATGCCGGCGGAGTGGTGGTTGCGACCCGTCAGCAGTGCCTGCCGCGTGGGCGAGCAGAGGGCGGTGGTGTGAAAGCGGTTGAACTTCAGCCCGCCCGCCGCCAACTTCTCCGCGCTGGGCGTCTGGCAGGGACCGCCGAAGGCGCTGGAGGAACCGAAACCGGCGTCGTCGATCAGGATGATCAGCACGTTCGGAGCGCCCTTGGGCGGCCGCAGCTGCGGAATGGGCGGGAACTTGCTGTCCGGGTCCTTCGCGTCGTAGGTAATCAGTGTGGGTCGCGTGGTGTTCGGCATCGGAAGATGGGAACGGTGTTTCTTGTCTTGTTCGCCCATGGTCTACACTCCTTGTGCTGGCCCCTTGTCACTACACTTGTCAATATCACGCTGTCTCTGCCACGGAGAGTATTCATCACTGCTATTCTTCTGTTGCCATTGCCCTGATCGCAATACAGTGACCGGCAGCCCTTCTTCGGACTGCCGGTCCTGGAGCACCCTGTCTCGCCCTACTGCCCGGGCGTTGGCGGCACAACCATCGCCGGCGTCACTTCCGCCTTGACGGCCCCGGTCGGCGGCTCGAACCTGAAGGCCGACGCCTCGGGCGCCGTCCTTATATCCCACAGGTCCATGGCGGCCGTGAACCGCGGCGTGCCCGGCAGGAGCTTGTAGGTGATCGTCAGCCGACGCGGCAGCGGCCGGTCGCCCTTCTGAATCCATATCTCCCAGTCGATCGCGTCCTGCGTGAACGCCAGGTGATGGCAGTCGACATCACCCGCCTTGTGCAGTCCGACATAGTCAGCCGACTTGATCCGCTCGGCCAGCCTCGGGTAGAGATCCTTGGCGAACATCTCCGCCAGCGGCGCGGACGTGTTGTAGTCCTTCGCGAGTTTCGCAAGCGTGGCCTCGATCGTGTTCGGCATTTCCATCGTGCCGTAGACGTTCTTCTCGCGGCTGTACACGGTCATGCGCTTGCCGTCGTAGAGGTACGTCCTGTCTTCCTTGCCGCTGCTGGCCTCCACGCGGAACTTGTCCGGCCGGGCAACCGTCAGACGCCGGCTGCTGACAACCTGGACCTTGGTCCCGTTCTCCAGGACTTCCTCGGCGACCACTTCGGCCGTCAAGCGCGCGTACGGGAGGGTTGCCAGGTAATCGGTCATCGACTTCAGCACCTGCTTCGGATCCGGCGTCTTGGCCTCCGGCGGAATCTCGGCGACGGCGTAGCCCTTCTGGCCGTCCTTGGTGGTCTCCGTGTAGTAGACGCCGTCGCTGCTGTAATACGTGACATTCTGATAGACGACGGTCGTAGTCGGAGTCTCCTTGGGCAGCGCGGCATAGAAGAAGCCGATCACCGGATAGATCCATTCGTAATGACATTCGTCGTGATACCAGTAGGGCTGATACCAGTTGTAGCCGTGGTAGTAGTACCCTCCGCTCGGGTAATGCACGGCCCCCGGCGGCAGCGCAGTGTACACCTGGTTGCCATGGGGACCCTGGACCCCGGCGACATAAGCGCCTTGCGGTCCGCGGACCGCCGCCGCCGAATATCCGCCCGGCCCGCTCACATAGGCCGCGCCACCGCCTGCGGGACCGCGCACGGCGCCGGCCGTGCCCCCGGCCGGTCCACGGTAGCCGCCAGCCGCCACGCCGCCCGGTCCACTTACGCCTGCGGCCGTGCCACCGCCAGGACCGCGGATCGCCCCGGCCGTCCCGCCCCCAGCGCCTTCGACGACCATTCCACTCCCGCCGCGCGGACCTTGGCCGTAATGGATCTCGGATCCGCCCTGGGTCGTCCAACTTCCCGACTGGCCGCCAGCCGGCAACGTCGACGGACGGTTATAGGTCCCCGGGCTGGTGGTCGTGCCGCCATTGACGAGCGAGCCGGCGTTGCTGGGCCGCTGCGTCGCGCCCATCGCGGGCCTCGTTGCGGCGACGCCCGTGTAGGGCAGGGACGGCGAGGTCGACGGCTGCGTGGCCGGCCGTGAAACCGGCTGAGTGCTCGGACGCGCCGCCGGTTGCGAAAACGACGGCGTGCTCGGCCGCGCCGCCGGTTGCGAAAACGACGGCGTGCTCGGACGCGCCGCCGGTGCGCTCGGACGCGCTGCTGGTGCGCTCGGACGCGGGGCCGGCCGCGAAATCGACGGGCTCGAACGGACGCCGCCCGCGCGGGCCCCTCCGCCCCCGCCAAAGCCCCTCGCTTGGCTCTGGTCGACTGCAACGAACAAAGAGAGGCACCCCACCACTGCCGATGTGATGATTCCCTTGAGATTCATGGTCTGCCTCCTTAGTCTTCACGGATAAGGTCGGGAATCTGCACCTTCGTCGCGCCGCTCGGCGGAGTGAATGCAAACGTGCCGTCCTTGACGTCCGCTTTAAGGTCCCAGTTGCTGAACGTCGCCTCGAACCCGGGGTGCCCCGGCTCGTTCTTGAACGCAATCGCCAGCTTGAGCACGAGCGGCTTCTCGCCCGCATCGATCCAGATCTGCCAGTCCAAGTCCTCCTGGGTGCAGAGGATGTGGTGAGCCTGCTTTCCGGCGATCGTCTCCAGCCCGACGTAGGTGACTTCCCGGGTCTGTGACGTGGCCGCAGCGTGAAGCCTGGCCGCCAGCAGATCGGACATCGGCAGGTCGAGATCGTACTTGTCGCGCAGGTGCAGGATCATCTCGACCGTGGTGCCGCTGAAATCTTCGCTGCCATACTCGTTGTTCACCTTGTCGAGCATCGTCACGGTGTGCCCGTCGTACCAGGCGGCCCAATCCGTCCCGTCGTCGCCCTTCGACGCCAGGTACAAGCGGTTCGGCCGAACTGCGACAACCTCCACCTTGTGCGCGATCTGCACCAACTGCCCCGTGTCCAGGTACTCGTCGCGGATCGACGACTGGGAAACGCGCACCGCCTGGGCCTGACGGAAGGTCTCGCCGGCAGCCTTGAGCAGCTGCTCCGCCTGCGAATCCACCGTCGGCCTGGTGGCGACCTGCTGCACCATGCACCCCACGACAGGTATCGCCAAGGCCAGAACCACCGGCCACCAACGAACTGCTCGCCGTTGTCTCATGTCCGTCCTCCTTATGGTTGGCCCGCACCATCCAGCAGGCTCACTTGGATGCTGCAGCCCTCCGAAGCCAGCGCTTCGGGTAACTGCATACGTTTTGACCGCTCCCCGGCAGATTCCGGCCGAAAGGCCCGGCCGCCCGTTCACCTATGACCGTTCCATTCGTGCCGCCCGGATCACTTCCAGGCCCCGAGTCTCCGTAACCGTGTGAATCCGGACCTCCGGGGGCCCGGCAGCCATATCGAGCACTGACAAGAGATCTCGGAAGCTGTTCGACCGCACGTGCCTGTCCAGGTTCTCCTGGCCGTCCCATTCTTCTGAAAACGTCAGGACGTTTTCGTCGTCGTCGTCGGCTGAAATATGGCAGCCCGCGCACCCCGTCTCCACGCTCGTGGGGCCCAGCATGGGCCAGATCACGTTCAAGACGGCGGCACGATTCCGGTGCGGAACGACCAGACGTATTCTGAGAACGATCATAGGGTTCTCCCACCGTCTGTGCGACAGAGTGTGGTCACCCGCCCACGCCAATTGGCTCTACTCATCGTAGCAGCGTGAGTGGTCTTACTGGGGATGTTTCTCATTTCGGAAACATGAACTTCACCTGGAACTGAACGGTCCACTCTGGCCCGAAGTCCGGATGCTCGACGTTGTAGTAGGCGGCAAGCGATAGGTTCACGGGCAGCTTGCCCACGCGGAAGAGCCTGCCCACGCCGCCACCGACGGGAACCGTCCAACGCTGATCCCCGTCCGCATGCCAGTCGGCCGTAATGTTAGGCGATGTCGTCAGATACCATCCATCGGGCAGGTTGTAGTTCACGAACGGATTGAGCAGCATCTGGTTGACGTAGCGACGATCCCCGTCGCCGGCATACGACCAGACGTTCTGCGCCAGAACGCCGACGACCCAGGGGCCGTTCATCGTCAAGAGCAGGCCGGAAGGCCCCGCGCTCCACTTGCCGGTACCTAGCCACTGGTCGGTGGCGGTTGGAAACTGCAGGACCGGTCCCACGCCCCAGATGAGCTTGCCCGGCTTGCGCGGAGAGAAGAACCCCGTGAACTGGATGTCGCCCGTGCCGCCGTGCGTGCCCATGCCCGGCACGATCTCGGGCTGATAGATGATCGGGATGATCGTCCGCGTGATCAGGTTCCATTCCTCGTTGAGCTTGAGCGGGATCACAGGCTGAAGGTTCAGCACGTACTGCATCTCGGTGCCATGGACCGGGATCTTCTCCCGGTCGAAGAAGTTGAAGTTGCTCTGGAGCGGCACGCTGATCAGGTCGGCGACGGGGTTCTGCGACGCCTTCTGCAGGTCCGCTTGGGGTGGGGCGGAGGCGGTGGCGGCCTGCTGCGCGGGTGCGCTGGTTGATCCTGCGACGGGGCTCGCCAGGGCATCTTGGTTCCAGGCGGCTTGGGAGAGGAACAACGTCAGGGGTTTCACGGCAGGCTGCGGCACGGCATCAGCGGCCCACGCAAAGCCTCCGGCGAGGCTGACCAACAGACCTGCCACAACAGTAATGATGGAGTGTTTCATCCACTATCTCCCGCGTCTCTTGCCGGTGGCGTCCGGTAGCCGAGGGCCTGATGCGCTGACGCTCCACGAACACGTTGTCCAGCGCCCGGCCGCGACCGTCCATGCTGATCCACACCTCGGCCGCCTCGAGCCTCCCCGTGAACGCCTCGCTCGTAAACTGACGACCCTAGTCCGTGTTGAAGATCTCCGGCCGCCGGCCCGTCGCCAAGGCCCGCTCCAAGGCCGCCACGCAGAACGCCGCCTCCAGCGTCACCGACACCTCCCACGCCACCACGTACCGGCTGTACCAGTCCAGGATCGCCACCAGGTACAGCCACCCCCGGTCCATCGGCACGTACGTCAGGTCCGCCGCCCACACCTGGTCCGGCCGCGTCACCGCCAGGCCCCGCAGCCGGTACGGATATACCCGACGCCCCTTCTCTGGATGGCTCAAATGGGGCTTCGGATAGATCGCCTCCAGCCCCATCTGGCGCATCAACCGTCGCACCCGCTTCGGGTTGACCGGGTGGCCTTCCCGACGCAGGTACGCCGTCATCCGCGGCACGCCGTAGAACGGCGTCCGCAGGTATTGCCGGTCCATGAGCCGCATCAGGGACTCGTTGTACGCCTCCGCAGGCGCCGACCGGTAGTCCAGGCTGCTGCGCGAGAGCCCACGAGCTCGCACTGACGCGACACCGACAGGGCCCGACGTTGCCCAGATTAGGACTCCAGAGCGGCACTTCAAGGGGAATCCGTGGTCGCCCGCGGAGATCCTGCGGCCTCTGTCGCCAAGGCGAGGTGGAACTGGGGACTCCAGGCCGCGCGACGCGCGGCTTCGGCGCGGCGGGAGCGCTTCGCTTGCGTTGCAGCGCACTGATGTGAGGGCAGCATGGCGCAGGCAAAGGGAAAGGTGAGACCCAGAAGGGATGCGCGGCCCGACTGCACGCGGCCCGTGCCAAGCACCACCGCGTCTGTTGCCCCAGCAAGATCATGAACATCCCGGACGAGTCGACGCATCTGGCTCCCAAGCCAGACTCGCAGAGGAACTCCGCGCGTGGACGGCGTCGAAGACGCCGTCGCGGCACCAGGTAAAGGGCACGAGCAGGCCGCCGGACGGCGGCAACGGGCTACCCGAGGGCGGTCGTGGGTAAATGGGAAAGCGTGCCCCCGCTACTTACCCCATCACGCGGACCGTTGACGATCCACTGGAACTCTCGAAGGGGAACGCTTCAGCCGGAGCCGTAGAGAGGACAGCAGCCCCCGGGCTGCCCGCTGGACGGCCTTGATGGCCTCGACGAAGACTCCGCGATGTGCTAACATCTGCCTGATCGGGCAGCCCCGATGATCTGACCCCGCACGGAGAATACGATGTCCGGACGGCCTGTGTCAGCCGAACGACGTGCAAGCGATATGGCGCTGGAGGTGGACCGCCTCTTGGCAAGAGACGAGTACCGTCGGGCATTCCTGGAGCAGGTTGAAGCATTCCAGGAGGAGGTCTTGGCACGGTTCACGAAATGGCGAACAGACTTCCGGGCCTCGGTTGACGCATGCAAACCGGTTGAGGCAGAGTATGCGGCCCTGAGAAGAGGCAAGCGAACACCAGTTCTGACCGACCCGAAGAAGTCGCCAGGGGCGGACTGGCGGTGGGTCAAGATACTGTACTTCTGGGACTCGAAACCGATCTTCATAGAGGGGTGGATTCCTTCCGCTGTGGTTTTCCCACCCAACTACAGGCCGCCCTCTTGGGCACGGCCTGGCCGGAATCCATCAGCGGCCCGAGTTCCCGGGTCATCCCGACGGCTACCATGGCCGGGATCCACCCCTGGGCCCCGAACTTGCCCAGCGGAATCGCCGCCTGGAATGCGCTGATCAGCCCTAGCAGGACACCCAGCAGGCACACCACCGGCAGGCCGTCAACCCCCGCCTTCTCCGCCACAAGCCACATGTCGCGGTAGCGGACGTGGCGAGGGTGGACCGCGGCCCAGGCCAGTCCCGCCAGGGCCTCCCCGGCAAACTCGATGATCTCCCGGATGTCGGCCAGGATCTCGGCCGTCGCCCGCCCCACCTGGCTGACAAATCCGGGTCGTGGTTCCGGCTCCAGGACACGGGCGGAAGGGTCCTCCAGGGCCGAGAGATCCAGGAGCCGCTTCAGGTCGGGCGCGAGGCCCGTAACCTGCACCTCGCCCCCCGCCGCGGCCAGGACCCTCCGCAGTTCCGCGAACAGCCCCAACCCAGCCCCGTCGCAATACTCGATGGCCGACCCGTCCACCATGAGACGCTTCGGTGGGGCCCGGCGCAGGGGCTCGACGGTCTCGGCCCAGATGGCCGGCAACGTACGGGCCTCCAGACGGCCCGTGAGGCGCAAGACCATCTGCCCATCGCCTTCGCGGCGGAGTTCGACAGATATCGCCTGTGGCGACGGGTCGACTTGTTCGGACGGTTTCTGCCGCATTCCTTCTTCCCTATCCAAGCGGCGCCACCCCTCTGCCCGCGATGGACTCATTCAGTGTACCCGCGGCCAGCGCACAAGTGGCTTTCAATTGCATTTCCCTGATCACTTGTCCCCGTCGGCGGCAGCCGCATGCGATGCCTTCCGGAACGCCGCTGTCCCGGCGTGTTCAAGCAGTTCTCTGGGGTCCAGGTCTCCGTACATCTGAATCAACTTGGCGATGATGCCGGTCCAGCCGGTCTGGTGGCTGGCTCCGACGCCGGCGCCGCAGTCGCCATGGAAGTACTCGTAGAAGAGGATGTGATTGCGCCAGTGCGGGTCGGTCTGGAACTTCTGCTGATCGCCGTAGACCGGCCTGCGGCCATCCGGACCGCGAAGAAAGATGCTCGTGAGTCGGTCGGCCAAGTCCTTACTAACCTCAAACAGGTTCATCATCCGACCGGAACCCGTGGGGCACTCCACCTTGAAGTCGTCGCCATAGTACGCGTAGTAGTTCAGCAGGGCGCGGACAATGAGGGCGTTGACGGGCATCCAGATCGGCCCCCGCCAGTTGGAGTTGCCGCCAAAGAGCCCCGAGTCGGACTCCGCCGGCAGGTACTTGACGTGCCAGTCCTGCCCGTTGACGTTGAAAACGAAGGGGTGCTTGGCGTGGTACCGCGAGAGAGACCGGATGCCAAAGGGCGAGAGGAATTCCTTCTCGTCGAGCATGCGGGAGAGCACGCGGCGGAGTTTCTCCTCGCCGAGGATCGAGAACAACCGCCGCCCAGCCACGCCCACTTTGCCCGGCGGTTGGACGGTTGCCACCAGTTCCGGGTGCCGCTCCAGGAACCACTTTGCCTGCTTCAGAAACTGTGGACAGCGCCGTATCACCTTCTCCTCGATGATCGTCACCGCGCACAGCGGCAGTAAGCCCACCAGTGACCGCACCTTCAGCCGCTGGGCCGTCCCGTCAGGCAGCCGCAGGACGTCGTAGAAGAAGCCGTCCTTCTCGTCCCAAAGCTCATCCTCGCGCTCGCCGATCTTATCCATGGCCGCGGCGATCCAGAAGAAGTGCTCCGTGAACTTCAGGACCAGTTCCTCGTAAATCGGGTCGTCAGAGGCCAGCTCGATGGAGATCTGCAGCATGCACTGGCAGTAGAAGGCCATCCAGGCGGTGCCGTCGGACTGGTCCAGGTATCCGCCGGTCGGCAGGGGCGCGCTGCGGTCGAAGACGCCGATGTTGTCGAGCCCCAGGAACCCGCCCTCAAAGACGTTCGAGCCCGTGCGGTCCTTGCGGTTGACCCACCACGTGAAATTCATGAGGAGTTTGTTGAAAACGTCCTTGAGGAACCTCATGTCGCCCTTCCCGCGAAGCTCCTTCTCGCTCTGGTAGATTAGCCACGCGGCCCACGCGTGGACCGGCGGGTTGACGTTGCTGAAGTTCCACTCGTATGCCGGGATCTGGCCACAAGGGTGCATGTAAACGTGCTGGAGCATCAGGTTGAGTTGCTGCTTTGCCAGGTCCACGTCGGCCACCGAGAGGGCCACCGAGTGGAACGCCAGGTCCCAGGCGGCAAACCAGGGGTACTCCCACTTGTCGGGCATCGAGATGATGTCACCGTTGACCATGTGGAACCAGTCGGCGTTGCGGACGCGCATGGCGCGTCTCGCGGCGCTGCGGGCGCCGGCCCCGTGTTCCTCCAGCCACTTCGGCACGTCGAAGTAGTAGAACTGCTTGCTCCAGAGCATGCCGGCCAAGGCCTGACGCATCACGTTCCGCGCATCCTCGCCGACCGATGGCGGGGCAAGCGACGCCCAGAACTCGTCAGCCTCATCGCGACGGGCCCCAAAGACCTCATCAAAGTGCTTTCCGAACGGGTTGCAGCCTGAGCCGCCGTAAGCCTTCTGGCACGCGGAAGGCGGGATATCCGTCAGGCGAAGCCGCAGGACCACGGACTGTCCTGCCCCGATCGTCAGCTTGTACATGGCCGATGCCTTGCTGCCGGCACGGTCCGGGTTCACCGCCGCGCGATTCCCGTTCACAATGTAGTTGTTGATGCCGTCCTTGACGTACCGCGTGCGGTTGGGGGTACCGAAGATACGTTCGTTGTTGGTCTCATTCTCGGTAAAGAGGAGCGGCACATCCCCTTCGCAGTAGAGGAACCGGTCGCCGAGTTCGGCGTGGCGCGCCGCCGCGATGCTCATCCCCTTGTCGCTTTGCGCCTGCTCGATGAGGGGCTTGGGTTGGCCCTCCGCCCAAGCCCACGTGTTGCGGAACCAGAGCGTCGGCAGCACATGGAGGGTCGCCGACTTCGGCCCGCGATTGTGGACGGTCATGCGGACGAGAAGGTCCTCGGGCGTCTCCTTCGCATACTCGACGAAGACGTCGAAGTAGCGGTCGTCATTGAAGACCCCGGTATTCAGGAGTTCGTATTCCAGGTCCGTCTTCGAGCGACGGCGGTTCACTTGCACAAGGTTGTCGTAAGGGTAGGCCCGCTGCGGGTACTTGTAGAGGTACTTCATGTACGAGTGCGTAGGCGTCGAGTCGAGGTAGAAGTAGTATTCCTTGACGTCCTCACCGTGATTGCCCTCGCTGTTGGAGAGGCCGAAGAGGCGCTCCTTCAGGATCGGATCGGCGCCGTTCCAGAGCGCGACGGCAAAGCACAGGCGCATGGCGTCATCGCAGACGCCGGCCAGGCCGTCCTCGCCCCAGTGATAGGCGCGGCTCCGGGCCTGGTCGTGGGTGAAGTAGTCCCACGCGCTGCCGGATTCGCTGTAGTCCTCGCGGACGGTGCCCCACTGCCGTTCGCTCAGGTACGGGCCCCATTTCCTCCACGGAACGTCCTTTTCGCGGACATCGCGGAGCCTGCGGTGTTCCTGGGCGCCGGCCGGGCTGACCGAAGGTTCTCTCGTCTCAGACGTCATGGTTCTTCCTTCACCACGTCAAAGGCTTACTCGTGCACCGTCAGAAAGCAATCTGGAACCGCATCAGGAAGACGTCGACTCCGCTGTCGACCCCACTGCCGTCGACCCACGAGTGGACGTAGTTCCACATCACGCGGGCGTTCGGGCAGAGATGCCAGTTCAGCCCGAACGTGAAATCCTGGACGTCCCGGGCGCTGGCGGGCAACTCGCCTTGGTTCAGGTTGAGGAACGAGTAGCGCGCGGCGACTTCCCAGGCGCCAAGGCCGCCGTTCTCGCCGACGTTCTTAAAGGGTCTGACGCCCTTGAAGACACCCGACGCGCGGTCGTAGGGTCGGCTTTCGCCGGTCAGGAGGTAGCTGGCCTGGGCCTCGCTGGCATCGCCGCAGAGCAGCCGGTGGTTGCCCAGAATCCACAGGTCGCCGGGCTTGGTGATGGCTGCATCGCCTGGCAACGGCACGGCGTCCGGGTCGGTCAACCCCTCGTTGCCCGCCGGCGCCAGGAGTTCCGCCAGGGCGGTCTCGTCGAACCCCAGCAGCGACAGGTCGAAGTCCATGCCCTGGAGATCCCGGATCTCGAGCGGCAAGAGCTCGTAGTTCCACGTCGCGATGTCGGCGGTGGCGTTGTCGGCAATCCTGAACGCGCGGACCTGCGCCGGCGAGAGGTCC